>Ga0123352_10019530_pt1 | contig 10808 bp, 7 predicted proteins | sample TergutLab28metaG_FD_89700 | JGI IMG/M metagenome (GOLD analysis project Ga0123352, IMG submission 89700) | Labiotermes labralis P1 segment gut microbial communities from Petit-Saut dam, French Guiana - Lab288 P1 | ecosystem: Host-associated > Arthropoda: Insects > Digestive system > Gut ... | reverse complement strand
TAGCGCGTTGAAGGCAAGTGCATATGACTAGTATGACGTCACGGACAGAGTACAGTACCCAGACACAAAAGACATCCACACTTTTCTCTGGCCAATATCTCCGTAACCATTGAACTTTGGATATAGGTGTTTTTGGTTATATCGGTATAGTTTGACCTAAGGAACACTCTCCCGAAATTAGGTCCTTTCCTCCTGGGACACCCTGTATAATAGTTTCAGGCTTGTCCTTGTCCGTAATAAGAGCTGCTCTTAAATCTGAACCTGTTTAGGTTTTGTAAATAAATTTGGACTTGATCGCGTTCGACGGAAATTACATTCCTTACTAACGTAAATTTTATGAATACATTTAAATCGTAAGAAACTGACGTATTAATGTAGAGTGTTCGTTGCTTCTCACACGAATACATTATTTAGCATAGTTTTCAAAGTGCAAAGGGGAAATGACCAAGGCGACGACTGCAATTTTCACGTGGCTAGCCGGCAAGCATCGTCCCTCAAAAGGGCCGTGTGCGAATTGAATCGAAATTTGCCGAAAAATTTTACCGCTTCCAAAATAGACCTAATATTGTTAAATCTCGGCTTTCTAGTGATCTGTAATTGCTTGAATCCATACATTTAATTAATAAACGGAAGTGGCACGGTCACGCCAAAATAGTATGTACTGGGTTTCGAGATGTTATATTTTAAGACGATATGCGGCGGTACGTAAGAGGTTGCATTATTTCTTTAATATAGTTCGTGAGTGCGACGCTAGATGTAGTTGTGTGTAGTGGGAGAATTCAAGGAACTACACCTTGAACTTTGGCGTGAAGTCCGAGTAGTAATTGTTTAGTCAATGGTATTTCGTGACTTGTATAGTGGAGCGGTTGCTGATCAGGTCAAGATGGTTAGGTGTAGTTTTGATGTAGTGTTATAGATCATTGATTGCCCTTATTTGAAGTAAATATTAGAAAGACACCTAAATGTAAACTGACTGTCTTAATTACTTTGGTAGAAATACGCTGTTCTGTTAGACTTTAAAAAGGTACGTAACGCGTTCAAGTGCTTTCCTACCTGAAGTAACTTGCTGTTATATTAGTTCAGAGTGCATCTGTACCTTATTTCATTTAAATTTACATTGGTTATACTTATTCGTAGGCACGTATTCCTGTTATGTGTAAAGCAGATACATAATGTGTGTAGTTAACCTCCATATTGAATTGTGTTACTTAACGTTTTTAAGTGCAGTATTGTTGCATTGTAGTTTTGTCTCTCCATAAATTAATTTACAACAGAATATTTATAGATTTCTCAATGATTAATTGGTATTTGTATGATTGTGCATATGTTAGATATTGCTGTAAGATTATTTCATATTGACAGAAGCGTTTTCGACATGTTTGTCATCAGTTCATTTGTTCATGCCATTTTTGATAATCAGGACCATTCCAGTAGAATATTCGTAGAATACCATTGAACACGTTAACACAGTTATAATGTTCATACCATTTTACAGCCCCATAAAACAATCACTGCTCTAGAAAAGTGTGAAACATGCATGTAAGCTACCAAGGAAGCATGCATTGTGTATATATGCAGGATACTCTTTTAAAGTTCTTTGGAGAATCCTTTATAGTCTTACCTTAAAACTAAAAGTTAAAATGTATAGAATTATAATTTTGTGTGTTGGTTGGTATAGATGTGTTGTGTGTGACATACAATTATGGAGGTTAAGCTATGTGTTCCATGTCAGCAGTTTAGGCTGTTATGTTTCATTTCACTGATACCCATCTTCACAAATGGTTAACTCATTTGCACTTTTTTTTTACATTTTTCACTTTGTGCATTGTGATATAATTGTTACAAAATTAGACCAACAGAATGCACACACTTTAAAACAGATGTACATATCTAGATCGTATAGAGCTACCTAATGATGGATCCCTTGTGATCCAAAACATGTAGGAGCAATTTTAAGTATTTTATAATAATTCTAATTGTATCTATGAATTACATATTTGTACATCTGTTGGATAATGAAGTGTTTTAATCGTCATTGACAAACATGAAAATTACCTAGGTTGTGTTTTGGCTGATGTAATATGAATGCCAAATATCAGCTGATACATAGGGTTACATTCTGTGTTTTTGTTCTGGAACAAGTTTGTTATGATGATAATGCGATTAGCTGTACAACTGTTCAAAGTAATGGGCCTTTGTTAACTTGCTTGAGGAAGGACGCAATAATATTGATATTTCCATATTCATATTTGTTATTTAAAATATGTAGGGCATATACTGATTGCAGATTTTTCTGTTGTTTATATATATCTCATGTTCTTGGTACCTTTGTTTTAAACTATGCCTTCTTTGTCCAACATAAGAAAGTTTACTTCTAACATGTTACTTCGTAAATCTCACTGTTCATATAGTAGTCTACATTATTGTTTATTTTTTATTTTGTAAAATCATATTGCGTATTGGTACTTCGGAAGGCAATTCATACTGTTGTCTGTTTAAATACATTGTTAATCTTGTGCACTAATGGACTTTAGTATGTAAATGTTGTCAAAGTTTCTGAGTTTTGGGTTGTGTTATTATCTTGGTCAGGGTTGTTTGACCTTTGTTGTAATAGTGAGTTTGGGTTTTGGATTAGTTTGTGTGGAAAATTATTGGCTTTTGCCATGTGTTTTATTGTGGTCCATTCTTTTGTTAATGTTCTGGTGACAGTGGGAGCAAGTGCTTGCATGTGATATAATATCTATGTGCAGCCATTTTATGTTATGTGGGATGGTTTGAGAAGAAATTGATAGTTGTATTGGTGCTGGTGGGTTTATATTATATGTCAGTATCAGTTGGATTCCTTTCATATGAGTAGTAAATCTAAGAAGTTCATTTGTCCATTATCTTCATATTTTGGACTAAATTTAATGTTTTTGTTTATTTTGTTCATGTTGGAGGTGATGAGTTCAGCATCCATCTTTGTGGAGTCACATATAATCAGGATGCCATCTACATAACGTGTATAGAGTGTTATGTTTTTGGTCTCAAAAAGATTACTAGAATTATATGAATTAAAAATGTGTTTTAGTTTTTTATTGCCATGATCTGATATGCATTATGCATTCCAGTATCTATTAGTTTTATAGCATTTTTAGTTTCTATTACAAGATTTGTAAAGTATGATGATATTGGCTTTTCAGTACTCTATTGGAAACGAAGTCCTTGAAGATTCATTTCTTCTTTTGTAAAATTAACTTCAGTTCAGGTTTTCACTCTAGTATAAAATTGTAGTTTATCGTACTATTGGTTCGTCTTGTGGCTTGAAGTATTCCTTTGTTGCTTACATTGAAGATTTTCAAGTTTTTATTGATATTATTGTGCGGTGCTCCCAGTTGTTGTAACTTTCCTTTGGTAGATGGCTGAATTAGTTGCCAATTATTATGCCATATTGCAGCACGTACAAGGTGAAGTGTATAAAATTGTTCATTTAATTTTTGTTTTTTAACATAGATTTATGCGGAGACAAGTAGCTGCTATTTCTGTGTTAATACATTGACGACTAGTACTGTTTACCTATATTGAGATGTAATTTTGGAGTTAACTGCAGTTGTCTACTTTACAACATTGAAACATTAAAGTGTGTGCATTTTGTTGGTCTAATTTGTGACAGTCCTTGTCATTTATCTCCATTTTCTAGTGTTCATGCTGCAGTTCATGTTTGAACAAATTATGGCTTTTCTAACAAATATTTCGGTGTTTTGAGGCATTGGTGCTTATATACCATCATTATTTTACCTGAAAACTACCAGTTGTCCTTTCCTCTCAGCTGGTTTATTGTAGTAATGTGACCCACTCAAACACCTGCCAACATGCATGGCACAGTAGAACCAGGAAGTGACAAATGATAGGTAAAGTAAGGACCTAGTACAAAAGTACATAATTCCATGTAACAAGGAAGTGTCTCTCATGAACTAGATTTGCTTTCCTCCATTTGGAGCCCATAAGTGCATCTTCTGTGTAGTGCTATATTTGTGGTTTTTGGACAGTCTTCAGTTTTTTACCTTTGGCTTTAATTTGACAAGAAACATTTTGCCAGATTTATTTATTCTTCCCCTGATTTTTTTTTTCTGACAAACAGAAGTCTGTAGGCTGCTTGATGGGTAAAGTATCGAGAGAGACTTTTTAAGAAAATAAATGGAATAGTAAACAAACACTTCTGATGAGCCATAGTAACTGATAGTTTTCAATATGAATATGGTGGGAGAATAACATGCCAGTAAAGAAGAGTATAAAGTCAGAATTCCTCCAAAATCATGGCTGGTTAGGAAGATCCAAGGGAAGGCTAGGAAAGGAATTTTGTCAAACCCCAACATAAAGTAAGGTGAATGCCTGTCTCCTGCAGCAGCTAAGTGGTAAACTTTTGTTTCTGATTAAGTTGCCAGGATCTTGCTATATAGGAGAGTGAAGAGAATGTGTACTGGGACTAAGAACCTAGTAAAATATATTGAGCAGAAATTTTAAGAATACAGAGGGAATTTTTGTCACTGGGTAGAACACTGCAGATTAGGCAGCAGCATCAGTTGCTCTGGAGCAACAATATTCACTTTTTAGTGAGTAATACAGCAACAGAGATACTCTCCATGATGCGGACATCATTTAATTCCGGGACTGATTTTTTTGTGAGTGAATGAGTAGACTTAACGGCTAGTTGGTCTTGTCTCCTTCGAAATAGTGTCCTTGTGCTTGTATGCACGTATTCCAGCGCTCCTGCCACTGACGAAAGCACCTCTGGTAGTCACCTTTTGTAATAGCCCTTAGTTGTCTCGTCGCGTTGGCTTGAATATCTTCAACGTAATTGAATCGGCGACCTTTCATTGTTTTCTTCAGTTGTGGGAACAAGAAGAAGTCACACGGAGCAGGGTCAGGGGAGTATGGAAGTTGTGGGAGGGACAGAATGTTGTGTTTTGCCAGAAATTCATTTGTGGTGACAGCCCTGTGGGCAGGGGCATTGGCATGGTGCAGGATCCAGTTGCCGGAGCGCCACTTCTCAGGGCGATGTCTGCGCACAGCGTCGCGGAGGCATTGCAGGACTGTTTTGTAGAATTCCTTATTCACCGTCTGTCCTGTAGGGATGAACTCATGATGAACCAGCCCATCAGTGTCGAAGAACGCAATCAACATGGCCTTGATATTGGACTTCACCTGCTGCGCTTTCTTCGGTCGAGGATATGATTATGTGCTCCACTGGGAGGACATTTGCTTTGTTTCCGGGTCATATCCGTAAACCCAGCATTCGTCACCAGTGATTACCGAGGACATGAAGTTGGGATCGTTTTGGGCTCGATCACGGAGGTCAGTGCAAATTGACACGCGATCGTCCTTCTGTTCCGCCGTTAGGAGACGGGGCACAAATTTCGTTGTCACACGTCTCATTCACAAATCTTCAGTTAGAATTTTCTGGCACGTACCGAATGCTATTCTAACTTCCTCTGCAACCTCTCTGATAGTCAGACATTGGTCAGCACGAATGATTTCTCGCACACGTGCCACAGTCTCCTCGGTGTGGGAGATGGAAGGCCTGCTTGGGCGGGGGTCATCTTCAAAGGATCGGCGTCCACTTTTGAAACGGGAATACCACTCAAATGTCTTCGATCAACTTAGGCAGGACTCTCCGAAAGCTGCTTGCAGCATTTCGTACATTTCAGCACCAGTTTTCCCCAGACGGAAACAGAAATCAATGCACACACGCTGCTGCACTTTCTCCTCCATCATGAAATGCGATGCACACTGTTGTAGACGTTCACCCAAGGGCCTCTACAGAGCGAATGCGGGGAGATACCGACCTCTGGTTTTGCACATACACTTGTACAGAGTTGCCACATGTCCCATTCTGTTGCCATTTCGCTACGTATTATAGTTTCCTGGAAAAAAATATCAGTCCCAGAATTAAGTGATCAGCCCACGTATTACTACAATTTCCATACCCAAAAGAATAATTTTTGCCACCATTTTGGTATCCTCTGAAGAAAGCAGTATGTAGCTGTGTACTGATATGTAGTATCTTTTCCACCCTTGTATTTCATGCAATTTACAGTTGCAGTTGGCCTCTCCACCACGTTTTTTTTCCTTTTTAGTCTCCTCTTAACAGGCTCTGACATGGGTATCTTCCATGTGCTGAACTTGATTACCATGGCAGCAGTAGAGTGTTTTCATTGTTTCTGTAAGCTGAATTTTCACCTATTCATGGGTGATTTTTTTTTTTTATGTAAGCTGGAACATCTTCCCAAGTTCCTGTGAGGTGGAACCCGACCTTACTTATTTCACTGGCAAGTGTAGGGCTGTAATAAAATTGGTCAGTAAAAATGTAACCACTGATGTCCGTCAGTGTCTCTGATATTACTGAAAAGCTTGGAAAAATCTGAAATGTACAAGGAAGGTCTGGTTTGTCAGGGCTGTCTGTATGATGCTGTCATAGCTGGAGGCAGAGTGTGTCTAAACATGTACAGGGATTCCCCATGGTACTGTGAGTGAAGGTCACAGACACAAAGTTTTTTCCTTGCTATATTTTGTGACAAAGGAAAAATACTCCTTAAACTCCAAGCAATTCAAAGAACAGACACTAGGTGGCAGGACCTTATCAAAAACTGAAGTCAAACATCAATGTAACCTGTCAAACTGAACTGGAAGTTTGACCCAATGCATTGGAATGCTCCATCGAGCATAACTTGATGTTGGACCACTGAAGGTTAAATGGAATTGAATTGAGCTATCATTGTCATATTTTTCTTCTCCTAGTAAGTCTTTTGGGTGGCCTTCATCTCCAAACATTTTAGGCATTCAGGCTTCAAAAATATTTGCATGACTAGAACCAGGATCTGCAAGAGGCCACATATTTGTCCTCAGTGAGGACTAAGTATATTATGTTACTGAGAAACTAGAAGCCAGGTGTTTCATATTTGAATGTTATGCTTACGGTTAATATTTCATGTACATGCTAAGTATAATTTTTTAAGTACAGAGGTGTAAAGTTTCTCTTTGTCTTGTAGGTGTATATTCTGCTACATTTATTGATCATACGGTAGTTATTAGGCCTCTCCTCAAAATGTCCAGTTATACATATGTAAAATATACTTACAAAGACATGTTTTTTCTCCCAACATGATATTTTATTGGAGGGAATTTAAATGATTTGTATAAATACTGTCATAAATATGGTTCCACATGTTTGATAAACTAATATCAAAGGTCAATGTCATAAGGTTCCACAAGCAGCATGTGTAAGGAAGCCCCTGTTGAAGAATCTTAAATTGATACTTCACAATTTTCCTAGCTTGATTCAGGCCTGAAGTGTATGTGTGTGCAATCAGAAATGAAAGGTAATATGGAATTTTAAAATACTGCATCTGTTGGAACTATATGAGGCAGGAAGCTAATGTTTCATATTGGTCATTTATTTGTAGGACCCATCAAGCTTGCTAGATGAAATTAGAATGGGTATCGGACTGGATGTTGAAACTAGAGATAATTATAATATATTTGCCCTTAAACAGTATTTCAAAATAATTATGGCAGGGGTGCACAAATCCTAGGCACCAAGTTTCCTGGTCACAGTGGCATCTAAGATTTGTGGTACTTGGTGTGGAACTTCATGTTACCCATCTGATGTGCGGAATTTTGAGGTGGCTTTTAGATTTTTGGAAAATATTTGCAACCCTTACTTATGGTACATTATTTTCAATGGTGTTTTCTTCTGTTGTATGAATCTCTCCTTCTTTACCTGTTTTAATGTAACTTCAGTCTCTCAGAAACTTTACTAAGTGTGTATATGTTTGTAGTTAATAGGGTGACATGAGGGAATGCTAATGTGGTTTATCGATTGATCTTTCTTTTAAAGGTATTAGAACAGCTGTGAAACAGTATGTTCAACCAAGATTATGAAAAGCGATTACTTCGACAGCATAATGGTAACATAATGTCCGGTGGCCCTTCATTAGAAATAAGATCATTTCCAACCGAGTTACCAGTTTCTGGTAGTTTCCTAGTCACCAGCGATGGGTCGCCTCCTGTTATGGTAACACCAACAAAAGCGGTAAATATAACTTCGTCAATTCCTTATCTGTGTAGATGACATGTAAATGGTTAGTTATGACTTGATCAAAAAAAGTGACTGGCTGTGAGCTGTGGACCTCAGAATTTTCTGTTTATCACTATGTCTAGAAAAATTCTTGGAACCCATACAGCTTTTAATCCAGTATAAACAAAGGAGCAAACAAAGCAAGGGTGTAAAAGTGACTACATGCCTGCTCCTAGTGCTAAGTTGAAGATCTTGTAATGTTAATCTGCATGCTGTAGGTGCAGGTTTAACTTGCAATTTAGACTTAATTACAGTTATTCCTCAGAGTACTGGTTCCAAGGCTGGTGGTGTTACCCGAGACAGCGTGAATTTAGACAAATATTCCCATAAACACAATATGATAATGGGAAGTGTGGTTCCAGGAAGTCTTTTTTGACCGCGATATGTGATGTATTTATACTTACAAAAAAATGGGTTTGCAAAAGTATGAAACATGACAAACAAATGACAATTTAAAGCGGGTCCTCTGGAACTTCAGGCAGGGCATCTGTATCATCATCTCCAAAAACAGGTGGCAAATCACGAGTCCCTGACAGTGACTCAAAGAACTTGAGTACTGTGATATAGCAGGAAAAATACTTCTTCTTTTCCTTCAGAATCTCATAGCAAACACATATCATAATAATTCCCTGTCTAGTTGTTGCTGCTTGCTATTCAAATCAGTGTCATAGAACACCTTGATGCTAGCTTCACTGAGTCCAAGCCCCTTGGTCAACTTCAGGACTGTCATGGTACTCTCTTTAGGTTCAGGTTAAAGGATTCTTTGCTTCCAAATTTTGACAAGATGATTGTGCATGAGCTCCTCCTGATCAAGGAGTTCAGCAACTCAAAGACGTCTTTAGCATCATACAAATGAATTCATGTGCTTGGCTTAATAAATGGGTTCTTGGGGCAGGCAACTTGAGTGCATAGTGATGTAAGTCAAGTTGACATGTAGAGGGATTACTGTATCTTGAATTTTCCTCCTGATCAAGAAACTTATTTGTTCATGTGTTTGGTTTTATTTTGTGTATGGCAGATTCTGTGTGTGATATAAATTCATCCAAGGATTTTCAATGCCTTTACCTGATATTCCCTTTTGGCAAAGGCTCATCTGTGCTGATTTTCAGTTTCATTGGCTGTGGTCTCTGAAGATTCTTCTTGAATTCTAAATTTTTCTTTTGTACAATTAATGTTATTTCATCATCCCATACTTTTAATTTTTTCTTTTCTGTACATGCTTTGTATTTTCCCAAACTTTCATCTGCTGCCTGTGAGATTATGGTTTTGATGTACCTTCATTCCAACACAGTATTGTTACTGTCCAGAATTTCTTGTAGTTTCTGTTGAATTCTTTGTTTGTATAGCCATTTTAAACTTTCATCATTGAGTAATCTGATTTTATAGTGGAGTATATTTTCTTTGTGTGCAGGGTTTATGGGTAAATGTAAACATTTTGGTGGAAATCTTAATTTAGCCAAAGTCAAAAAGTGATCTGAACCAATATCACTTCCACTGTAAACTCACTTCTAGGAATAGTTCTGATAGCTTCCTGTTTGCAGTGAAATAGTCTGTAACTGTTTTGGAATTGTGAGGTAACCATGTGTATGTATGTATGTATATATATTTTTGTGTATAGAATGAGTTCATTATTTGCATGTTGTTATGCATGTCAAAATCTCTTAGTTTCAGTCCATTGGCATTTGTTACTGGTTCTCCAAAACCTCCTACAATGGTAATGATTTCAGCATTTCTTATTCTAGCGTTCAGGTCTGTGAAGGGTAAGATGAAATCTTTTTTGTTAGTTTCATTTAATATTTCCTGTAATGGGTCATAAAAGTTTTTGTCTTCTTCAACTGTTCCTTCTTCTGGGGCATAGAGTCCAAAAAATAATAATTTCCCTCTTAATAATTGTGTTTTTGTTTCATTTGTAAATCCAAAACATTACACGCACTTGTGCTCGTGTACCTCTATTTACACCTCTGTATTTTACTATGTATTTATGTGTTTCCATTGCACCCTTAAGTTTCTTTTTTGATTCTGTAATTGCTGCTATTTTAATTTGTTTCTCATTTAAGACACTGTCCATTTCTACTCTGTGGGCTATTCCCCTTACATTATTTTGCTCTCTTCATTTTTGCTTAACCATTTTCTTGCCATAGTTCATAGTCGAGTTGGTCATCCTGTTGTCTTTATATTGAGGCTTGAAAGTAATACTTAATTCCCTAGGGTAGGTTACTAGCCTACCGCTGGGTAGTCCAGCGGTGGGATAGCCACCTTTTAGCCTCTGGACAGTAGAACCAATTTACAAGAAACTGAGAAGATACAAATCAAATTTGTGATGACATGTGAGAAGAATGAACATCAACAGGATGCCAAAACTAATGCTGAATTATAGATCAAATGGATGAAGACAAGTTGGAAGACCTTTGAAGAGACTATTAGATGATGCCGAAAGTGGTCTGTCAAAGTCTAACTTGTGACATTATTATTATTGTTGTTGTTGTTGTTGTTGTTGCTGCTGTTGTTGTTGTTGTTGTTATAGTTATACAATATGTATGTCTCCTGTCACAGGCATTTCTTCCTGGTACTTGAACCAGTGGTGATCCCCACCGCTCAGGCTTCAAGCTTCACATTGCAGTACTTTCCGTATTATGTGTGATGTTCCAAGTATAGCTGTCTTTTGTAGTGAATCTATCGAGTGTTTTCCTGG
>Ga0123352_10019529_pt1 | contig 10809 bp, 7 predicted proteins | sample TergutLab28metaG_FD_89700 | JGI IMG/M metagenome (GOLD analysis project Ga0123352, IMG submission 89700) | Labiotermes labralis P1 segment gut microbial communities from Petit-Saut dam, French Guiana - Lab288 P1 | ecosystem: Host-associated > Arthropoda: Insects > Digestive system > Gut ... | reverse complement strand
GGCCATTATCTCCGTAACCGTTCAACTTTGGATATAGGTGTTTTGGGTTATATCGGTATACTTTAACATAAGGAACACCCTCCCGAAGTCTGGCACATTCCTCCTGGGACACCCTGTATGTCGTAATTTTTATCCATGTTATCTCGTCGTAGTATGAATAAATTACTCTGCTTCTTTCATTGCGTGACGGGTTTAAAGTTTTGTCTTCTTCTTTGTCCAGCTATTAATTGTTATTAAGTGTCCCGGTTTTTTGTTTTTAAAAATGTTACCCATAACTTGAAAGAAAATAAGTGCAGGTGTGTGATACACCGAACAACTAGCTCAGGCGGTAGCGCTTCTGGCTAACATGCGGGAGCATTTCGGTTCAGTTCTGTTTCAGTGACAGGTTTTCATGGGGTTTCTCAGTGCCGCGTGACAGATCCTGAGATTATACCTCAAAGTAGGCCACGACCGTTTCCGCATCATTCCCAATTCCTTATTTAGCGACAGCGTCGGTAAATAAAACCTTGAATATATAGTGAGGTGGCACCTTAGAGATCGATTAGGCTGACTGTACTGGTAGCAAATACTCTGTTTATTTCATGGGGGTTTTTTTTTTGGCAAAGGTCACAACAGTTACTGGGGACTGGCTAGCGAGCAGCGCATGTAAAAATCGCAGTAAATGATGTACCGAATAATCGTACTTATTGTGTAATTTTTATAGTGTTATAAAATGTACAAATGTGGCTGTGGGCCGCGTAACACAACCCGTAGGGCCGCGGTTTGGATACCTGGTTTATTTAAAACATAGTAGAAGTAAACTCGTTAAGTGATTGTCAGAATTACATTCGGAGCACCGTAGCGCTCTCGATGCAAGCAGCAAGAATGAGATATGTTGTCTACATTATCTAACGTAAGTGGAAGTGATAGTGTATGCTGACGAAATGAAACAACGTTGGAGGAGATGCAATCCTGACTGTAAGTAACAGTAATTCTTCTAACATATTATGATGACGGGAAAGTACGTAATTTCTCTGGTACTTGACACCATTCATGGATTTTGTATCTCAAATCTTGCACATAGTTGCCAGTATCGTATAACGGCCAGTGCAATGGAAGTACGACCATTTTGTGAATAAAAGTCAGTTGCATTCATATCACGAAAACTACGTATGCACAGGGAGTTTAACTGAAAACCTAATCCAGACGCACGGCAGTCGTAACTGCCTTACATTTCCGCGTATATGTAAGGTATATATTTTAACGTGCTGCATGTTAGAATGGGTGTTGGAAATGACCTGCCCCAACTCTCAAATTTCGAAGGCCCTGAAACATCGGGAAACCATATTCTAAGTCTTCTACGACACTTCTTATACGATTTCTTCGTTATGTAGGTTATTACAATAGAAATGCTCTCTATTAAACTGTATTGCATACAAACAAAAGAAAGGTGAGTTACACTGTGCAGATACTGGTCACATGGGTTGAGTTGTAGTAGACCGGCACAGTGTAAATTTAATTTTAGTAATTTTGTGTTAGTACTTTTCGTGTACTGGAAGATGCAGTGGAATGGAAATGAACAAAAGTCGTACCGTTTATGAGAAAATGTGGAAAATTATGGTACAGTCATAGAGGCCAAAGATGACAATATAATACTGCGCTGAAAGAATGTGATTTGCATGCCGCATAGCTAAGGCGAGAATACAGGCACACATTCATTTAAATCGTTTTTCCACGGCAACAGTAGTTACGCCACGCGCGCCAACACTACATTATGCGTACGTTGCCTGTCTTCTGTCTTCCCGTTTGCTTACCATCTTCACATTCTGCTTAGCCAATTGAATGTTACTTTATTTTGTTTGGAATACGCTGGTGACAGCAAGCACTTTTTTACTGCATGTGTTTTTCTTTCCTACTTGCCATTTAGAGTACAGAACTCTAGAAGAGTGTCACATAGTTATTACAGGGCTAGAACCCCCGGAACTAATGTGGAGCTGTAGAATAATGCCAAAAATGAACCCAGGATTTGAAACTGGTTTCTGCATACACTTTCACTGCCGTGAAGATGGAGAAAGCAAGCCCCCCCCCCCCCGAAACTTTGGTACCTTTTTACCATTATACACGGCGTCGTATTCCAGTAGAGTTGAATTTTTCTGGAATATTTCTCTAAGGCACCATGTCCTTTATGGGGAACAGGACTGGCGTATTCGGCATAGCGACTAGACTGCGGATTGGACGGTACCGGGGTTCAATTCTTGGTACGGGAAAGAGATTTTGTCTTGAATTTTATGGTATTGTGCCTCCTCCAAATCGTCCAGACCGGCTCTGGGGCCCACACAGCATCCTGTTCGGTTGGTACCGGGTTTCTTTCCTGAGGGTACAGCGGCCGGGGCGTGAGGTTAACCACTTACTCCCATTTAGTGCCGAGATTAAGAATGAGTGGAGCTACACCTCCCTTTATATGCCTTCATGGCATGGACAGGGAGAACTTTGCCTTTCACTAAGTCCATTGTGACTTTATGGTCATTCCGCTTCATATCAAATACCGACACGTTTTACACCAGCTTTAAATAATCCATAACGTGTAGCATGCCACCTAACTGTGGGGCTGAGAATGCGTTGAGCATTATGTCCACACCCCAATTTGTCTTCCTGCATGATGCTCTATTAATTGAGCGTTTTGGCTAAGCGGTTTTCGGTAACTGGCTTGCTGTGGCTCGGGCGGTTAGTCGCCGGCCTTTGAGTGGGGAGGCCCGGGTTCAGTCCTAGGCCTGTCTGTGTGAGATTTGTGGTGGACAGATTGGTAGTGGGACAGGTTCTTCTCCCCGTTCTTCGGTTTCACTCTGTATCATTTTACCAGTGCTCCATACTCCGTTTTCATTCATCTAATATCAACTCTGTATGAACGTAAGAATTGAGAGCGTCGTTAAATAAACACCACACTGTCTGAACCTCTGGCAATTGCTGCTGTCCCCTTTCTACGCCGTTTCATCTATTGAGATTAGAGTTGGCGACCCACTGACGAAGTTGAAATACCACACTGAGATATCGGATGGCAACGCTGATTATAGGCTTAATGTTTATTAACGTGGAAACGCTTGATTGTTCAAGATAAAGTTATTTTACAAAAAGATATTTGCTGTTGCTTCATGTGTCCACCTAGAACACGGGGCTTTATAGTTACCTAGAGAAAGGTATGTGCAAGAAGGCGCAAGATTTTGTTGCCGACCATACTGAACCCATAACACAGAATCAGATTCAACAAATTGTCATGGCCGTGCCATGGCTGAGACGGTTAGTCGCCAGCCCCTCACTGCGGACATCTGGGTTCATTCGCAGACTACTTTGCTTGGGATGTGTGGTGGACACAGTGGTACTGCGATGTGTGTGTGTGTGTGTGTGTGTGTGTGTGTGTGTTTTGCGAGTACCTCGGTTTCCTCTATCAGCATCATTCTATCAAGCTCCATATCTATCCATCGCCAATGCCGTTTAATCTGATAGTTGAGAGCGTCGTTAAACAAAACAAGACAGGCAATGTACGTATAACGTAACAGTGAGGCGCATTCGCGTAACCATTATTGCCGTGGAAAAGCAATAAGTGTTAACTAATATGAGTCTGTATTTGTGCCATAGTTATCCGGCATACAAGCACATCTTTTCAGCGCCGTACTATATCGTCGTCTGTGGTCTCTCTGACTGCCATATTTTCCGCATTATCTCATAAACGGCATGATCTTCTAAACAAAAAAGTAGTGGACATAATATATGTGTTCAGATTTTCTCTACAGCTTCTGTCTGAAACATTTCTCATTCTCTGAAGAAATGAGTGATATATTACACTGGACAACAAGTTTTTACTGACGTTATGCTTCTGAGGTAACAGTAATTTCTTATTAATTTCGAGGCGCTGAGCACGAATATGACAATGAAAACTGAAAATTGGCTACGGTTTGTAAGAAATCCTCAAACGTTTATTGTATATTTAAGAAATGTGTACATCAGACATGTAACGATAAAAGTCTGCTTCTACTTGCAACTTCGCTTTGCCTGTCGCTTGTGTAGTTGCTCAGGAGCATTTCTGACGATAGCGTCTAACAGTAGTCAGCCAACTGGAAGTGAACCACTTTCCCTGATATCGGTTCTCCATCGTTGCAGTTTCCTTAAGAAAACGTTCACCGTGCTCATCACTAACCATGCCGTAGTTGTCGGGGAGAATTCAAGTGGGAATGAAGCATGTGTATCTTTAAGGACACATTGCAACCAAGTTTGTGATACAGTAATGTCCTCAATCAATTCCTTTTAGTTTTCTGCCCTGTTATTCCCGAGGAAGTTACTTGACACCAGACGAAATGCATCCCAAGCTTTTTTCTCGTGAAGTAGGTTGTTGAACATGTCGTCGCTGAAGAGCTTGCGGTTCAGTAGACGCCGGCGGCTCAGGAGAACCGGAGGTCGACTATCCTTCGTCCTCGTCGTCTGAATCGATGGTAAATTGTTTCGGAGGTTCGGGAACGGAAATTCCTTCGCCTTGCGGAACTGGACGGAGAGCAGATGGTATATTCGGATACACTATTGTCCACTTCTTTTTATTCGTGATGCCTCCAGAAACAGGTGGCACCATACAGAAGTAGCAGCAGTCAGTTGCGTGATTACTTGGCTCCCTCCAAACCATAGGAACAGCAAACGGCATCGCATGTCTTTTGCCATTCAGCCACTGCGGAAGTTTTGTTGCATATTTACGGCAGCATACGTGCGGGGCCCAGGATTTGTCTTGGTCGCCGATCTTGCATCCGAAATACAAATGATGTGCTTTTTCACTATTGCGGTGATGGCCTTTCTTTGCCTTGCAAACGTCACTTCACCGCAAATGTAACAAATGTTATCTGCACTATCAACACAGTTTCGAGGCATCACTAATGCTGGATTAACACTGCTGGGATCATTTTGCGGTATTTATGATGCAGGAGTAAACGGGTGTGGTGTTCATGATGGGCTGATGCAATATGACACAATATTTTGAAACCTTTCTACGCATTTCATTTTTAGTGGATTTATTTACGTAACGCAAACTTCATTACGGACACAAGCGAAGTCGCAAGCAGAAGCGGGTTTTTATAGTTAAATGTCTGATGTACATATTTCTTAAATATATAATAAACGTTTGCGGATTTCTTAGAAACCGTAGCCAATTTTGAGTTTTCACTGTCATATTCGTGCTTAGCGCGTCGAAATTAGTAAGAAATGGCTACTGTTACCTTAGAAGCATAACGTCAGTAAAAATTTGTTGTCCAATGTTATCATTAATGTACATAGTTTTTCATCTAAAGTGGCCGTTATTCTTGTCATATTTTAATGAAACTTCAATTGTCTTGACATATTTTCGAAAAATGCTCTAATATCAAATTTTATGAAAATCCTTCCAGTAGGAGCGGAGTTCCATGCGGACGTGCAGACAGACACGTGACGAAACTAGTAGACGCTTTTCACAATTTTGCAAACGCGCCTAAAAATCCTTAGTTGGAAGCCCGGAATCGTACATCTGTGTTAGGTTTATTATGAGTTCCATAGACGCGAGGGGAGGGGGTTGGAGTAATTAGTATGTTAAAATTAGCGATGAATCTTTTAAACGCGCTGTCAGCAACCGCATGTGTTAAACAGTGGGGTGTATCAGACTTCGGAGATCGCAGTTTGACACGTAGGCCGACTTTACTGACCGAACTTAATCGTCGTTTTAGCAATCTGCAGAGCGATTCACTGGACTGTTTACTGTCTGATTTCCAGGCGTTTGAGTACAGGACCGCGGCTGTCAATTCCAATGCTCATAACTTGGTATCGGTATATATGGAAGGCTTGCGCGGTGAAGTAGTTGATACAGGATCATTAAATTACCTACGAGAGAGCCAGTCACCGCCCACCCTTCTCTCTGTGCGCCTGGGTAGTTTTGACTGAACAGAATCAGGGCGCATGTTATGCGTTCGGGCATTATTTTTAGTCAGGGTGGCGCCGAGAGAGGCATCGGACGGCCAGCGCGTCGTATATTGATCTCGGATGTGTGTGTGGGGGGAGGTGGGAGGTGCGACGCCATTTTGCACCAGCTGATATTTCAGTCAGTAGGACCTGAAGATGAACGCTGTGCATGGTATAACTGACCATCAGACGAGAGAAATGTAATGCAAGGTTCGTGGTGGCAGGAAGGCCCCGTGGAGGCCCAGTGTTTCACGGAACGCAGTCAGTTTGAGATGATTTCGTTCAGCGTGGATCCTCAGTGGTGTGGATTGCTCTTCTCCCTGTATTGTCGGCATGAGAAAGGAGCCTTGTTGGGAGGGGGCGCGTTTCTCCAGGCTGACCCTTTTGCGACTTGTTCCCTGGCAGGGCCCCCGCTGGATACCGATTGGATAGCCCTCGCGGGTAGTATCAGTTTCGAGGTCTGTCGCTTGTCTTCAACGTGGGCTGTCATTTTTGAATCAGGTGAGATACAAAACAAACATTGCCTACAACTGAATGTTCAACATAGACTTTGTCGTCATTCATAGTGACTCAGATATGCTTCGTCACTATTAGTAAGTGTAGATAAAGTGTGTAAGCTGTAATTGCTATTTCAGAGCCGTTCGTTCACGAACGCCTCGCTTACGGTATAATTCAGACGTTCGCTGTGTGAATATTCCACTACCAAGTGAGGACAGTTAATTGGGCACATTGGTGCCCATACAAACGTACAGATTTTAAACTAAGTACCTGCAGTATTCACCACTACATGGAAACTTTGAAGCAGGTTTAGTGGTTTACATTTTCATTGCAAATTACCACTAAGTAATAAACTTTTAAGCTTCTAAGTTAGTTGGCTGACTCTAATGTACATCGAATAGGACGTGATTTTAAGATCTGCTCATTAATTCGGAGCACAGGACGAGTATTAAGTGGCTGCATTCCTCGTCATTATCTTTGTATAAAATCCTGCTCATTTCTTTAGAATGAACGTTAACGGTACTGCTATGATCCTCTTGGGGAATTACTTCCATTAGTACGTCGTTTCTGCAATACAAAAGCATCGTTGGGAGCGAAGGAGGGGGCAGTAATTTTTAGTGTAGAAGCATTGATTTAAATGTTTATAGTACTACGTCCATCGCCGACACAGTCAGATATGCAGAGCAGATTTATTTTGTTTTTACTCTGTGCCCTGTAATTTTTCGTTACATATTCGTCACACGGATCTCTTAGAATTACACTGTCACGGAACTAGCAGTAATACTAGATTGCGCTGATCGTTCGCGTGTGACGTTACATTCAACAACATATCAGGACTCAAAATTCGCTGTATAAGTACCCTAGTTGCTGGTGCTGGCGTTTCCTGTACCCCAAATATTACTTTTATACCCTTAAGACTCGGTTTCATAATTCTCGCTTGTAAAGACGCGCTAAGCACGTGAAGGCATTACGGAGAGCATTCTTTTCTCTCCTGGTTAGATCCTCGAGGAAATTGGGACGATTGACTATATCAGAGTGGTGTAAACAGCGGCTGTCACTTGCGTGTTTGGTAGGTGTGACGGATGACCGAGGGACCAGTGAATAGTGTGTTGGTATTTATAATGCTGAATGTTGGTAAGGAGGGAAAGGGTAGGGGTAGGTGTGATAAGAAGCTTTTCACGATAAGATACCATTTTAAATTTATCTGGAAGCATTTTGTAAAACCCGTGACTGTCAGGTGACAATCTCCGAGGACGAGACAGTGAATTATGTAAAACAATCCAAGTATATATCAACAGATGCACTGTATTACAGTGTAAAGTTTTTGCACTTACAAACTAGAACTCCTTCTTGTTTCTACCCTATCTTGTGGGTCATACTCAGGGAGTTTACATCAACATTTGTGTAAAATGTAGATTGGAAATAGATCACATTGGTTAAAACTGTAATAAAATCGTTTGATGTTCTGATGTTGGTGCTGTAGGTACGTGAGTTTGGTGAAGTATTCCTTGTGAAATGGACACATACAGTACTGTAAACATTCTGAAATAATATGAAAACAAGACCGGATGAGTATAAATTGTAATCTTATATAAATATGTGCCGTAAAACGATAGTTTCACAAGGGATACCCCATAAAACATAAAACTTAACGCACCCACAGCACGAACTCCATGACATCAAACAATTTTAATACAGTTTTATCTATTTATAATTACATTTTATACAAATACTAACGTACGCTCCTTTAGGATGACCCACAAGAAAGGGTCAAAGCATGTCGGAGTTTTATTGTTTTAATTGTAAGAACTTTATATTTTATGATAGTGCATTTGCATATACTTGAATTTTAAAAATTAGTGCACAGGTATGATAACCATTAAATGCAGACCAGATTTATTGTAAGTTGATGGGCGTTAGAAATGTGCCACTGAGTGACTAAGAACAAATTCGAATGCTTGTACTGACCGTTAGTGCACTGGAACTTTTCTCTGAGTACATCGGATTTCCCCGTCACTATCATTCTACCACTGTTCTGTACTTTGGAGACTCCTCTAATTTACGAAAACTCTGTACCTTGCCTTAAGAATAATATTACACACAAGGTTGTTGTCGCCATTGTTGGAGTCACTTTTCCGTCATTTTAATGCCCCGTTCCACACCACAGCACCCGGAAATGGAGTTAGAATACATTTTCCTGTCCGTTACTGCAGTTAGAATTTGCGCTATCAAATTGCACAGTGCTGCAGCAGGCCAGCGAAAGTTTCATATAAAATGCACCGTACGAGTGACCGGTGTCCGTAGACGAGTCTGGGCTGACGTCGGACGGAAATAACCTCCTCGTCACCTGCACTCAGGTCCTCTATTTTAAGAGGTGTTAATGAACCAACGAGCAGATGGCTGGATTATTTTGACGGGCACAGGATGTGGCAGTAATGCGTTGGGGCAATACTCTTACCCAGTGCTTCCAAAATTTTTCAAACATCTAGGCGCCACTTCCAAACTCTAAGAGCCAGAAAATGACACGAAGAAACTTCAGTTTTGACGACCCACATTTCTGGAGTATCCTGCAAACCTCACTCTTACCTGGCGCTTTCTGCTTTGTGGATGCGAACTGAAACATTTTTGTATGTGAGAAAACATAAGTGCAATAACTTTGAAGTGATCAGCCTTTTGCGTTAAGTTAGGAGTAAAACCCATCACATGTCCGTCAAACAGGATTGTATATTTAAAAATCTGCAAATCAGCTGCATATACACGTTTCGGCTTGTGATCAAGCCTTCATTACGCTGCATGTAAGAATTAAGAGGCACGATTTTACAACTGCAAATGCTGAACATCCAAGGTGAAATCGCAATCTCGTTACACCTACTAATAATGTCTTATGTCAAGTTATAATTCAAAATTTTATAAATATGTTAAATTGATGATAGCTGTATGTAGAATGTAACAGTTATTAAAAAAGGAACTCGTAGACATGGGACCTTGTAGGATAAGTGTTTTGTGGGCCGAGACTGTATGAAGTATTTTGATAATCGCTGGTCAGGTCGATGTAGATACAGTAAAACCTACCCGTGTTGGTAACGTTTCCTACCATTCAAAATCGCCTAATATGCACAGGTGACCAACTTACGGTAAACTACTTGGCACTGAAAATTTAACTGTGCATATTCACTTGTGCAGTGTACAGTTCACAATGCAGAGGTAAGTGGTCGAAGTGGAGAGCAGATACAATACATAACCCTATCGATGAAAACGGACTGAAGTATAGCAAGGGGTCAGTTGCAACTAGAAAATTCTATTTACTATCCATGCTTGTGGAGAAAAGCTGGAGGCTGAATGGGCAACAGGTAGTTCTGCTGATTAATGAGGATTTCGGTCCGTGTACAATATGTCACAAAAACGGTACAATTCTTAGGTCAGCCAACATAGATGGGCCGAACTAATATACACAGAGCATAGCTATAAGTGTGAAACTGTGTCCAGGATTCAAGATATTATATATTTGTTAACTGCAATTGGGTTTCTACCCGGTGGCAGTATTACAGTACACATTTACACACAGACAGTACATAGGTAAATCAGTCCCATTACAGGCGTGAGGTGCTGAGAGGGTTCCAGGAAGTTAAGGTTCCCAGATTTCGTGACAACGGCATAGGATGGTGGTAGGTTGTCAGCCTTACGCATCGGCCGCCTTTAACCCCAGGAAATACTCCTGGTACTCATTTCTGTTAGAGGCTGAGTCGACCTCAGGGCCATAGTGCGATCGGAAGGATTATGTCAATGAAAAATTCCAGTGCAACCATCTGGAATCGACCCCGCGACCTTCCGATTTGTAGCGCAGCGCCTTAACCACTGTGCTACCGCGGTCCCCGACAATACACAACACAAATAACAACAGAATAACACAAATAGCAACTAATTTGGAAGAGTGCGGGCCGTCCCCCGTCTTTGCGAATTTTACCCTGGCATTTGCCTTACAACTGAGGAAAAAGCATGGAAAACCCTCAGTTAGGGTAAGAAAAACTATCAGGGTAAGAAAATAGATGACCATGTTACGAAGTAATGGCCACGTATAATTCCCTAGGAGTTTGCCGATTCCGTGAAATGTGGCCTTCCGTGACAGTTGGCCGATTTACAAGTGTGGCCAACTTCACAACTTTGCTGCGTGTAGTCGTAAAATCCTAAACGTAACATTGAGGCGCTTTGCGCAATCAATTGTTGCCGTGGGAAAGCAATGAGTATTAAATATTATGATTGTGTGTCTGTAGCTATAGCTATGAAGCATGCAGAACGCCTGGGCCGTATTATATTGTTATCTGTGGGTAGTCCGGCTCTACCATATTTTTCCACGTTATCTCATCAACG
>Ga0123352_10019528_pt1 | contig 10809 bp, 6 predicted proteins | sample TergutLab28metaG_FD_89700 | JGI IMG/M metagenome (GOLD analysis project Ga0123352, IMG submission 89700) | Labiotermes labralis P1 segment gut microbial communities from Petit-Saut dam, French Guiana - Lab288 P1 | ecosystem: Host-associated > Arthropoda: Insects > Digestive system > Gut ... | reverse complement strand
AAGCTCGAAACATGTAGAGAATAAATGACGACTACCCATGAAAATAAAGGATAGTCCACAAGTGACATCGTGTTGGTTATTTTTTAAACAATTACAATGATGCACGGAACAATGAATGTAAAAGATATTTCTTTACCGTGAAAAGTACCTATTATTTGCCTTGGATATGGTTGCTTCCCTCATCAGTATTGCAGTATGCATAGCTAAAAGCTTAAAAAAAGGCCTAACTCTCAGACTGAGAAATTTAAGTTTATCAATGTACTACAAAAATGCATTACAAATGCATATTCAAACCACATGCAGAACTCTACCACAGTAATTGTATATTGCTTTAACCGCCCTGTCTGCCATACATATTGGCAAATTCTATAGTATCTTCAGGTATACTCAGTTATGTTTGTGATAGGAAACAGAAAACTGGCAGTAAAGTTACTGTCAGAATTGATGGATTGTGAACTAAATGAACCATATGTAAATAGTACAGTTTATTTCTGCTTAAGGCAGAGGGTGAATATTGCCATTTCAGTTAAACTGTCATCTTTGGGATGGACACTTCTTGTGTAGTAAACTGAAGGTGTGAATGTAATGCCAAAAATTTTACTACTGGCAGACATTTTAAAAAGTCAGCAAATGTATGCATATTTGGCACGTTTGCTATGTTACTGTCTTTACATTTTCACAATTTTTTTTTTTGTTTAAATGTAATTTAATTTGGATGAAAAATTTTAATAACACCCTGCTGTAACACATTTCTTGAAGATCTATTCGGAAGTTTTTGAGTTAGACATTATGTCAGACATAGAGTGACAAATAAGCCTATGGACAGGCATGCAAAGTTGATAAGTGTAGTTTGCAACTTCTGATTGCAAGGGCACCTAAAATGATTTTATGCCTCAGATACAATGATGAATTCACATTAATTACATGCATGCAGAAATTTGAATACTTCACTTTTTCAGAATGGTCAACCTGTCTGTCGTGCAGTGATCATGTAAAATCACATTTGCTGTTCTTCACCCACAAGTTACTATGAGTTAAAGGTATGGAAATTCCCTGTTCTGGACAAAGCTCCAGTATTTCTGGTTTGACTGCTAAGTAAATAATCATCCAAAGAATTTATTCCTGCAAAACCTAATTTACACATAGTCTTAAATCCCCTACTTTCTTTGAAATTTCATTTTTTATTACAAAGTGCAAAAATCTTATCACTCCTCTTTTTACACCTTAAATGCCCTATTGCATGGCTCCAAAAGAACAACTTCAATCTAATGGCCACGTGACAAAATCCACTTGCTCTGAATCTCTTAGTTTTCTTCATGCTTATACATTTGTAACAGATATTTGAAATACTTGCTATGAGGTAACAAGATAGGAGAATACAAGTGATCTGTTCTATAATTTTCTTGTTGCACCCTATGCATGATGATAAATCACATGTTATATAGGCATTTACACCAAGGATATAATTGCACCTGGCACTGTTCTTCATTAATTCATCGAAGGTGTGTCAGCAAGTTTGGTCCTGGTTTGAAACCTTTACACCTGCACTATTGTCTCAGTATGTTTATGCATCAGACATGTTAGGTTCCTCTGCTCTTTGTCTCTTCCATGATAGGAGGTGACCAGGACCTAGTGATTCGGTGTGATGGATGGTGATATCTCAAGGTCATAGTTATGCATGAGTTCTACTGAAGTTGTGTTTCTTATTACGTAGCTGCAATAAATGTATCCAACATACTCTGCAGAGATGATAAGGTTTAAGGTAAAGGTAAAGATAAAGGTAAAGTTCACCCTAGAACAAGCCACAAAGGCTCAGAGGGTGAGTAGAGGTATAGCTCTACTCTTTTCTTAACCTTGGCACTAGATGGGGATGGATGTTTACCACCCCAGCCGCTTTACCCTGGGAAGGATCCGGTACCTATAGTATAGGAGGCTAGTTGGGACCCAGGGCCGGTCTTGATGGGCATGGAAAATCACAGCCCCAGCAGGATTTGATCCCCAAACCATCCAGCCCGTAGCGAGTCGCTATACCAACTGAGCTGTCCCAGCCCACATGATAAGGATTAATTTAGTAGTATATTAACTGAATCTCTGCAGAGATTTTAGTTCCATTATTGTGAATTAAAATATTATTAGAATTTAGAACGCGTCCAAGTGTGAAGTAATACTTTTGACTCACTAATTTCTCCTGAATGTGTGTGTCAGTGGTAGTGAGGTTTGAACTTAAGAGAACAAAGAGTGTGAAATGCCAAATGATGAACAAATTACTTCAGAATGGTCAGAATATCTAGCCCTTATCGGATCCGAGTAGCTGAGTAGGATGACGAGAATACAGGCAGTATAAGAACTCCCAGCAACCACACAAATGGACATGCAGTGAATAGTGTCATCGTTTGCCCCACCTTCCTATGGATTTCAGTAAGTTTGAACAATTTGTCACTGGATAGCCACCTTCAGTAATGAAGGTAATTAGCTTAATGACACAGTTTCTTCAAGCTTTCTCATTAGGTTTGCTTATGTGAATATTTCACTCCTGCCACTTGAATATTAGCCCCTTGACTTTATTCAGACCCATGAAATCACATATGTTGTTTTGTGAATCATCCATATTTTTACAGTATTATTGTAATAAAGCAAGGTCTGCTAACAGTAGGTGGCCAGACAGCATGTTTATTCTGACCCACCTGCCTATGAAACCCCACTCAAGTGTGACCAACTGATATTTTTGTTTAAATGAAATGATTATAAACTGATATAAATGTGGTCCTCATAAATGGTTCTTTATACCTTTTATATATACAGGGTGGTGCAAATGTCACTTAACACGCATTGTTTAACAAGCTGCCTCTAGTTTCAGGTGCTTTTGTGGCACTCTGTACTTTGTATGAAAGGTGCTTATATTGATAATATATTCAGTCTGGGAGCCTTCAGTTTTGAAGTTACATTCTGAAGTCATTTTAATACAGTTTTATAAAAAGCACTGTGTAACTATTTAAGTCCATGGAGCAGAGTCCTTCTTGAGAAGCTGATAGTTTTGCACCTAGTCAAGAAATTACCCACATTTTATGGGATATTAAGGTCCATTACTATGTTTACAAGAGTTCATTGCTTGTCCATCTCCTGAACCAGATGAATCTATGCTGACTCGTTGTTTTCCTTTACACTGTATTTTAATATTCTTCCATCTAAGTCAAGGTTTTAGAAGTGGCTTTTCCCTTTGAGTTTCCCCACAAAAACTATGTGCCACATACCCTACTTAAAAACTATAATGGTTTGATAAATATGAGTAGTTTAATGTACGTACAAAATATGTTACAATATATGATACTGCATGTCAGACATGTTGTGTAAGTCATGCCCAGGTTGCCATGGTTATCACTGTTGTTGTGTTCTCTGTGAAGTTGTAGCTGAGGTAGAAGAAAGAGTTGAGTACAAAACTTAGTTGCCATGGTTGTGAGGTGTGTTCCCTCTGAGATATGCACTAATCAAGAAAAAAAAAGTTGAGCATCAACCAGATGACAGTGTTTTGAAAGATGATTTTAATTAATCTTATGCGTATTGGACCGTGCATCATCTTGATATTTGAATAAAGGTAGACCAACTTGATGACACTTGCTTTATTATGTCAATTTACTGCTCAACATGTTTTGGATGTTAATACATCCAAAACATGTTGAGCAGTAAATTGACATAATAAAGCAAGTGTCATCAAGTTGGGCTACCTTTATTCAAATGATTTTAATGCTTGGTTTGCCTTAAGAATAAAGAAACAACCAATAGTTTGTGTAATCATAATGTTGTAGTGCTCTGCATTGGTAATAGTGTATAAGAATGGTACATTCAAAAGGTTACCTAATAGAAGCTATTAGAAATGGGATGTCTAAATTTTTACTAAATGTTCAATAAATTACCACTCATACATTTTATAGGCTATCATGGCTGTAGAAAACTACAAATTTTACCATTTAATGGCACTCTGTGTAGCATTTTTAAGATGTTTATTTGTGCACCATTCCATTCTCAAGGTGTATATTTTTAATACCATATTTACTCCATTGCAAGATGACTTAAATTTAAGATCCCCCCCAAAAGAACATGGCAGCCAAGATAAAATGTATTTATTTGAAATCTACATCAACCCCCAAAAATAAAATGTGTACTAAGAAAATATATTTTACTATTAATTGCATACATTTAATACACAAAGCATGTCAGATTCTATCTACCTTTACCAGTCAGTGTCACTGTCTCCATCTTCACAGCAAGTGCCTTTACCTTCCTTACATTCAGTCCTCCTCACTGCCATTCCACAACATACCACCATCAGTCACATCCACTGCATTGGATATACAGCACTTCTCAAAACCCTTCACAATCAATTCTGGTGAGATGCACTGCCATGCTGTTATGATTTACATTGACTAGATAATACATTTATACTTCTTGGTTGATAAACTTACTTGAACCTGTGAAGAAGATCGATGGTTTTCTTCACAGATGGTATTAGTGGTGTTAAGAATTTTAAATACTTGTGTTCTTCATTTCTGTGTTGTGTCTGTGGTGTGATCAGTCTGTGTTTGTGGCTCTTCTTTTATGGATTTTGATTTGTGGTTTGGTATAGGTTTTATTTTTGAGTCTTGTATTAAACTCTTAATTTTTCAATAGCCATTTTCCTGTTACTACCCTTGGACTAGATCTGTTCTCAGGTGCATATCTTAACAAGTTTACTGTTTGTATGGTGCCCAGTGGCTAAAAATAGCTCAATCTAAGGGGTCCATCAGCTTAAGTGCTTCTTTACATAAAGAAGGAAATAGAGCTGGCTTCTAAAATGTCATGCTTCTTGAAGAAATTTGACAATGAATAAAGTCCAAAAAAAAAGAAGGTTGTCTGTTAACCCTAGTCATGCTCTGTTCTCTCTTGTTTTTATATTGGGTGATAAAGGCCTTGGTTTTACTCTGTATGGTCCAGTTTTGCACAGTCATGTTCAGTGCTTCATACGCATATTTAAGATGACATCACATACTTATGCACCAAATTGAAAGGAGAAACCTCCTCTTGCATTTGAATAAATATGGTATTCCATTATTTTTCAATTAAAGAAAATTACATTATAAGTTGATTCTATCTTGTATTTGCTGTTTTTAGTTAGCAGATGCCTACTTTTGTAAACTCTGCATAGGAACGGCATGTGAGATGTGTGAAGTTCTTGAAGCAGTGACTGTGACGAAGACACTCTGTGGGATGTGATGCTCTGTAGACCAATAGAAATGTACCAGTGTTTCAGAGGAATGCACTGCCTTCATAGTTAGTATTACAGAGTTATTTTTGCCTAACACGTAAATTTCTTCCAGACTACACAGTATAACATCCCACAACATGGTGTTTTTCATAGGTATAGTGTTTTAAAATACTTGTCTGTATTGTTATGAAATAATCACATAAGTCTGATATTTATGATAATGATCTTTATGAAGTAAACTTTTGTACAGTGAACAGAAGATGAATGAAGTATGACATTGTGGAATAGAACTGGTAGGGCCTAATTGAAATTTCATCTGAACCAGTTATCCTGACTGAGATTTGTATGGTTTTCTTCACTCTCTTTAGGTGAGTGCTAGGATACCACATGGAAAAGACCAAAAAGTTTTTGGAATTTAGTTATATTAAGATGACCATGATTCACGTTGCTGTGAGGTGGCTGCAGTTTGCAGGGGTAAACGGTGTGCCATCTGTGGCGTGAGCTGGTAGAGATTGAAACGTGTGAGTATGCTGCCATCAGCCTTGGAGTGAAATTGTCAAGACTCTTGTCCCTTGAAGATGGGACTGATATCCATCCAAAAACATCAGTAACAAACAAATCTACACTCGCCACAACCCAGAAGAGAGAAGAACTGAACTACATTGCATCAAAGATCTGAAATCTTGCATCTCTGGATCCTACTGCAGGTCGTGCGTTAAACACAGCTAAAATGTTGGCAGTGTGAAGTTCTACATCAGTCACGGAACTCAGTCCGTACACTGTGGCTGAAAAAAATGTGTCAGCTGGCCATGTGTTTGCATGTATTTTGTGTCTGCATACTCAGTTTGGTTGTGTGACATTAGTTTGTGCCATTTCATTTATGCTGTCATTTATTTGTTCAGTACATTCTTTCCTTCCTTCTTTCAAAAAGGGCAGAAGGAAGTGCTTGGCAATTTAGATATAATTTTTACTATAACAACAGTTGAACTCTAATGTTTATAGTGTTACTCCTTTCTTTGGCACCTACATTTTATTATGAAGTGTCGTGAAACAGATTGTTAATATGCATTGATATGTGTCTGACACTACCCTTTATTGCATGCTGGTGATGAGGTTGACAGAAACAGTCAGCATTCTCATTTAATACAGTATTTTGATAGCCTTTCTATTGGAAAGGTGCTAAGGGACTACAGTATTTAATATCTTGATACATTACTATTCATTGTGGCAGTGCCATAAGTGATTATTCATTTTGCACATTGCTTTTATATAACTGCAATTGTAGTGTAACTGAACTGAATGTACTGAGATATAAACATAGCTAGAGTAATCTAGCTGGTATATTGTCTAGGCTGTGAGCTGGATGAATGAGGAATCTTCATTCCCTATGAGAGTTAAAATTGATGACAATGATGATGATGATGATGATGATGATACAAGAGATGCCTTCACCATGGCAGCTTTATCACATAGAAAGCATGCATCTGCCAGGACATTCCTACACAGCTGTTGTGTTGGAAGCCATCATAAATGGAACACTTTGTATTAACTTTGTATAAGTCTTGCTGAAATTGAACGAGGATAATTTTAGATTTCTTACACCTACTGATGATTACCATATATGACCCTTCCACTGGTCCACCCACACACATAGTCCATGAGACATACTGCAGAACCATAGTTTTACTGAAAATGCATGCTGTGAACATGAAGTTCTTGAAACATGGCTTGTTAGAAAATGGTGTTGTTACCTGGAGATAACTTTTTTCAGCTAAGTATGGGACTGCAGTACTGACCAATACATAAGTATATCTCACTGCCATCATGCGATTCTTTCCATACAGGAAACTTAAGAGAGGTTTACAGTACTGTATCTTATCTGCATTTAAAGTTCATTTTGTGTAGTTGTTTTTAAACACAATAATATTAATATTGTAATAATGTTCTGAATGGTTTTTATTGGCCTATCTTGTATGAAACTTTCATGACTCTAAACAGATTGCAGTTTGAAATTCATTTAGTGTAGTAGCATACTTTAAACCTCCCCATCGTGAAATATGATCATCCAACAAGTTATTGCCCCATGATGATGTCACATTAAGTTCAGTTCTTATTTAATATAAAACTAAATGAGGGAGAGGCTTCTTATGTTTGAAAGAGTGTGTAAAATGGGAAGAGACTGTGGCCAATATCAGTGTATTATGTTGGTAGTAACATCAAGGGACAAGACATTCAGTGCGACAGATGTTCTAGTCATAACTGAAATTGCTTATCTTCCAAACACAAGCACTTGTGTTACCTGCAAGCCAGCCTGCTCTGTTATTTAACCTTTTCCATGTTGTAGATGAAATTCATCGTTTTTACACTCTTTTCTTATTGTACTTGAAAATGTAAAATACATGTAGAATTTTTTTATGGAATTTCGTAGGTTAGAATGTTAGAAGTTTGGTTTAACTTTCTATTTACTTACTCAGGAGTCAGAGTTTGACATCTGAGCCTGCCCATCATCACACAGTTGTGATTTTTCTCAGCTGTCCTTATAAATTCTGGAATAATATATCATGCCTTATCTGCTGTGTACTAATTTGTAAATTTCATGATTAATCAGACATCAGTGCTTTTCTCCAAAATATGAGCCAGTGTAGTGTAGTCTTCTATGCCTGTCTTTGGCCAGAATGCAGTTCACATCTTGATCAGGTTTCAGGCTATCTTGACTGGAATCTTGTTAAGAATCTTCCTCAGTTTCATGAGGCAGATACTGATATATATCTTCACATACGATCTGATTGTTTCTCTCCAAATTCTTGTGTACTTACTACTCAAATATACTACTTTATTTGACACTAAATAATCAGTTCAGACAACAGCATTTAAAAAAAAATCTAAGAATCAATTCAGAGCCTCATTTCAAAAGTAAGCATATCAAATTGTGTATAAAGTCACCCACAGTTGTTGTTCATATATCTTCTTTCTGTGATTACAAAAACGTTTGTCACAAGAACAGTATTGATAAGAAATAGAAGTTTATAAACATTTTTTACATCAGTAACTGATATTTTTTCTTAACAGGGCCATTATGAACATTAATTAAGTGCCAAATGTAGTGTTTTGTTTCTGTTCCTGAAATTTATCAACAGTATTATTTATGGTAAACTTTTGCCACATTGTATCTAATAGTTGTTACTAAAAATATTGCAGTAATGTCAGAATTATGTTGAACAGTGTTGATGAATTCTAAATATATTAATTTAGTTTCTGATCATAATGAATTGAATTTATAATTAATTATGTATATGTTTACAACACTATTTTTAATAGTTTCTGTCATATAAATGTATTTTATATATTTATTTATTTATGTGTATATTTATTTGCTTTTGTATTTTATCAGTTTACTTTGTTATGGCACACATAATGTTTTGAGAGGGACCTGAAGTTCTAAGTTGCACCATTCATATCAGTGACACTATAATCTCATATTCTTATATGCACATGTGGTACATGTTACTGAAACTGCAGGACAGCATAAGTTCTGGGTTTTAAGGTGTGGCATCCATACTCTGCTTGTAGAATACATTATGAAAGAAATAGAACCCATTAACACACAACTTTTATTGTAGCATTTGTGATAGAAGCTACATGTTTTGGCTACATGAAATAGCCAATGTCAAGTTGTAAATATCAGACATGTAAGAAGGAGAATTAGATACTTCTAGCCCTGCTACATTTGATGGACAAATTCTCGGCCTTACATCAGGTGTATGAAAGCTGCACACAGAAAACATTTTACAATATATAATTAATAATTATGTCAAACAATTTTTAAAATTAAAGATAAAAAATAAAAACTTCCATAAATGTCCTTGTTTTTGTTTTTTAGGTTGATGAATAGTAAGTAGTCAATTTATGCAGTGATTATATGAGTTGAAGTGGTGGGCCGATTGTCTGTGATATCAGATATTTAATGGCATATGTGGTATGTTCATGCAATGTCCCATACGAATTCATTAATGTACAGTCAGATGTAATATTTAAATTATGTATAAGATGTGAATTCAATCACTATTGAGTCACATGCACATGCACCAATAGAAGTCATTTGCATATGAATTACAACTTGCTGAAACCACAATATGAGACACCTTGCGAGGCTGACACTTGGATTGCACGCTTCTGGTGTTCAATCACCATGGCCTAAGGTAGATATCTACAGTTTTCTATGGGAACTTTCATTTATACCTGATGTAAGGCCGAGAACTTGTCCATTAATTTTTATAATTATATGTGGTAAGACAAGAGGTATATAATTCTCCTTTTTTACATGTCTGATAATTACAGCCTGATGATGGCTGTTTTACGTAGCCAAAACATTTAACTACTATCACAATTGCTGCAATAAAAGTTATGCATTGATGGGTCATATTTCTTTCAATATCTAAGTTATGAGTGATGAAGTTATTCAAACATTTGTGCAGCGTGTCAGTTGCGGTCAGAAAATAAGTTTACAGTTTTTGTATTTGTGTTCTTTATTTTCACCAGCAATAAGAACAATTTGTACTCAATTATACTGCTGCCTCACTAATTTTCCACATAATCCCCTTCCCAGCTGTTGCATTTATCTTATTTCTGTTCTGTCTTGATGTCAGGATATGTCCTGTGTTACCTATCAACAATCGTGCAACATCTGTTTCCAGTCCACAATTGTCTTTCAACTTGTGGCTGCTAGGATTTTACTTCAGCACTGGAAACACTTGATAATTACTTGGTAGCAAATTCCCCTTGTATGATGCATGCCATGTAAGCTGTTTAGTTACCAAACCTGTGTGCCATGTAAACTTATCTTATGACTGTTGCTCCTAGTTGTCATTTATTTCCATTGCAGTGTACTTGAAACTACATTGACAGTTCCATTTTTAAAGAAAGAGGATGTGCATGTGTATGAATAATAATAATAAGAAGAAGAAGACATTTTTATATGTTCTGTTGTACTCATGAGTGAATGAAGCAAATGTGCATGTGTGAATTATCAAAACTCTGTAATCTCCATTCCCTCAAAGACAGAATATAAAAACACACAATAGTTTAATAGTGAAATTGTTATTTCTTGGATATGGTCACAGCAGTTATATACCAGCTGCAAGAATCTGACAGCATGTGAATGAACGCATAGAACTGCATGGTATTCATCGTTCAATAATATACATGTATATACCATATTTGATTTTGTGATTACATTTCAAACTGTGAAAGAAAAATTACTTCTTTAACCCATGCAGCTTGGGTATTTCCAAATTTGTCCCTGTGATCACATAAGAACTTCTGTGCAAATAAATTGTATACACAAATAGTAGGCTTAATTTATAATGTAGTCACGCATTTCTTATAATATTTTGCACATGTACAACAGTACCTGAACTACAGTAATAAATACAGACAACATTACCCCTTAAACAGTGATTTAAATTGCCATATCTTCTGGACTATGAGACATACTTTTTTTTTTTTTTGTCTGGACAATACTTACTTTCTTACTGCATGGTGCAGAGTCCTTATTGAGAAGCTAACTGGTT
>Ga0123352_10019525_pt1 | contig 10810 bp, 4 predicted proteins | sample TergutLab28metaG_FD_89700 | JGI IMG/M metagenome (GOLD analysis project Ga0123352, IMG submission 89700) | Labiotermes labralis P1 segment gut microbial communities from Petit-Saut dam, French Guiana - Lab288 P1 | ecosystem: Host-associated > Arthropoda: Insects > Digestive system > Gut ... | reverse complement strand
GGATGTGGGTATATGGACTGGATTGGGCTGGCCCAGGATAGAGACAGGTGGCGGACGCTTGTGAGTGCGGTAATGAACTTTCGGGTTCCGTGAAATGCGAGGAAATTCTTGACTAGTTGCAAACCAGTTAGCTACTCAAGAAGGGCTCTGCACCATGGAGTAAGGAAGTAAGTAAGTAAGTTGATCACATCTCGGGATTGTCTAAACTGGCACCCCAGTTTTGTTCTTTGCTTTTACTTTTTTCCAATATTTTGTTAAATTAATCAAAAAAAAAAGCTTATGTTTCTTATATGCTCGTAGTTGAGTTTTAAACATATAATGTAAAACCTTGGAGGGAAAGCAACATGACGGTACGTACATCTTTGTAGTCATCTTTTGGCATACGCTGCATCTACAGTAGTTCTGAAGAAACGGACGTCTTTTCAGGTATAAACATCGTCTTGAGACTTGGAAGTGATCCGATGTGATTGCTACATGGTGTAATGATGCATTCTGTAGGCAGCTTACTTAGGTACAATGCCGTATGTGATAAAGGTTATGTGCACTGTTCTAACACACGATGGTGTAAAGCCCACTGCTTATCATGACAGAATTTGTTCAGCTGGATTCCATTCAAACACGTAAACACTTGGTACGAAAATAAACGCCTACAGTTCCTATGAATGTAGGGCAGATAATCTGCTGTTGGTATTCTGACATTTCATGATCACGAAACATATTTTAGACACACATGTACACACGCAAATTTAACCCTGGCCACGTCACAAATGTGTATAGAAGGATCAGTGGTGTAGCTCCACTCATTCTTTTCCTCGGCACGAGGTGCATGGTCAGCTTCACGCCTCGGCCGCTTTACTTCCGGCAAATTACCCTGGTACCCGTTTTATAGGGGGTTGGGTGGGTCCCAGAGCCAGTCTTGACGTTTTAGAGAAACGAGAAATGTCTATCCTGTGCTGGGATTCGAAACCCGGACAGTCCAGTTCGCAGCTGAGACGTCCTGTATTCTGTAGAGGTGGTCAGTGTGCTTGTACTTGCTTTTGTTTATATAATTCAGTGACATGTGGCATAAATGAAGCTAGAATTATGATAGCTAACTTGAGGCGTATTAGGCAGGAGTGTGTGAAATATTGTAAGCATGTGGCAGTGTAAAATTCGCGTTATTAGAGGCCTTAGCTTGCAGGACACACAAAATGTACGGAACTCTTTGTATTTTGTGTATAAAACATTTTTATGCGACTCTTGATTCAGCATAGAAATGCCTAATAAAAGTAAAATATAAAGGTGTTTTGTTTCATTGAAGTAGCACCTGAGGTGCCTGTGGGATATTAAACTCTCATTTGAATGTCATTAGTCCCGATACGAGCGCGTGACTTGGGGCTGACAAAAGGCAAAGTGAATCAGCAAACTTTGGTGTAGGGAATGTGACATTCTGAGGACAGTCCTTCATGATACAATAGAAGCCAACAAGATGCACTATTTCTCAACTTTATTTTGATATCCAACTCTCCGTGTTTCGGACAGACTTACTGTCCATCACCAGGAGTCTTGATATTGTATTCACAGCAACTGGTATTTGTCATACTAGTTATGTTGACTGTCAGCTAGCAGACAGTCAACATAACTAGCAGACAGTTGCTGAGAATACAGTATCAAGATTCCTGATGATGGACAGTAAGTCTGTCCGAAACACGGAGAGTTGTATATCAAAATAAAGTTGAGAAATAGTGCATATTTTTGGCTTCTATTATACGAATTTGGTGTAGGGAATGGCGGATAGAAGGCTTCGCAACTACTTGATACAGGTTAGTTGAATATCTTGAAAGAAATAGGTTGAGAATCTTGTGAAATTTCCTATAATGTTGTCGAAGGTAAGCACGCAGAATTGTTCCTGTGTTTGAAGTTGTTATTGAGGTTGCTTTGAATGACGCGGGTAGCTGTGAATAGGTTGTCAAGTCACGTGTTCTCATGATTTGTGGTATGTGCAGGCTACCGGCTGAACGATGGGTAACATTGATATCCAGTCCGCCTCTGGTGCCTGTTCAGCCTGCGATACAAACTTCAACGGAAACTTTTATCGCCAGAAGGCCGCGAATCTGATCCCGCACTTCAACCTTTTAGCGAAGTCCACACTCTAGGCCCCAACGCGCTCGCGACGTGGTGTTCAGCACGCTGTCAACTCAGTTTGACTTGTCTGAGCGGAAAATGTTGCCGCGTGTGAGTGCTTCCTCTCTCAACCTTCCATAAAACACGATCGTTTATAGCTATCTTTGTTACATTAAACAATAATCGTATTTAATACAGCTTCATTACGTGACTTAAAAGTCATCATCACGGTCGGAACTCAGTTGTACGATAAAGTTTATTGGTTCAAAAATACTCTTAAGTATGTATTAAATTAGACCGGATGAATTCGCTTTTTACGCAGTAAATAACGGACGTTCTCACTAAGAATTCTGTAACAAGACATTTACTGGTGCGTACCGTACAGTGAGCACGTCCCGGCATTCGTGCCATCTAAGGCGTAGTTCTGCGGTTGCTCGATTGTTGGGATTACCAGTTCGAATCCCGCTAGAGGGTTTGGATGTTCGTCGTTTTTTTTTGTGTGTTGTATAGGTAGTGGCATCTTCAGTGGTCTGTTCAGAGGACTGCTACCGGTTGCGTATGTCTAATTGTGGGTGATCTGTAATCCTTAAAAGAGGCGGCAGAGGCCCAGTTTGGGCTGCAGCGCCTCAGAAACGTCTTCCGCAGTCGCATATTTCCAAATTTATTGCTTAATTTTAGATTGACGTTTTGGACTGCAAAATTTAGCAATTACAGGAAGTTATACACTGAAACGTTGATCTTCCAGCAAATGGAAGCTTACAGAATAAACTGAGGAGGCCAAACTTGCTATTGGCGAGTTTTGAAGTTTTCGCACTTGTTGTAGCAGAGAACCCCTTCCTTCTGGAATCCGACGTTGCATTAGTAGTAACTGGATGCCTACGTTTTATGTTAGGCACTCTCATCACCTTCAGTGGGTGAAATATTTTGGGACATTTCGACTCTAGAAGTTGAGGGCAGTACGTTGCCTCTTAACGTTGGGATTGGATTGCCCTTTGACGCAGCGACGTATTCCAGAAGGACTAAATTAAAATTTTATGTTGTAATTGTTTAATTTCTTGAAATCATGTCTGTTCGTTGTAGTCTTTGCCATAAGCCATGCAGAGAAACATTCTAACTGGATTGCAAATTTTTTCGGCTTGGGAATTTGACATAGCCCAGCTGCTCAAACAAATCTTTACATTATCTATGAACATTCTCAATCATAACCAACTCGTAAATAGTTTGGTTTAAATCGCAACTAGTTTTGGCCCTGAACTCGGGTCATCATGGGGCCACAACTCAAGTAAAATATTTTCAAAAGGACCTAAAGATGTTTAAAACATACATAACTATTTTTATTTACAAAACTAATTACAAAATTTTGTAATCAGTTTTTTAAAAGTTTTAAAATGAAAATAGTTATAAACATTTTAATATCATTAGCCCTTTTTATGTAAAAGGAGGGCATCTCCAACTAGCTTTTGTATATGTTTAAAGTTCTTGTGTTATGGCTCTGATGATGACCCGAGTTTAGGGTCGAAACTAGTTGCCATATACATAGAACTATTTACAAGTCAATGGGTTGTGATTATCAATATTTATATATATTTTATTTGTTATACCAACGGTTGCGTGTCGTATAAAATGTATCTTTACTTTTATTGATCTTCGAAGTTCTTTACCTTGACCAGAGCAGCCTGGCATTGGGCAATAACCTGAACCACATTCTGACACCAAATCTAGTATTTTGCCCCCCCCCCCCGTAAGTGGTAACATTTCCCACTGAAGTTACGTGTGTACCTACGCGTGCATATACAATCCTATGTACCAACCCATCTTAACTTCCGTTTGTTTAATCTAAACAGTACAAGGTAAGAAGAACTTACAGAGACAAATGATTTATAAAAGGTGCCTGAAAGCGGTGCTTTCAAAAGACTTCGAGGAGGGAGACAACGAGCAGTAAGCGTATAATCTTTCACTGTAGCCATCTTAACAAGTGCTGCTACTCGTTATCTTTCGCCCTGACACCTGGGGTCAAGCAGGCGTTCATTTGTTGAACGTCTCTTTCCCCTGTCATCTTTGCAGATTGACGTCATGCTCTCTGCTTGTATCGCCCAATTTTCTTCTCTTTTCTCATATTTCCCTGCACTGTTTACATTTCCTTAACTTGTGGGGTGAGTGAATTCTATGGAAGGTTTTGTGTTGGGGAGGGTAAAGCTTGCAAGTTCGTTGTCGCATACTCGCCCGTTCTTTCTGGTTTTTCCGTAGTTACTGACTGCCCCACGCTGGTCAGAGCGACAAAGTGCAGAACTTTCCTGGATTTGTCTTTTACTTTCGGAAGAATAACGTGTCACAACCTGACCTTTTCTATTTCTGTCATTTTTGTTTGTTCCTTTCCACGTTTCTTTCTCTTTTACTTTCAGAATTTCTTTTCCTCTTTTTCTTTTGTTTCTATCGTCTTTTCTCCCATCAATTTTTTCGTTATTTTTTGTTATTTTTATTTTCCTTTCTATATTCTTCGTTACTTCTTTCCTTTCTTTGTGCCCAAATTGCTGTATTTTGTTCTGTTTGTGCCCGTGTTTCATTGCTTTTTCATTTCATTGTCCTTTTTCAATATGTTTCATCCTGCCCTTCTCCCAAGTCCTATTAAATCCGTTTTTTAGTATCCTTCGTGAATAACGTCTAAATTGGCGAAGTGTGAATGTTGGTTTGCCTCGGAAAATTTACATTTCTCTCTCCCGTTTTACCTTCCATTATTAAGATTTTAAATACCTTCAAAAGGTTAAGAGCTCCAGTTAATTCTAAATTTCATTGTCATGGAAAACTGTGATTATAAATAGGCAGGATAATCTTCGCCTACTAGTCAGAAGTAGCTGAAAGGTTCTGGGCAATTGTCGTTTGAGGGAAAGAATTTCCTTTTCTCTGTATAGCGTCCATGTTTCAGACTGTACGCACACGTGCCCCGTAATAGCGCTAAAATTCTGCACCAGATTACTAATCTTTGTGATAAATTCGTGAATTTACTCAACATAGTTGCGAGTTTCACTAGATGAAGGAATGTGTAGAAGTGATTATTGGTGTTATTACAAGGCTTTCCTAAAATGTTTCAGACTTCTTTTCCCTTTGCCGTCGACAAACAATAACAGAACTGATGGAACGGCTCCAGAGCCGAGAGATTTCAACGAGTCTAATAGAAATAAATTCAATACATCCATTCCTTAATCGCCACTTTGCTGATGATAATACAGTCGTACTCTGTTATGTCGTCATGAAGGAGATTAAATATTTGGTGGTGTTGTATGCGAATGTCGTTATAACCGACGAGCATAAAGATGTGATTAAGAGTGAGGATTTAATTGGTACTACAGAATATGTGACGTTATAGGCGAGGTGTCGCTAAACTGTTGTCGTTATAACCGGGTTCAACCGTATTTGTGAAGTAAGCGCCATGTCCAATGGTTCGAATACTGATCGGAGCGGAATACCGTTCGTGATTCTGAGAAGGGATTATGTTCCTCTGTTCCCGTGTTACACGACGACGCAGGAACATGCACTAATTGTGCGAAATTATGTAATGACTTCTTATAATTAAGCCGACCAAAGCTTGTTCATCGGTACCCATTTATTAAAAGAACGCAGAAATTACTATGCATGTTCCCCATTCCACCCATTAGTTTGCGAAATGTGCGATCGCAAAGAACAGTTCCACGTGTCTCTTTTTTTTTGTTTCCTTAAAAACAGCAAGGGGCCTACCATTTATCGAAGAAAAAAAAATGAAAATAAATCCTTTCAGCACAGGGAATGAAAGTGATGGTATTTTTTTTATATTCATGGGTCCGTGCATCGTAACCAAATTTAATAATTTTCCAACAAGATGCAGCTGTATTCAGTTTATTATATTTCTGTAGGCAGCTCTACATGTTTCGTGTGTTGACAACAAACACTAGGAGCTCGTACAACCGTAATTACAGCTTCTGGCACTGGTCAACCGGGTCTACTACCACCTGCTCTCGTTTGTTGAGTTGAAGATCTGATGGTAGTAGACCTGGTTGACCAGTGCCAGAAGCTGAATTACAGTTGTACGAGCTCCTGATGTTGGTTGTCAACACACGAAACATGTAGAGCTGCCTACAGAAATATAATAAACTGAATACAGCTGTATCTTGTTGGACAATTATTAAATTTGAAAATGAGGGTAGTTGTGTTCCCAAAGGTAATTCTACATGCAGATTTTTTTTCGGTAAATTTATCAGCGGCCTCCCCTTTTTTGTACTTCCTGCTTTTTTCCATTCTTTTACAACCCTTAAAAACCTTAACATTCCCTTAGGGTTTCCGTGCTTAGGGTAGTGCTTAGTGTACCACAGGAGAATATTCTACGGAGCGCAACTGAGAGAGTGAGGATAGAAAAGTTGCGGCACGAATTTCCTACAGCACTCACCGATATCTGAGCAGTACGATTAAACAGAAACGTAAAATATTCCGTAGGCATGCTTGTGACTGCAAATGAGCAGTCTGAATTACTTTCTGTTTCAGACCTGTGCCTGACCTGTATCGTCCGTTCTTCCTCTTAATTTTAAAATGTTATGAACATTTTCAAGTAATTGTTTAAGATATTCATCATTTCGCCATTCTCGTCAAGTTTGCTGTCCCTCAGCTGTGACACTGCCCTGTCAGATTTAATACAAGCTTTCGATGTAACTTTCTAGACTTCAGGCATGCTGACGTCATTGGGATATCAGACATAAAGCGAGTTTTGTTTGCTTTTCAATGTTTAATTTTGTTGTGTTTTTGAGTTGTTAAAGTCATTAGCCTTGTCTTGCACATGTAACGGTGTGCAGTTGTTTTAATTAATAAGCAATGCTGTATGAATTTAAAAAAAAATCTCTCTTTAACATAAGATATAGTTGTTTATGATGTCAAAAATATTCATACAATCGTTTTCACTTGTGAAACTATTTCTGTTTCTAAGTTAACATGAGGATGATATATCCGATAGTTTGTCCCGAAACGTCGGTACGAAATTACCACTACTAGCAACGTAATAAACCAGAGGAGCAGCGGAAAAAGCTTTAAATCACACACTGTCAGTACTTTTCTTTCAAAACACTGGAGAATTATAAAATTCCTTATGATTAAACGCGCATGGAAATAGACAAAGTGCGTGCTTATAGTTCCTGTCAAGTTGCTGCTGTTCGCTTTTGTTGTTGGATTATCAGTTTCTCTGTTATAAATTTTCTTCGGTTCTGTGAAATTTTATATTAATGTTCGCATGTACCGATAAATTTTTAGTGTATTAAAAGAGTGTACCTGAAAGTGGGATTGTTTCACAACGTGGACTGGCTTCAGCTGGTTCAGGAGAGAATCCATTGTTGGGCTGTTTTGAGCACAGTTGTGAACTTTCCGAAACCATAAAAGGAAGGCAAATGTTTGAGCAACTGAATGATGCTCAATCTCTCGATAAGGATTCCTCTCCGTACAGGTACACCGACAGGAGTATGTTGCAGCAGGAGTGCTGCCTGGCTGTCACGTCGATCAGTGTTCTATTTATTGTTCTGTGATCTGTGTGTTAACATTTTACATATTCCTTATGGATGGAAGTACAAATGTAATGTAAGAAAACTGATTCCCGATCCCACTATTAACTGTTTGTACGTTTTCTGTTTCGGAATTCAGAAAACAAACTGCTTGTTAGGGAGATTGTTTACATTCTTCTCAGGACTTGTTTAAGTTCCGAACTTATGCAAAGATTTTCGGTTAAATTTGGTTTTGAGGGGTTTAATCAAAAGTTAACTGAAGATTTTAATGTTCGCAGTATTGGCCTTTAATTATCCCAGCTTCATGATCGAACATTATGGGTTACCCGGAAAGCCGTTTGTTTTTCAAAGAATCGCTGAAACTACATAGTGAAATGTACGAAGGTTTAGATAATCTAATATTTGCAATGCTCACGCCGGTATTACTGGAGTGAAGTCGTGTCGGCTGGCAAATTTGTCCAAAAAGATTCGAATCTTCAGCTGCATCTTTTGTTTCAAATGCTTTTCCATAGGTTATGAGAACTGCTGAATGCAAATTAAATAATTCCTATGTCGATAGATGTTGCTAGCACAAAAAACTATGGTCTTTGAAATAGTATGCAGTTCCTCGAACTTATTGTCTCTGTTCCCACCTTAAGACAAGAGAAAAATGTTCAAATTTACGGAAACCAATTTCAGCTCACATGTTTGTTTATTTTATTTTTTATTTTCTTTGATAGATGAAGGTAAACAATCCCTGGACAGGCCCTGAGGGTTCCAGGAGCTTGAGGCTCTCATATTTCAAGACAGTCGACAAATGAAGATGGTAATGTAGTCAGCCATACATACCGGCCGCCTTTACCGACAGGAAATATTCCTGGTACTCATTTCTGTTAGCGGCTGAGTCGAACTCAGGTCCTAGTGCGGCCGGAAGAATTATGTCAATGAAAAATTCAAGTGACACGATCGAGAAACGAACCCGCGACATTCCATCTTGTAGCGCAGTGGCTCAACCAACCGTGACCACTTCTTTGATAGAATATGGAGATTGATTGATTGATTTGCATTTGGGTTCGGGACCTCTTAGCCCCGATGCACCTAGGCCTTGATTAGGACAGGCCATTTTTGCACCGTATCGAATCATGGGAGCCCCGTAACCTTACTATAGTTCCAAATGAGAATATGGAGATACTAAAGAGGTACTGAACTGAACGGTAGTGAGCCTCTCCCGAGTATAATCTAAATGTTCTCGTGAATGTAATTTTCACTCTTTGTCACTCAGTAACGTAAGAAATTTTGGACATTTCCTACACATTTGTCTACACCTATGATTCTTTTATGAAATCAGTTGTTGAGACATGAATTTACTAGTTTTGTCTGCTTTTATTTCAATTACAACTTTCTTAGTATTTTAGATTGTTGCTTGTGAAATCGATGGTTGCGCAGGTGGTCAGAACGTTACCTTTCTTTTACAAAACTAGGTGGTCTTTTTCTTTGCTCACAAGAGCCTGCCACTTTGCGAACCAAGGATATTAAATTATTTTGAAATAAAAGTCTCTGTACGCTCGGGTTTGTTAGACGGCTTCGTGCAGTTGTACCATGTGATACCAATTTATGGAATTTTAAGCTAGCTATTACAATAGAGACAGAAGCAATGTTTTGTAACAGCGAAACGCTACATCGAAGTGACACATGGTCGGATCTCGAGGCAGCTCACTTATGAGAAGCCCTGTAGAGTCACAGGCTCAATGGCTGTGTTATATTATCGCCTGGTCATTAGTTAGGGGTTGGTGTTGTCAGTGACAGTTGCTCCAACACCACTACCGCCATCTACTGCCGCCTCCCCTGTAAACGTTATGCAGCCAGTTTTGCTTTGTGCAGAAAACCCTTGTCTAATCTACAGCCCAGTAAAATTGCTGTGAGATCCAACAAGGAAGTACTGTCATGTTAAATTCAAGTCAAAACTTCAAACTTTGCTTATAAAATTAGGAAGGCAGGACAGTCTAATCAGGAGGGTGGCCCTCCTCATTTCGTTGGCTCTCGGGGGTTCTTTTTCCTGGATTAAAGCGGCCGGGTCATGAAGCTGGTCACTCACATCTAGTGCCGAGATTAAGAAAGAGTTCAGCTGTGCTTCTAATCTCCCTATGTGGTAAACAACAAATTTGATAAATTAACTTTGATTTTTAAAATCATTACATTATTTTTACTATTAGTACGGATATGTCAAGTCACTCCCGTCACGTAGACGATATGGATCTGTGGTCGTTACTTACTGATTGCATTTCATTTGCATATTTTGATTATTTCCTGTATGTATTTGTCACTGTTAATTCACCTACTTAGATCTGATTGTCAGAGTATTAGTCGTACATGGCGACTAAAAAGTAATCAAAAAGAAGTCAACTTGTAACTACAATAGCTGCACGTAGTAAACAGCACAGAAAAGTCGTTACTTTATAAATAAATGTCTAATTAGCAATTTAGACTGCTCTGGATATAATATGTCTTTTGATTTTCTAATGATTTTAATTCGTACATAAGAAAAGCCTTTTATAGGAACAAGATGTGCCAATATCCTGATGAATCTTCGAAATAATTTTACACTTATTTTAAACTATAAACTCTTAAGTATTGTGTATAATCCCTGATGATGAAACGAATGATTTGGAATTTGTCGGCGTGGTTGCCTAATATGATTTTTATTTTTAATTTTTTTATTGTGACGGTCAAGGAAAATACATGTTAATGACTTGACACATTAAGAGCTATTTGGCATTTTGATGTAAATGATTACTACATTTAACTTCATTTTAAACAAATTATATGGTCACTCTTAAGGTAACAGTGACACAAGGACACAAAGGAAGTTGGCGGTTTTGTGACTTGATGCACATAGAGAAGATTTGAGGGAATTATAGCATATCGATAATTTTGGCTGTTACCTGCTATCATTTAATGTGTGTTGGCCGTGAGTATGTACAGTACAAGATCGCTTGCACTAATTTAGATACTAAGCAATTAATGGAAAATTTTCTTCAAGTGCTGTGCGGAATGCACTTGAAGAAATTATTAATTCTTTTAAATAGTACTTTTGGAGCGGAACGGTTTAGACATGATGATGATGATGATGATTATGATGACGATGACGACGACGGCGACGACGACGACTGTGGTGGTGGTGGTGGTGGTGGTGGTGGTTGTGGTGGCGGTGGTGG
>Ga0123352_10019524_pt1 | contig 10810 bp, 5 predicted proteins | sample TergutLab28metaG_FD_89700 | JGI IMG/M metagenome (GOLD analysis project Ga0123352, IMG submission 89700) | Labiotermes labralis P1 segment gut microbial communities from Petit-Saut dam, French Guiana - Lab288 P1 | ecosystem: Host-associated > Arthropoda: Insects > Digestive system > Gut ... | reverse complement strand
TTATTATTATTATTATTATTGTTATGCAATTTTGTATTAGATATTTAAAATACAATCACTGAAACGATGAAACCAAAATATGTCTGTTTCTATTTAGCACTTAGCGTTCTCCAGTGACATTTCAACTCCTGCGACTCCAGTCCTGAGTAACGTGGTTACTAACTCCAGTGACAGTCGTCTACTTAATATCAATCACTTCATCATTAACCTCACTTATTCTAAAATAACATGTGTATTACATAGAAAAAGTCCAAAATGAATAGCTATATGCAAGACGAGTTAATGATTTCCTGAGTAAGGTCAGTTTCAAGTCACTTTCTCTGTTCATTGGAATTGGTCAAGTTAACAAGTTCAGTTCCTTGGTTGCCCGAGGGCGGTGTATGGACATCATTACGTTCCAGCCTAAGCCTATATTGAATACACAATTTAAGTACTGCATATACAAGTAGCAAACTCATAATTATCAATAACAATACTATAATTATTAGCAACATTAACATGTAGGTATGTGCTTGAGGAACGTCGTTGTTAGTTGCAGGTTTTTCTGTGTCTTCAGGGATGGCTGAGTTTCGACCAAATGATGATCTCACTGAGACAGACACAGATTCCTCGGAGACAGACACAGATTCCTCGGAGACAGACACGGATTCCTCGGTCATTCGTATAACAGTCGATGCCACAGTAGAGCTACAGTCTGCATCTTTCAGAACTTCCCAATGTTTGTTTTCATATTGTGGAGGCCCTTTACAAGTTAAATTTGGTAGCGTTGAAACACTTTCAAAAATGGTGTCATATAAGACCTTCATATCACAGTCACAATTCCATGGATTGTTGTCGGCTTTCAATTTCAGCACTGATGAAGGAACCTCAGTCGTTAAACACGACTCAGAGCTGTCACTTGAAAGATAATCAGAGATATTCATATTGCTGAAGTAAGAATCACTATGTAGCGAAATTAGACTGTTGAAACTTATATCTAAACACCTAAGTTCTCTCAACAGATCGAAAGTCTCTTGCTTGATATTGCGTATTTGGTTGTGAGATATGTTCAGATATTTGATATTCTTTATGTCTTTAAAATTGTTATAAGAAATGTCAGTCAAACTGCAACTAGACAAATCTAAAAACCTGAGCGAAAGCACATTGATAAATACTCCTGCAGATGGTAGAGTGAACAGTTTGTTGTCAGCCAACGATAACCAATATACCTTCCGGTTATACTTGAAAGTATCCTGATGAATGTATGTCAAATAATTACGAGAAAGGTCTAGTCTTTCCAGCTCTTCCAAACCTAGGAATGCATGTTGCGCTATGCACCGAATTGCATTCTTGGCCAAGCTGAGATTTACAATTTCTACGAAGTTCAGTTGAAGAAACGTTCGGTTACAGAGAAACGACAGGTCATTATGAGACAAATCCAGTTCATACAGTTTACTGCTTTCACTGGCGTCTCTTGTGTCACGCGGAATCCCACTGCATAGCTTAATGGTTCCACGCGACATTATGTGGATACACAGAAGTATGACATTGCACAATAGGCTACGCATGTCCACCAATCGTAAATTTACTTTGTCGTTGGTCACAGAGCGCAAATTTCTTCAATTACACTTACTAACACACAAACAGAAACCATCGTTGAAATCGAAGCACAAAGGCGATTAAACTTGAAAATCTTCAATTATCTAATGCAAAGTAGAGATACGAAACACAAATAACAGAGTGGAATTACTAAATTTTGATCATACTACAGTCACTTGTCACACATATAGAGAACTAACGCTAGGGAAAATGTAAAAGTAAATCACCCTGGATAAGGCTTCACCAATGTAAACCACGATAAGATAATTCGCACTCCACATGGTGAGGGAAAACGTTCTTTGCCTGTATTTACACGCATGTGTTCACACCAACTGCCACGCTGTCATCACGGTGAGCGCGAGTAAGCACGGCTATAATTCGAAAGAGTATTTGACGTATCTTTACTGGTTAAATTTTTTAACATGTTGAAAGCAAAATTTACTACACTCAATTACCGAAAGTGTGTGAAGTGTAAATGACTCTACCCAAATCCCTAATCTGAACTTATCTTCAGCCGAACAAGGTGTACCCACAACAGAGATAGTCTCGAAATGGAAGACTCTGAGATTCAGCTGCCATTATGACACATTAAATGCGTATAAAATACGGACTCTACTCAAACAAGTACGTAATAAACGTGGAATTAAGATGAATGGTAACACCACGAACATGAATCACGATTTAGGTCTACTGTGCTGCAGCTCGCTACTGGTCCCTATCCTGAACCAAATCAATACAGTTCACGGCCTCTAAACGTATTTTCTTTAACATCACTCTTAATTGTACCCTCTATCTACGACTAGGTTTTCCAAGTGGTCCCTTCCCTTCAGGTTTTCCGGTAAAAATTCTGTATTAATATCTCATCCACCACATACACTGACCTTCTGGTTCTCTTTTCTTTCGTCATCCAGATAATAACTACTGAAAAATAAAAATTATAAGTTTATTAAGCAGTTTTCTGCAGCCTCCTTTCACTTCTTCCCTCTTATATACAATTAATTTTCTCGGCCCTCTATTCTCAAAAATCCTCAACCTATGTTCTTCCCTTGATGTAAACAACAAAGTTTCACACCAGTACAATGAACAGGTAAAATTATAATATGGTACATTTTTATTGTTATTTTTCGAAACAGTGGAACTGAAAGTAAAAATATTGAACTGAGAGGTACCAAATATTCCATAACGGTAATGCTGTTTGAATATCATTGTAAATAAAATTTTTATTTGCCAATATCTTTCTCAGATAGTTTAACTTTGCTACATGGGCACATGATTCATTATCTGTCTCTATATTACAGCTTTTTCCTGTACTGTGGTGACGAAAGACAGGTATTGATTTGCACCTCCTTGCTGTAGTCTAATAGACCTTGTGGTATTCTCTTTACATAGTTTTCCGCCCAATAAGTCATACTGAAAACTAAAGGGCAGAAGCTGATAGAATACATTTCAAGTTCCTCCGAGTTTTCTTGGACCTTCCTACAAGCCATTCTAGACAGAAGTGGAACAGCAGTAGTGGCAAGCCACACTTTTCTTTCAGATCCTTCTACACCGAGAATAATTGTTTCATGTGGTCACCTACACTAACCTTACTACATTAGTCTAATTAATTTAATGGACTTAACGAATTATCTCAAAATTAAAAAAAACAGGCTCCCTTGAAGTTTATACATGCCTGATTTATACGTCAATGTACTTGTAGTCTTATACTTTCTTCAGGATCTGACGGATCGTTATACGTCAACAGTAGGCGAGCTAGAGAGGAAATGGGGTAGTCACTGCTTGTGGCATCCCGTTGATCCTTCACATTAAAATCCCCGGGGATGATACCAAATAATTTGGCCCAGATAGAGAGTTAAAATTAGGAAACGAGTAATGTATGAAATTTCGTATATATTGGATAAGCAGTATAATATTCTCAACAATAATTAGACTTCATAACAATTTCTATAAACAAATATACAAAATGTATTCTTTCGACTACTTTGGAAATCCAATCAAATAAAGTTTTCGATTATTATAAATATTTCTCACTTTTATTCTGTAGAGGTACACACCAGTTTTTAATGTGAAAGGTGTATACCTGTACACTTTTATCTGTTTGTTCATTCTGAGTTCCATACATGACAGATGTGTTTTATCGCAGTGTGGTAAACACATCAGCCTTATCTTCACACTTAAAAGCTTACAGTTATCAGAGCAATGAACAGGATCGATGTTGCCATGACAGTAATATCTTATTTAAATAATAAAGATGGCCACTTTTCTCAAATAAAGTAGGCATGTTTACACGGCTTTCCGGAAAACATTTTAGGATTCTTGAAAATCACCACTTGAACAGTGGGAAAAAAATTATAATTTTCCAGAAGCACATCAACTAGTAACACCCGCACACATCTTCTCTCGCTCTTCACACTGCAAGGCAGAAATTAGTTTTGTCATAATCAACATTATGCCAGTGTTTCCCAACCTATTTTTCCATGGAGAAACTCCTAAAATAATTATCTTGATCTCGGGGAACCGCAACCTATGACAGCATCTACAGACCACAAAAAGGTGACAGCGGGGGGGACAATTCAATTATTGCCGAACTGTTTTCAAGAACATGTATTTGTAGAACTACTATATATGTAATATACACATATAAGGCAGCTTACATTGCTCACATTTCTGTTACCACCGGTGAGGCAGCTCTGTAAAAGTGCGAAGCGTACACGAACTGACCAAAACAAAACAGAGGCAGTAGGTAGCGTACGGAAACGACTTGATCATTGCCAACTGCCGGATAGAAATTCCAGCGGTGTTTCGAGGAATATTTGGAAATTTTGCGTTAACAAAAATTTTTTATTTCTTTCTTTTAACATTTCTCGCGGAAACCCTAGCGATGATCCGCGCAACCATGTTTGGGGAACACTCCATTATGTCTTCGGAAATGGATTTGCAGAATAGACACTCTGAGACAAAGCTTTCTACGAAAATGACTCATCCGCTTAAAGGAGGCAAATTCGGAAAAAAAAAAGAAACAACTTCCAGCAGCACGCGTGTTGTAAAATTTATTTAAGACTCTGAACAGCTTTTAAAAATAAGAGTCCATATGAAAATGACTTTAGCAACTACATTTACTTTCTACTATGAGTTCAGTTGACTGGCATGTGATAGATCACGTCCGAAAGATCAAAATTTGTTCAGTACTCAAAGACCTTGCTCAACGAGGCATGTCTGCCCATCTGTCTGGTTGTCTGTCCTTTTACTGACAGATAGAGATATTGGAATCAAAACGAATAAGTTACAAAATGTCCGCAGCGAGTAACACTTCTGAACCTTTCGCTCTGTTTCTGCCGTAATTTTTTAATTCGTGTTTGTTTTATAGAAAATGCTGACGCTGCATTATCTGCAATATGGCTTTCCACGTTTTACGCTACACACGCTGCAAGTTTTTTCCGTATGCAAGCAACAGATTTACAGCCTATCAAAATACATACTTTGTAAAAGGATAGAATTTATTTGTTGTACTTACGTGGTAAAGTGCAAGATTTACAAATCGCATGTCATCGATTATTATCATATGTTCACCTCAACTTCTTCTTCGGGCTCAGCTTTTACACGACAGAGACCATAGCCTGTTCCAGTTATGAGGGCAGATCACTACGAGACATCACAAATGTAGGTGTGCCTTCGTGTGAAGTGTCGGTCTTTTTTTTTATTTTAACCGTGATCGACACCTGTCCCCAAATTTAATAAGCATCCCAAATATGAAATTTCATGGTATTCAGTCCATCGGAAGTCGCGCTGTTTCATGCAAACAGACGGATGGACGATCATGACACAGCTAACAGTCGTTCAGGCAACGGCTTTGCAAAGGCCCATAAAAATTTGCACATTATATCTTAAAACGTTGATCTGGCTACCGTGTTTGTATAATAATATCCCTGTTTTTAATATAGGATTTTATATAGCGTTTTCAAATAAAGTTATATTGTTTGTACACATTAGATACAATTTCACCAGTTTTATATAATTATGTAAGGGAATGAGATTTCAGAACGACTGCTGAATCGGGGGCCAAATATGGCGGCGAGAGGCGCAATCATCCGTGCTAAGGCTATGTGGGTGTTCTGAGACGAGGAGGAAAACATGACGTCAGTAACGCAGCGACGGATGACTGCGTGCGCATACCTGAGTAGCGAGATGCCGCTGCCTCCCGGGGATGAAACCCTGTCGTTAGGATGAGCGTACCAGGTCGTATGACGACTGCACGAGTTACACTGCACCTTACTGAGAACTAATCCGACGTCGTTAAGGAAATGTATACCGATATTGAGGTCACTGAATAAGAACGTCAGGAAAAGTTTATTCGCATCACCGGGATATCCAAGCGAAGCTCGTCTAAAAGATGTTGTAGGGACGTAAGGCAACTCGCGTACTGTATCCTGACAAACTTTTATGATATTTGTGATCCGTTGCATCATACTGAAAATAAGTAAAAGCCTCACAGTTACACACACACAAACACAGCGTGAAACTATAATGGCGAACACCTTATGAAAGACGCTTGTTAGTGTAGCCTAGTGGGAAAGAGGCGGGAAAACCTCGACCCCACTATAGCAAAAGTCATAAAAAAGTGAAGTAGATAGACCATGTCATCATTGTGGAAATATTAGTAATAAATTTATTACTAGAAATGACCTGAAACCAAATCTAACCTCTGTCCCAGGAGTAGTGAAAGTTTTGGGGTAGGCTTGTTACGCAGTGGGAAAGCGGCGGTAAAACCTCGACCCCTCTGTAGCAAATAATAGAGAAGAAAAGAAGCCAAAACGTAATATCACGAGTGAGGAAGGAATAGTAATAAGTTTTATGACAGAAATGACCAAAAACCATATCTAACCTCTGTCTCAGAAGTTGTAAGAGGTCTGGGGTAGGCTTGTTACGCAGTGGGAAAGCGGCGGTAAAACCTCGACTCCTCTATAGCAAATAATAGAGTCGAAAAGAAGCCAACAACGTTATATCACGAGTGAGGAAGGAATAGTAATAAATTCTATGATAGAAATGACCAAAAACCATATCTAACCTCTTTCTCAGAAGTTGTAAGATGATTGGGGTAGCGCGTTGTGTCCGTGGAGTTATGTGGGCACCGTGTCGTAAAGTGCATCGCAGCGACCACAGCGACACTTTTGTCAGCCTGTTACATTTTTGGCCCCCGATCCTGCGGTTATACCGAGATTTCTTTCACGAAGGTTATATGGAATACTGTACAGTTTCTTTCACATGTTCTTGTACATAGGTCTGATGATGGCCCGTAAATAGGCCGAAACCAGTTACCTTGGAAGTTTGTGTTGTGTCAGAAGGGATACTGAAACAAACGGCTCTCTCAGTGTAGCCTAACGCAAACACAACGTCTTTGGTTTTCAAGTGTGATATCATTTTACAGAACGTTATGCTCTGCCTTTTTTTTTTGTACATATCGCGTAAACGGCACACCTGTCACGTAAGTAGCAAGACAGTATCGTAAATGTACGCATGTCTTCATGGAAAATTCTTTTTATTTCCTTGTGACTTCAACAAGAGTTGGGATGTGTCGACAAGTTTTAGTAAAAATCCCCAATATAAGATGTCACAAAAATCTTCCGGGTGGCAGCCGTGATCTTCCGTGCGGATAGACAGGCCAAAACCTAAAATCACGGAGCGGGATATTTTTTTAAAACCCTAAATGAACAGTATAATGATATTTCCCGTTGTATTTTGGCTGCGTGACGCACACAAAACTGTACGGTGGAACGAAAAACAGTGTCATTCAGTTCTGACACTACGTTTACATACTTTATTGTTTTATATTCTCAAAATGTGAAAATTACAATAGTTCAGCGTTATTTAATACATTTTATCACATAAAATTTCAGTAACACCTGCCAGTTGGCACTTCTACTATCCCTAACACAATACCTCTCAACAGCATCTTGATGATCAGGGACTGGAAAGGTAACTGCGCGACTTCCGATGACAGTTTCCGAAATTAATTGGCTTAAAACTTATTGCAAAAGAAAGAAACACATACATAGAAAATGAGAGCTCAACAAGGTCAATGTTCGTACAGGACCAGATATATTGACTAAAAATATAATTTCGTCTTATACGAATGGTAATAATACGCTTAATGTAAAAGAAACTGAAAATAAACACTCTGCAAATTCCTACAAACGGAACCATTAAATACACGTACTCTCCACACAGAAAAATAAGGATATAGGAATAAAAACGCATATTACTAACAAAACAACAAGCAATCTCTAGTGGTTTAAGCCCGAAGATTCAGCACTGCTAATAAAAACATGGATTTGTTACGAACCTGAGCCACTTCTTTCTTACTTCTCTCTTCAAAACGTAAGATCCCTAAGATCAAGATGAATGTCAAATTCTCGTCTTCTCCTCTGTAGCGAATCTCTAATAAAAATGATGACAATGTCAATGCAGTAACTCTTTGCCTCTCGCAACCCTCGTCGGAACAAACTTTAAAATATTTGCAACTAATAATATACCACAAAACATCCACTAAACACACATATTATATATTATTATTTTCTAGTGTATGTAGGCCTGTGTTATCCGATTGTATTTTCAAAATCGATGTTATATTCAAGACATTTGGTTTTATTCTACACATAACATTGCCTACAATCTCAACAGGGCGTCTGAGTTGAGCAGTAATGTATGTCGTGTTCCATCACCTACAGAGTTTTCATTATATGACGCTGCGTAAGTCCGGCGAGATGCTCGTTTTACAGCCATCTTCGCAGTGTCATAATTTGAAACGTCCATAATTTCATGCATGTGGAAGCTGCCACATTCAAACGCTGTCCTAGCTTCTTTTTAGATAGGACAAATAATGGCGAAGACCGATACAAATAAAAGAGAAGAATGAAATTATAGACAATGTTATTCTGATATTACAAGAATCTGACAAAGAGTAAGTCTTATTTTGCAAAAAACATGTTGTCACAAACTTTGTAACTGACCTATTTAATGCACAAAATTCTTGTTTCATAATACGTTTATTATATTCCTCTACATGTTTCGAGCACTATATGCTCATCATCATGAGGTCAAAATTTTATTATACAGCATCTGATATCATCACACTCTGTAGGTGGCCGTCCGGTACACAGGTGCACCGGACGGCCACCTACAGATTGTGATGATACCAGATGCTGTATACTACAAATATGACCTCCTGATGATTGAGCACATAGTCCTCGGAACATGTAGAGCCACATAATAAACTTATTATAAAAGAAGAATTTGTGCATTAAGTTGGTCAATTACTAAGATGCACGGTCAGCAAAACATCAAAATATTTTGTCTGTCACAAAGGTTATGAAGATGGTGCTCTGTATGCCGAAGCAGTCTGCTGTTTCTAGACTTCGTCGTCGAATCACAATTAAAAAGTAATTACGGCACCATGTTTCGCAAGGACGCTCTGCTTCCGTTTTCTGGTTTTGAATTGAACCTCTCAGTTAGTCCCTTTAAATCGAGCTGCTGTTAGTCACAGGGTACCCTTGTGCTTTTAATTGCTGACAATTCGACGATGGATAAAGTACATACTAAGAAGACAGTCGCGGCATAGGACGTCGCTAAAACTTAACTGTTGTAGCCACCTTCACATTATTTTATTCTTACTTAACAGTCTCGGACACAGCTTCCTGCTTTGCCTAAAAACATTACTGCAGATTATTTTCCGAAATTATTTAACTACTGCCACCACATCGAACTGAATAATTTAAGTCGTTCAAAATAGATCCTTTCACGGATATTTTTGGTTACTGTCACATGAGAACGCTGAAAGGGAACAAATCAGGGCCGTGGATATTACAGTTAATAATAAATTTACATATTTATTTATACAGTCCTAAATTTACAGTATCCACGTACTCAGATAAAGAAATGTCCGACCATTGAAACAAAGACCAAAATAAATCACAAGCAGTAATTGGCACAAAAGTTCCGAATTTTGGTTTATTAAATCAACAGGCGAAACTATAGCACCACTGCCACTTTCTGCACAAGACATGAAAACTGGTTCTTAAAATTTACAATTCGTGAACACAACTAGACTCTTGGTAGCAAAAGGAAATGACAGGAACTGAAAGCGGTTGCCACTAATAATTCAGTTTTGCCAATTTATCCTCCCACCAAAACTCATCTGGTTCAGGTTTGCCAACAACATGTGTAATAACAAGAACCACAATAATTGCCACAAACACTGAAGAAGCATAAATTCCAAAAATTAAAATATTTTCTGGCAGCGAGGGATTCTTGTTTTCTGAAAAAGATCCCACAGTCGTACCGCTGCTGTTATGCTCCGAATTATTGCTTTTTTCCGTTCTTAAAACTCCTTGACTCAAACAATTTAATGTCGTGACATTCATGGTTTTACAAATACCCTGAAAAAAGGAACATTTATACGTACATGCATTGTCTGTAAGATTTATTAATGCTTCCGAAGTGTTCAACACGTTCAAGGAATCGGCATCAAAAAAGGATGAAGAATTTTCCCTCAACTCTGAAAGTTCCAATCTGCATAATATAATAGAAGTAAGATTAACAGGAAAATACTCTCCAAAACTGAAAGAATGTTTTGCATTATTTGATAAATTCAAAACTTTTATATCGGAGACACAGGTCTCTTCTGACGCAACTCTTTCATTCTGCGGCAAAATATTGTGAACCACTGATAAACTAAAGTTGCTAACATTGTTGCTGGACACATCCAAGTACTTCAAGGCCTCGAGTCCAAAAACTGCTTCAGCATTAATTCCAGAAGTGTTGTTTCCAGTTGAATACTCCAAGTTATCAAAATTCCTTGAACGAAGACTCTGCAAACATTTCCTTGAAGATGTCAAATTGTCAAGTCTCTCGGTTCTGTTTCGTGACACATCTATGTAAAACAGTTCATTCTCTTTAAAAGAAGCCGATGGATTATTTTCGAAAATGTCGTTGCTAGACAACAAAAATGTTTCAAGATTTCTTGTGCGATGAAACACTGTTCCTTCAATTTTCTTAATCCTGTTTCCTGACAGATCCACATAAGAAAGTGTTTTCTGGTTCCGAAAGATGTTTAGATGAATTTCAGTTAAATTGTTGTTCGCCAAGCTCAGCCACTCAAGAACAGAATTGTTGTGAAGCGTATCCGGTTGAATGGAAGATATCATGTTATTTGATAAATCCAAGTGTCGAAGACGGC
>Ga0123352_10019523_pt1 | contig 10811 bp, 9 predicted proteins | sample TergutLab28metaG_FD_89700 | JGI IMG/M metagenome (GOLD analysis project Ga0123352, IMG submission 89700) | Labiotermes labralis P1 segment gut microbial communities from Petit-Saut dam, French Guiana - Lab288 P1 | ecosystem: Host-associated > Arthropoda: Insects > Digestive system > Gut ... | reverse complement strand
TTTTTTTTTTGTGGGACTAGCGCCCCTTTTAACAGCCGGCTTCTGGGAGGAAGCAGTTATTTTTGAAAAAAAAAACTCCACCCACCAAATCATCCCCCCCCCCCAAAAAAAAAAAAAAAATTAGACAACTAAATCTGTTATGCATAAGGAAACATCTTTATTTTAAAGAAGAAATACACAAGTCTTAAATGAGCAATAAGAAACCATTAAGGTAACTGTGTACAAAAGATTTTACATTGCTTCAGATAACAGAAGTTTCACAATGTGAAACTCAGTGACTATATCACAGGACAAGAATGTAAACTCAGATTATGTGAAACTACACTGATATCTTAGGGCCAACACAGCTAACCATATCTGTCTGTAACAACAATGTCTATTGTCAAGTACAGTTTAATTCAAAGCTTCAAAGCATGCGAGCAAACATACTGTAAATACAGTCATCAAAGCTTAAAACCTGTCATCAATTTCGGACACCAGACGGTTGGCAAGGTTTCCTAATATGGTGTGTGTGTGTGTGTGTGTGTGTATACCATAGGAGTCATCCAATAACATACGGCAGAGGATCACTAATTTAAAAACTTCAGGGCCATACACTGAATAACACATGATTACTGCCTACTGGCAAGTAACTCACGCAAGATTCATCATGGTCAGTGAATCAACATCTGAAACACATTCATTTTCATCAGACTAACAAAATATGAGAGCACAATCACATGTCATCACAGCTTATTTTGCCGAAAGTCCCTTCCAACAAACTCTGAAGATGGACCTTATCATCTCAAAGGCACGTGAGAGTGAGCTCCATCCCAAAATGAACACAGTAGATCACCTTCTTTTGTGCTGGTCACAGAAACCTCCCATTCACAACATAAGACCACACACATCCATGATCCCTTCTTCCCTTGTCACCTCTACAAAACAGCTCCACTTACCTCATCCCAGACCACCCTCACCCCACTTCCCACCTCTACATACCTATTATTTCCTTTCTACCACTCTGTTTCTTACAACCAACAACTGGTCCATTATTCTTAATGTGACTGGCTGTTCCACCTAGAGCTCCACCCACTGCATAACCCAAACCATTCCCACTGGCTTGCTACCACAATCATCCCTACCCTCATAACATTAAGTCACACTGTCTGGAAGGACTGCAAGACCCTGAAAGACTGAGGCAATGTTACTAGTGTATTTTTCAGACATCAATCAATATTCACCCACTCAGCATTACATTCAGAGAGTAACAACCGAAGTCATCATTCAGCCATAAAAGGTCCATTAATGTACTGACCGTAACAAATTCAGCAATATCAAGAGAAACAGTACCAAATGTAGAGACATATGAAGTCACCTGCTGCAGCACCAGAGTGAGCAGAAATTTCTAAGGACTGAAGGACATGGACACTGCCCATCAAAAACAGATGAGAAAGAAAACAGTCATGGTAAAGCACATACTGCAGCAATTCCTAACAACATTACAGAATGACAAAAAATACTCAAGAAACGGTAGATTGTACGAAGGCGCAACTTTCACTGCACACACCTGCCAAGCAGCAACATTGTCTATCATACTAAATATAACATGGCATACACATTTCTTAACAAACACATACATGCACATTGTAACTAAAGATTTACTTCCCCTACATGTACTTTTTCACCATAGGGAAGCAGAATGTGGTGTCAAAACCCTAAATGATGAATCAGCAAGTACAGCAACATAACATGCAAGTTTCTGATCTTCTTCAAACATGCTGGCAATCTGCCTAAAACAGCTTCAAAATGCAGTGCAGATTTACGTATTCAGAGGTCATCTGAGAACACAGACTTTCTCTCTCTCCCTCTGAGTGAGAGAGACAGCTCTAAGACAGGGAATTATGAAGAAATAATGTATTCATCTGAAATGCAAGGGCAAGTATTTCTGATATGTGATGTTGCATTTCCTGTTAAAGACTCAATAAATATATAAATATATATTTATCTACATATATATGAATAAATAAACAAACAAATAAAGGACATATCAGCCACGGGAAAGAAATATTTATCTGAAAAAAATAAATATGTACCATGGGATATGGAAAAGGTAAATGCCCTAACCACAAATACAGTGTATCAGGTGACTAGATAAACTGCAGGTCTTAGCAATGAAGAACTTTGCTTGTGAAAGTGCTACGCAGGTAAAGGTGACGACCCATTCACAATCAGAGCAATGGAGAACTGACACATTGAGCTCCAACAACCCTGCTGGTAGATCCTCCGCAAGAGCATAGATTACAAACATTAGGCCCTGGAGTATCACCGCAGTAAATGCCACAATAGCAGGGGAATACCAGTATTAAAGCACAGGTATCTTTCATGTTTGTAAAAGATCTCATGACTTGTAAACAACATGTAACACTTACATTATGTAAAACTGAAACTAGTGAAATATTTTTACTCAATAACCAAAATGGGTATTGTGAGGTTTCATCAAATCAAAAAGACACCTTTGTTTTGTTGAGAAAAGATACTGTAAAGCTATATCATTTACATATACTTTCTTTAAAAATGCCAAAAATGCATGATATTTGCAACCTGTATGGAAGAAATTCAAACTGTCTTTTGTTTCATATGTAAGTTTTATTCTTGCTGACAAAAGTGAATTTAACTAACTGTGTTAAATAAACGTTTCTCAAAAGTCTTTCCTCCCAACCCCAACCCCCCCTTCACATACACAAAACCCAATGCACATGTCACTCTTACACAACTGTCACTCTTGTGTAAATTCTTACACAGCATACTGGACATTTAATACTGTACTACTGGTGGTCCAAGGCCCCCAGTTAAGCAGCAAACTGATTAGTTTCACAAATATAGCCCTTTTTTATCTTAGCAAGAAAATACAGGGATGAGATTTAGTGTCAAACATGCAACAAAGATAGAATGAGAATACTTCTCCTTGAGTACCACACCTGAAGACTAACATTTTTCTAACAAGCTAACAAGCTAAAAAAGGTCCCTGGGACTTGTTACAATAAACTTCAACACTTTATTCTCTCTGCTCTGACAAAAATAGTGGCCAGTGTGAAAAACCTAACAATTCCATGTCCAATTTCTGACAGCAACTGAAGAAATGTGCTATAAGCATACAATGTTGTTTGAGACGGTAGACTTACTGCATGTGTTCTATAGAGACAAGCCACAGAAAATCCAGAAAGAAAAAGAACAATGATAGGTGCAAGTGTCACGCTCCCTCAACAATCACATATGCTGTCGTCTATTATGATTCAAATTGAAAAGCAAATTTTTTGCTGTCGGATTACACTGGCCAGTCAAGCACTGTCAATAAATTCAAAATTGTTGAGACAACATGGCTATCAGTCTTGTACGCCATGACTTTTCCTGTGACTATTCAGTCTTGTTCTAGTCACAAAGTTCTTACCACAGATATTGCAATGATACGGTCTGAGTCCAGTGTGGTAACGTTTGTGGATGGTGAGGGATGACACTTGAGTGAAGCTCTTTCCACACTCATCACACGTGTGTGGACGTTCACCAGTATGTGTTCGTTTGTGAACACGTAAATAATCAGCCTTGTTGAACGCCTTGCCACACAGATCACACACATTTGGTTTTTCACCTGTGTGGGTGCGATAGTGTGCTCGCAAAGACTGCTGACTTCTAACAGCCTTCCCACAGATGTCACACAAAAATGTATTCTCTCCTGAATGTGATTTCATGTGCGTGACAAGTCCTTGCCTGAAACTAAAATTCTTACCACAAAACTCACACTGATGGCGCTTCAAGTCCTGCTGGGAAGTAGAAGGGTGCTTGGTTTTCGTGTGGTAATAAAAAGCATTGCGATTCACAAATCCCTTATCACACACACTACATTCAAAAGGTCTCTTTCCTGTATGTATATTTTTATGCTGCTCCAGGAGATTTCTGGAATAAAATCCTTTACCACAAATGTCACACTTGACTAAGTACTGACCAAAATGTCGTTTCTTGTGTATCTCCAAATTAGTTTTGTAGTTAGTACTATAACCACAAACATCACAGATATAATCCTTCTCCTTTCGATGAATATTTCTCTTATGTTCACTGACCTTGCTCTTGCATTTGAACGTTTTCTTACATATGTCACAAACGAAAGGCCGCTCTTGGCTGTGAATAGCAACATGGCTTCTAAGCTGGTTGTTTGTCATGAACACTTTTTCACAGTCGCAACACTTAAATACGCCAGATGGGGACAGAGTTTTTATAACAGGCTGTTGCTCACATCTGACAGGCCACATTACTGCCTGAGAAGAGGCAGCAACCTCACACATGGCCTTGTTCCAAAAGCCTATGTTACTTGCATCCAAATGCCTAATATTTCTGTGGTATGTAGTTCTACCAGTAATGTTCTTAACACTGGAATCCTCTGAACACCTAGAAAGAAGAGAAATCTACAATAGACCAACGCTGACAGTACAAATGTGAAGCAGAAAATATGGTGAGTAAAGACAGTTTCAAACCAAAAGGTACATACATATTGAAAATGCATTACCCCAAATTCTACAGGGTTTCCCACATTTATGACTACCAATCTAATGTTCATTCTTTTTTCAATGAAATAATGGCAAGAAACTTTAAAACTGCGAACAAAATCATAGATAAGTGGCCAAAAAATGCAATATATATATATATATATATATATATATATATATATATATATAAATAAATAAAACATTCCCTGCATACAGGACAAGTAACAGCTGCACCTGCAGAAACAAAAACCAACTAGTCTTCTGCATTTGTGAATCACATTCATTGGTAAACTTGTAAGCCGTTATCTGCTACAATACATCAAGACTCAAAACCACTGTGCAACAATAGTAAAATTCCTTCACTGCCCACTGTTGTACTAGATCTCTAAAACCATAAACTCCCAGAAAATTCACAACATATACATCAACAACTGGACTATAATTAGACAAAATAATAAACAATATGTGGTAAACCTCCTGCATGTTTCAGCCTTTCTCATCTATCTTCAACAGAGGCATTCAACAAAGACAAATAATTGCAGATAACACTGATAATTTTAAATTTTCATTAAAATATTTGCCAATTCTGCAAAGGTACAAACCGCATTGCTAGTTTTCTCTATTTAAGCACTGTGAACTGTGCCCATATGCAGAAATATACACTACACTCTTAAAATTATTTCTTCACAAATCAGGGAAGCAAACAACAAACCTCTTTGCAACCAGGAACGGGAAACTGGCTCAAGGGATGTGTACACTCAAATGTCAACATCTAATGGCCAATGACCACACTATCACAGAAAAACAAATGCACATCACCTAATATCAAACAATATCTCATATTCTTGTACTTGTAAAAACGACAAAACACAAATTTTAGTCACACAAGGCCCATTGACATTTCAACGGGTAATTGTTAAAAAAAGTGAGAACATGTCCCCATTCTCTTGCAATGGTTGGATAATTTCATTCTCATTAAAAGAGGTTGCATGGATCCGCAGTTTCAGTGACTGCCATCACCCATTTTTATATCCTCATGCAACACGCCATCAGGTCAATGAGGTTACAATGGCTGTTCCATCAGTCAGATGCAATGCCACTGACTACCTAGCAAACACTATTCATAAGTGACAGTGGTCTTTCTCAGGCACACCAAAGAACCCCTTTGCACTAGGAGTGGTTGATAGTGGTGTTTTCTGTCACGAATACAGTTAGCAGTGTTTAAAGCACATAGTGGCTGTCATACAGCCTACGCACTGTGCAGTTCAGTACGGTCAGCAACAACACTCCAATATAAAAACATTCCCACTATGCCACAGTTCATACTATTTTAATCTTGATGTGGGACATCCCACTGTATGTCTACATCAACTACAGGGTGATGCACTAGAAGCAACTCATAACATGCAGTCTGTTCATGCTGTGAGCTTATTTTACAAAAGTGGTGCAAGCGCATACTGCTCTCATAACACTTACTTCACTCCTTCTGAGTTCCTGGTGTTGGTGTCCTTGCTTAGGGTGCAATCTTCATAAAAATAGCTTTCTCTGTTCCCAAATGTATCGCAATTGTGGAACTGACACATACTATCCTCAAATGTGCTAGTATATACTAGATATCAATGATCATCAACAAAACTTATTAAAAACTCGGTGCCTGTGAACCAATAACTTTTTAATAAACAGTCCTGTTGAATTAAACACTTTATTATCCAACTAATGCACAATATATAATATGTCAATACAATTACAATTACAAAATAATTAAAAGTGCTCCAAAATGTTTCGGATCACAGAGGATCCATCATCAGGGAGACCTGTACAGTGCTTGGCTAAAAATTACAAGATTCATTTTATCGTGTCCGTTGACATGGACAAAGTCGGCGTTATGAACTACACACACGCACAGCTGGTCAAAATATGCTTCCATAACACCGACCTTGTCCATGTCAACGGACACGATAGAATGATTCTCACGATAGAATGATTCTTGTAATTTTTAGCCAAGCACTGTACAAGGCAACCTGATGATGGATCCTCTGTGATCCAAAACATGTTGGAGCACTTTTAAATATTTTATAATTTTAATTGTATCTACATATTATATATTGTGCATTACTTGGAAAATAAAGTGTTTAATTATCGTTGATGCATGGTGCAAACATGAAGAGTCCTGTTGAAAGTAATTAATATCTCTTTGCTTAAATTATTCCTCTTTAAAAGTTTCTCTAATCAGTTACAAAATAACAGAAACATAGTTTACACTCTTCAGGGAAGGAAATAAGTAGTATAACGACGCAGCGAACTCTCCACCCAAAACTACAGCAAGTCAAGTCACCCACTTCCCTCCTGCCATCACCCAGCAAATCCTGGCATGTGCACTGTCCATCAGTTCTTTGTCTACCCATGTCAATGCTTTGAACTGTCATTACCAGCAGAATTCACTGGAAAGAGTGAGGAACAAATTTCTCACCTCAAAACACAATAGGTATATAGCAAGCTGTGACATGTTCCCCTGCTGAGAATCTGTTTTGCACATAAAAATGTACTTTTGTTGGTGCATGTCTGCATGTGGTATGGTACCACAGACACTACCTAAAACTTACCCCTTACAGTACCATGCCAGAACATGACAGCACCTACCACAATTTCCAATCAATTCTCAATGAAAACGCAGAAAAAAAAAACCCACTCATGAAATATAATTACATACCCCCTTCTTGAAAATAACATAAGCAGCTCTAAGTCTGGGGTGGGGGTGCACACTATGTTCAAGATATGGAATAGAAAAAACAGACTATATGTTTACACACATTTCTTTTATAACCACTTCTCTTTGCATCACTGCATTCCCTTTCAGCCACTTCTACTGCTGGCATTACGTCTCTGTCATTATCAACCTTATTGACAAATACACAGTAGTACTATATTGTGATACTTATAACAGCATTCTTGCCTGGTACCCCTCTACTATGCAATGCTGTAACACTTCTCTACAATGTCACCCTAGCAAACCTACCACAGTGATGTTCAACTTTTTTAACAAAATCAAAACCTGTCACATGAACACATCACTGTAAAAACACACCACCAGCCACAACAGCTCTCTGACTCCTCACTCATATAATACCCAACAATACAGCAATGCTATTACTCATAATACACAGATGTTAACAGCAGGACACACATGCATGTGATGTGGATAGGCACACACACACAACTGCGCAAGCATGCACACATAAAACTCACAATGCTGGTAAGGTATACTCCAGCTGTACACACAAAGGTATGTCTAACTTTCAAAACCACTTTGATATTATTATCTCCAGAATTATAACACCATTCAACTTCTTTTTACTCACAAAAGAAAAAAAAATTAACAATCATTAATGACGCAAATCACAACACTGTATTTTTAGTGATCAAGGGAAATTAACTTAAATATTACTATCAAAAAAATAGTATTCCAAACAGCTGATGTTGGGGTGATCACCATGGCAAATTATGTGAAAGTTATATTCCACTGTCAAAAGCGACCCTGATGGTAATGACATGCAGAACAGTCAAATGTATAGTAGGGAAGGTTGTGTTCGTCACTAAGTCTACAATCTGCGTGTTGTCCAACAATGCTAACTGGGACTGTTTCCACAATCTGCAGGGCTGTGTTCATACTTGATAACATGATCACAAGAAATTGGCTACACCTTACATTACATAAAAAGGAAAAGTACTTGTTTGAGCTTTCAAGGGAAACACTGCAAACAGATCCTAGAAAAGATTCTTTTGATTACCTCAGCACTGCCATAATAAATATGGCACTGAACTCCCACACTCTGTACATCTATGTCACTGCTGTTGTGAACTTAAAAACTAAGAATGCCTGTGCAAACCTGCACCACTGCACTCACTTGTTCCACTTCATCCAACTCTTATACCAACCAAGCACCTGCAAGGGTCCATTATTATGCTAAATTACCAGGGAAACTAGAAACGTAGTGTGTTGCATGTAGCCTAATTGTAAAATCAAGTTTATCATCTCACTTGTATATTGGATACACTGCTGGAGTTCATGATAAGTGCTGAGATCAACTGACACAATACCAACACCCAACAGCACACAAAATGAAGGTAAGGAATAAGTGAGATCATGATTACATGTTACATGTGATGAAATAACAAACCTTGTGACTGAGGGAGAAAATAAAGCAACTGTTTACCCTAGCATTTCAAAAGCAAAAATCTGATACTCTATTTACACTGTCAGGAAACACTGGCTGATATTTGTAAATTTCATCCATTTCAATGGGTTTTTTTATTTATTTTGTTTCACTGCTTGATGAAACTTATCTTAAAATTTTAAATTAATCGGAACACAAGCATTTTGCAAGTAAATTTTGAACCTATTCTTATTGACATGCTTACATTTAAACACAGGCCACATTCAGTCACAACGAAAAGTACATAAATAAAAATCCTACAGAAAAAATGTCTGCACAAATTAATAAACTAGACTGACAGTTTAGAAAGTAGTGCTGGCAGTACCAAGATTTAATGCACTCTTCCACATTACAGACAGAAACCAAACCAACATAATAATATTCCAATATACAACACATAAAACAAGATCAGTACATCTTGACAATCTTAGTACAACATCCACAAACATAACCATTATGGAGCTGCAATCCAACATCACAATGTTTTACCATGCACAGCGAACAGCCTCTATCACCTTACAACATGCACCTGAGTACAGAATACACAACCCTACAATACAACGAGACAGTTCGGTTAAAGGCCCTACAAGGATGTGGATGTTCGTGTCTAATATTCTATTTATAAATAAGGAACATTAGATATGGATATTATCTGACACAGTGCATGCTGACAAACACACATGTATTGGCATAATATACAAAAGAACTTTCTACTGAGAAGTTCCAATTACCACCTGGAATCACAGCTACAATCGAATACTGCAACACTGTGGCATGCACAACAAAAAAGTAGCGCCTCTACATCCACCGATCTGGGTATAATATTAACATCCCCCACCACATTCAAGCTAAAATCTAACATCAAAATGTTCCTCTACAGAACTCTAATGCAGTGCAAAATGAAGAATGACAGTAATTATATCCACTGAAAAGGCATACAAAATTCACAAACATTAAGTATGGTAGGCTTCACACAGAGAAGATGACAACGACCTGCAACTAGTGCAGTGAATGCAAACTTTTACAAAACTGACATGAACTACCAGTTCTGGGAATTAACATTTGATGGATAAAAATAATATCCTCCCACATGGAATATATAATCTTCTATTAATATGTACCATTGTTTCAAAAAATCACACAAGCATTTCATAACATGAAACAGTACATCTGCTACATCCATGAAGATGTGCTTGTAAATAATGCCAACTAATTCAATAACTCCATGTACCAGATTCATTCTTGGGAAGCTAACAGTTGTCCTCAAAACAATCCCTCCTTTAAATGAAAAGTTAATGGTACCTTCATGCGTTAACAAGAACCTGTAAATGCAGGCTATCTACAACCAAACATAACCAGTTCATATCAACGAACCCTGTTTCAACAAAATCCGTGTCATTCTTATTCACCTGCCCGTGTCCACAAAACCCAAGCAATCTACTCTCTTCAGGTTCCATGACAGTAATTCTGAATACAAATATCACTCTCAAACATGCTTTATTCCCTAACTATCTACCATCCTCCTCAGAATCATAACTGTCTCATGGCAGAAGAACTCATGACATGGAAATAACCAAACACATTACACGAATTGTGCAGCTGGCTGTTTGCAAAACTTAAGTAATGAAGTTCAGTCAATGTAGCCATTACAGATGACGTCAAGGGAATGTAACTGCCTAAACTAACTGAATAAGTGGTAAAGAAATGAGCGTGTTTTCCTGCGAAAGAAACACAGAAATACTAATAAAATATTCTGGGCTAATAAGTGTGTAAAGCAGTTGAATGGTGAATAGCAACATTTCAAGGACCATCTATGTCCTCATCATCAGGGAACTTCCTAAATCTGTTCACTTCATGACATACCTGCCCGTTACAGCTAGTGGCAAGACACGAGGGTTTGTGGGCAGATTCAAATACCTGCTCTGCTCGGTCCTGCATCAGAGTGACCAACTGTCAAGGCTGCTGCTAGCCTTAGAATATTTTATTGACTTTAGTAACCATGAAAGCTTTAAGTTATATACAGAAATATCGGGTCATTAATTGATAAATCTTCTGTTCTGTTCATGTAGTAACCATC
>Ga0123352_10019521_pt1 | contig 10812 bp, 5 predicted proteins | sample TergutLab28metaG_FD_89700 | JGI IMG/M metagenome (GOLD analysis project Ga0123352, IMG submission 89700) | Labiotermes labralis P1 segment gut microbial communities from Petit-Saut dam, French Guiana - Lab288 P1 | ecosystem: Host-associated > Arthropoda: Insects > Digestive system > Gut ... | reverse complement strand
CAGAGTCCCTCTTGAGAAGCTAACTGGTTTGCAGCTAGTCAAGAAATTCCCCGCATTTCACGGAACCCGAAGGTTCATTACCGCACTCACAAGCGTCCGTCACCTGTCTCTATCCTGGGCCAGGCCAGCCAAATCCAGTCCATATACCCACAACCCACCTCCTGGAGATCCGTCCTAATGTTATCCACCCATCTACGCCTAGGTCTCCCCAGTGGTCTCTTTCCCTCCGGTTTCCCCAGCAAGACCCTATACACCCCCCTCTCCTCACCCATACGCGCCACATGCATTAATTATATGCATAACACATATTAAAAGACCAACAAATACACTTTGGTTCAGTCGATGTAATTTTATTGCACAGTGATCGCCAACTTGTTTCTTTCACTCATATGGCCATCTTCAGGGTGGTTGAGACAAGAACACAAATATAATTAAAGTGGAGCGATTAGACACATTTTAATTACATTTGAGATCTTGTTCTCACCTCCCTGAAGAAGGTCACATGAGTGGTCGAAATATTTTGGTGACCACTATGAAATAAAATTACATCCATACAGCCAAAGTGCGTTAGTTGGTTTCCCGTTCAGGTGACCGTGCATCGTGATAAATTCTTATAATAAAACCAACTAGATGCACTAATTTCTCAAATTTATTTTGGAATAAAACTCAACATGTTTCGGACAGTTCCTCTTTCCATCATCAGCAGTTTTCGCTGTACACACAGCAATGGTATATGCTATACAGGCTTGCTGACAGCCTCGCAAGCTGTCAACAAACCTGTATGACATATACCATTGCTGTGTGTACAGCGAAAACTCCTGATGATGGAAAGAGGAACTGTCCGAAACATGTAGAGTTTTATTCCAAAAATAAATTTGAGAAATTAGTGCAGCTAGTTGGTTTTATTATAAAACATTATTTGGTCTTTTAATACATTGTATGCGTCTGTCCTTAATTGCATAAACCCTCAAAAGGCGAGAAAGCTCTGCCTTTTGTTTGTTTGTTCGTTTTTTTTTTAAGACCATCGGTCCCTTCGACGCCATGATTTGTGAAAGATTCTATCACTTTCGATTTACACGTAGTGGCAGCTGGTTGACGCCTGTGTGTCAGGCAAGTACCATAACTGTACAGAGTCATTATGTCATTATTTATTTAGACACTTGCAAATGAAATTGCTACCAGAACTGCTTAACTTGCGCAAATGAACTACTAGCGAATTAATGCACGCGAATGCTCACAGTCAACATAATGGTTGTATTTTGGCTCACGGAATTTAAAACTTTATACACTTACAGCCTTCCACATTATATATCATCCAGCTGTGCCATTGTTAACTGGCACTAACGGTATGAACTTGCTACAATCAGAAGCGACTATACTTTACACAGACTGTACCACTGATACTTTGAAACGTTTTGTGGATTGACAATAATCTCATTGCTACGTACACAGATACGACATAATATTAACCCTTTCGAAATTATGTCTCTAAACTATATACATATATATTTAAGGTCCTACCTCACAGAGAACGTAGTATCCATTATAAATACCAAACTATGGAGGGAAATAATCACAGTTTATTTAAGATTCGAATGAAACGTGTAACACATAGTGTGTCAAAATGCAGAGTCTTTAAACGTTACAACAGGCAGTATGTGCAGTTACTATTGGTCTTTAAACATGTAAGTGCAAAGGGCGAGGAAATTGAGACTTGTTACCAGAGGTTATGTACTTTGACTTACGTAATATCAGTTCGGACCAGGCTTATGATATTGTGCAATCTTAGCCTTCCAGCTAAGGAAAAACGGTTCATTCCTGAACATGGTTTTCTTCATAGTGGGGCACGTGAGAGAATCAGAAAGAATTGGCTCAATTTGTTAGTTCAAAATTGCCTCCTTACTATATACAGAGTTATTTTGGAGAAAAGGTCAATATTTTGGAGAGGTAATGGCGTGTCACTGTGAGGAGAAACCTTCACATGAACATGTGTCTAATTCTGAATGGTTACCGAAATAGAGCTGTTGAATCTGCAGGCCTAACTCGGGTCAGCTTTTTCTTTTTGGGGCTGGGTGAGGAGCGAAGTTTACGAAAGAAGCGTGGATACAGAGACGAGTAGCTCGCTGGCATTTTGTATGCTGCTCCTAGCATCTCCCAGCGTAAAGAAACGTGAAGATCAACTCAGACGAACATCACGCGATCTTCGCCCATGACTTGCATGCCCAGTGAAGATGATGGTGGGACTTTCGAACATTTACTGTGAACTGTAACAAATCTGTCATTTCTGTGTAACAAATCTGTCATTTAAACATAACATTAAAATACAAATAACATAAGTATTATCTCTTTCTTTTTTAAAGAGATTTATTGCACAGAGAGTATATACAGTGTGTACAAGGATAAATTATAAAATTGCTCCTGTAACTAATTTGAATAAATATTTACACTACGGTACAAGCAGAACTGAAGAATGTGTATATAAATATAGGTGCAAGTAACGGCAGTGAAAAATTATGAACAAAAAACCACTGCGAATTCCGGTAAGCTAATTAAAGCAGTATATGCTTAGTACGTTTAGGTTTACAATTTTTGTACAAGTTAGTCAGGTCGGCTAGAGTATAATTCCCTATTTGTTGGACCAGGGGGTTGGGGTGTAAGCGGCAATGAGCGAAAAATTGTCTTTCTTTATTACCAATCACAGTGCTTTTGCATTTGTAGAATCAAACAGCTCCACCTCGGTATCCAGTTCTGAATTAGACACATGTCTATACGAACTTTTTTTATCACAATGACTAATACTATCATCTCCCAAAACATTGACATTTCCTCCTGAATCACCCTGTATACAGTGTCAGAAAGACAAGTAGTAGGCTATGTTGCCCCAGTTTTTCTCCTTCCACCAGGGATCGCCAGTTTCAAGACACATCGTTAACATCAAGTTAGCGTGCAGTACAAGTAACAACGCAAAAGGTTCTTCCTCGACCACCTCAGTCTGCTTCTGCCAATTACTATTCCACAAATGCTCCATATTCTCCAAGCTACCCACGAGTTCGCTCACGCTCAGCTCAAAGCAAGCTCACAGTCAGGGTTTGGATATGATATTCACACTGAAAGCTCTTGTGGCTCTCGAAAACACGTAATTTTGCTTTCACTATGTTCAAAGATGTAACTAACAAAGATCTGGCCTTTATTTTGCGTCAAATATTCTTTCGAAGTGTGCCCGCATTCACTTTATCGCCCCGCGACATCAGCGACTCTGTTGGAATGAAGAGGTGCATTTAAATAAAGACAAAGAATATTTCCCCTGGCCGTGGGCCTAATACCCACAGAATGAATCAAGTTTTTTTTTCTGGAGAAGTTGGCTCACATGTAGTACAGTAATGCCATGCTACTGTCCTTGTAATGTGCCGGCTCTTATTTACAAATTTTGAACCCAGTAAATTACTTAAATAAAATGTGACAAGACGCCATGCCACTAGAGACCATCCCAACCTAGCAGTTTCGTGCTATAATGCCAAAATGGGGCGGTTCCAATTTATGGGCACCGATCAGGAAATACGCGAAATTTTTAGCTGAAACGGAAGACTTGCTTACAATTTCACTGAAACAACAATATACAGTAATAGAGTTTTATTTATTTTACATTTATTTCTTACTCACAGATTGTAAACGGGGAAGGAAATGCGAAAACATTGTAATTAGCCTGCAATACAAAAATATAAAAGTAAAATCTATCAGACTATGCAGTTGAATTTTAAAGTACATAGAAATTTCCACCCCTTGCCCTTCATTGCTTATGTACTTTCTTAACTTTTCAATTTCCCATTCTATAAGCTATTTATTCTAGGTTCTTAAGAATAATTTCTATAGCATATGTGCTAAAATTTTCTGGTTTCAGTTGCGTAACTCCGAATTTCATTGGTGTCCTCATACCCCAAGTCGCACAGAATAAGGCCTGGTGCATGCTTAGCCCATTACACTAGTCTATTTTCCCTACCAATTTTTCCATAAAAGTTTTATCTGAAGTCACACAAATGGAAATCGCCTCTGGTTTACATAAAGGTAAAGGTAGAACTGTCCTCATGTAGGCCATGAAGGCACATGGCGGAGTGGAGGTATAACTGCAGGTGAGTAGGTCAGGTAAAGGACCGGTCGCTTTATCCCCGAGGAAAGATCTCCCGACACCCATTGAATAGTCGCTCGGGTGTGCCCCAGTTTCGGTATTGACCCCCTGGAGAACAGTTATATTTGCTGCCCCTACAGAGGATCGAACCGCTAGGCTATACAGTGGACATTCTCGTCCTAGCCCATTCAGGGCTATAGGGTCCTATAACTAAGCAAACCGCGATACTTCGGTCGGTGTAATATCAGTAGGAAGTTTTATTCACTTCCCGGCAGGACGGGGAAATCGTTCTTTTCTCAAAAGGACCTATGTCGGCTTTGGAGCCCACCCAGGTCCTGACCCGTTTGTAAAGTGGCCAAGGCGTAAAGCTGACCACTCGCCTCATCCTAGTGTCGAGGTTAAGAATCCTTGGAGCTCTTCCTCCACTAGCCTATGACTTCATGGCATGGTGCTTAATTAAGTACCCGGAGAACCTGCCCGTTACTAGGGAAATGAGAAAAACGCATTGCAGACTTTCCACACTGGATCACTTTACAATATCTCATGTTCGCTGTGACCGAAAAGCTACAAGCTTACAGAAACATCTTGCAGCCTTTGTTCGTTGCACAACTTTACTGTGCAGTGTGCCTGTGATGGTCACTTTCCAGCGGCAGGAACTTTCTCGCAGAATTCATAAACAAGAGCGTGCAGTGTAACGATAACCTTGAGATCAGTTAATTAGAGTGTAAAGCTACCAGCCATATACCTGATAACAGTGAAGGCAAGCACCACTAACTGTTTTAAAACATTTTTGAAAATGCGTCACACTTTTGAGGTTATGCAAATATGCCTGAATGAATAAATAACAAAATATAGCGAAGAATGGGTGATATCATCATCTTCATTGTCATCATCTAGGTAACATGAATGTGGGCTTCTTATTGCATCGTTCTGGTCTCACAAATCCAGAATTCTCTTTAATGGTCTCCCATGGTGACCTTTCCAATTTCCGTGTCGTCTTTTGGGAATGAGCCGTCCGGCCTCTTCTTGTGAGATATGCCAATTGCTAGAATTTCCCCTAAATGGGTTATGAGCCCATTGCAGGGTAAGTCTGGCGGTAGGAGAGCTCCCTTGTGCCTCTGGACAGGCATGCTTTGAGGTGGCATTTCTTCAATTCCTGATTAACCCTTTAAACGCCGAGTTAAATTCCATCTGTCCTTTGCTAGCATTATTTGGAGCTCACCATAATCTCCACGTTAGCAGGTAAAGGGTTAAACAGTAATACCGCTGTGACTTGGTCGTCATCGCCTCGTTTGCTGGCACAGGATATACCACAAGAAGGTGAGGATGACTGACGGGTAGGAGAGGCTGTATTATTACACATCACTACCTTACCCTAGAATGGGCACCAACACATACAAATTCACTTCATACCTCACAAAAACACATTTCTTCACCACTGCAAAGCCCAACTGGTTAATTGTTTAAAAATTTTAACATCGTCTATTCTACAAATAATATGAATGGAAGACACTCTGTAGGCAAAATGCTGAATATCAAAATAATTACAAACACCACTGTGCTTTTAAATAATTAACCTTACTCTGTCACTTGATGCAAGAGCAGGATGAAGGCAGCCTGTAACTGCAAGCATGATAACCGTGACAAAAATTGTGAGGGTGGAATGACCCTCCTATTACTGCAGAAAGAAAGCATTTGGTTTGCCATGTGGCAAGAATAAGAATGAGTTACAGACCTCCAGTGGTGGCTGGTTGCTTCACAGTGAATGAACACACACTGCTGTTAACTGGCAAGTGTTCTTATGCACTCAGGCAATGACAGCCCAATGACAGGCACCACCACAATGTTCGTGTGACATCGCTAAATCCTTGTGAAGTAATAAACAGTGTTTATACACTGAACTTAGAGCACTACACTTTCTTAAAATTATATTAGGGCATGTCAAAAATATGTCCAGGTACAAGAGTGGGACTGTAGGGGAAGTGGTTCACAACCACCCAGGTGTAATGCGGAACCAGTGATTTCCATCTCTTTGGACCCCTCACAAAGCTCCCACTTAGAAAGCAATTTGCAGCAGATGCTAACACGAAACAAGCTATCACATCCTGCCTAGACACTTGACACCTATTTCTTCAGCACCGGCATGCAAGCCTTTGTATCACAATGGGACAAATGGCATAAATGTCACTGGTGACTACATGGCGACCTTATGTGCGCCAACTACTACCAATGTGCCATGAATATACAGTAATCAGAGTGAAGTTCTTGTATCAAAACCTTTGCTACCTTATTTTTTTAAACTCCTTCGTACATACTTATAACACTGAAATAACAGTCAACAAAAATGTGTGTTAGTAATTTTCACCTACACTCATTTTGTGGCACAATATATGTAACCCAGTAACTCATCTCAAGCAACACACATCTCAGTATCTGTGAATTTACCATTTCAACTGCAAAGATTCCTTATGTCAATGCATCTAATATGAAAACCTTTGTTTTTTTTTTTTTGGCAGTTTATCAATGGGTTTTGAAGCTATTCCAACATTCTGACATAACCTGTTATGGCTTCCATTCTGTCAAGTTTTATACCATATTTGATCTCAGTGAAATGTTCAGCTTCCTAACCTGGCGTCTCGGATGTGCATCCAGTACTGTAGTAAAGAAATGAAAATCAGTTTGCCGCATCTACATCTCAGCTACAGGTCAGATTACCGAATAGTTTGTGTATATTGTAGGTGCCCTTTTCCTCAGGTACATTTGGTCTATTCACTTTTCCCTTAGGTCACTGTGCCTGTTATTCTCCAGGGCCTATTACACTCCCCTAATGTCCTTGAGAGAGTAATCACTGGCTTTGAGAATGGAGTTGATGTGTTGTGGTTCAAGCCCATGACAAACTCATCACATGCTGTTCTTGTCCCACCTACTTACACTGTAATGGCACCCACTGGAGGCCAATACAAGGCTGCAAATAGATTACACAGCACAGAGAGTGATTTTGCAGACACATAAGTGCAGACTGCACAGAAAATAAATAATTTATTCCAATGAAAAGGCATACTATTTTGATGAGCGTGGTTTCAGGGTTTCACTGTACTATCAACATTCACCTCTTTGCATTGTAACACAGGCTATTCACAACAAGTATAATCAAAATTCTGTATTATATATTGCAAGTGCATCTTTAATTTTAAAACATTTCAGTTACATGAATACAATATTCATTTTAACATATACTTTAATACATCTGTAAATAATATATACTGTTCCTGGCCATCTATATACATTCAGTTCACATTAACTACACACTTAACAAGATGTTTTGATTTTCAAGCCATCAAAGGATAACAAACATGTATGCCCTTCTCCTATACTGATGGCATTAGACAACTCCACACAGGAATGTGAAATTCTATACAACTTGCTTGTACCTATTTTATGCCTAGTTCTTGAAGATTTTAAAACTTTACATATCTGCACTCTTGCAAGAAATCACATGACTTAGCAACTGGGTACAAGCAGTAAATACCATACAAAATGAGCATTACAACAACACTCAAGAAAGTAAATAAATGTTATTATAGTACAGATGCTAAAAATATTAAAACATAAATATAACAGGTAACATATATTGTGCTAATTTTAAAAGTAAAGCCTCACACTATAAATGATTCCCCCTAACTGAAAAGGTGAAACAATTTATAAACCGCAAAGGAGATGCATAAAGACAGACAAAATAGTGCGAGTAATGAGTAAAAGCCTACAATTTAAAATGTGCCTGCTGGATCACACACGAATCTGCCGTAAGAATGATGATGCCAAAGAATCTTAGCCATGCTGGCTGTAAAGAAAACTTATCTTAGTCTTCCTAATGGAACAAATCTTTTCCCATAGTAATGATGGTATTTTACTACTAATTACACGACAGTTGTTTGGAATAAATTCATCAGATGAGCCAACAATTCTGAAGTAAATGGTTGGATTTCTCATTCAGTTCCATCTTAAGTGTTTCTGAAGTGACGTCAATGGCATAAACGGCAACATAAAATCCTGTGAGCCTCAGTTTATGGCTGGAGGAGGAGATGGAGGGGATCCATTAGAACCCTGAAACATTAAAGTTTCATTATTTTTAATCTTCACAGCATTTCATGAACACAAATCCATGAAGCCTACTGAAAACAACAAAAAATCAAACATACTTTGATATGCTGGGTAGCATAGGTAATATGGACTGACAAAAAGTTAAAGGGCAAATCAATAATACAGAGTGATCAAAAAATCTCTGTACACCTAACACAGTGTATTCGAACAATCCCCACAAAATTGATGATTTGAAGTGGCCATCACAGAATACATTCGGAATGTGGACTGTGCTATACTGAACATGGTCTTCGAGAACACAGTTCAGCATATCAATAAATGTCTGGAGACTGGTGGAGGACACTTTGAACATTACTTGTAACTTTCTGTGTTGTAATCATCAGGTGCACAGCGACATTTTGATCACCGTTTCAATGTTAAGACAGCAATGCAATGAAGCAATTCATGCAATTAACCATTAAAATAAAAATGAATATTTCTTACAGCAGCCCTACATCATCTAAAAAACACTGGCTGCAGCTAAAGGTAAATGTAGTCTGTGTCAGCAAACATTACTGGAGGCAGAGATCGTACTATGGAAGATTTTTACCTTCTTCATCCTCAGATGATGATTTAATCATACAAAGAGAAGCTAAGTACACAAACCGCAATCCAAGTTAAAAAATTAAATGGCATTGCTTTGTTTTTATTGCAGTATTCATGAAAGACAACCATATTTTTTATGGTTTTGTTGCTACCTACACATGAACTGCTGAATTCTTTCCACTTCAAGTACATTACATGGTAGTACAGTGGTTAAGGTGCTGTGCTACAAATCGGAAGGTCGCTGGTTTGATTCCAGACAGTGTTATTGGAATTTTTTGATTGACATAATCCTTCTGATCGCACTATAGTCCTGGGGTCAACTCAGCCTCTAACAGAAATGAGTACCAGGAGTATTTCCTGGGGGTAAAAGCAGCCGGTGCGTAAGGCTGACAACCTTAACACCATCCCGGCCCATTGTCACGTAATCAGGAACCTTAACTTCCTGGAACCCTCTGGGCACCTCGGGCCTATAATGGGACTGATTCACCCTATTCAAGTACATTACACTATACAGAATGTAAACAATTTTGTTCTTTTCAAACTCACAATGGGGTCTGACTCGTTAGCCTACATGACATGAGCAAAGGACTCCACTTCTGAAGAGGGTGCACCCTTAGGACCACATTCTATATCTTCACAGTGTTGGTGACAACTGAATATGACTTCTTATAATAAAAAACAACCAAATGCAATAATTTCTCAAATATATTTTTAGAATAAAACTCTACATGTTTTGGACAGAGGAACTGTCTGAAACATGTAGTTTTATTCCAAAAATATATTTGAGAAATTATTGCATCTAGTTGGTTTTATTATAAGAATTTATCACGATGCAAGGTCACCTGAATGTGAATATGACTGTCACAAGGAGGAGCTGAATAGTCGAGGTCTAATAAGTGCCACCATTCACTGCCAGCAAAGGGATGCAAGACATACAGCTTACAGGGAAAGCCATACCATCATTCTCCTACTCCACCAGGCTTTCCTACATGCATAAATCTGAAACTGGGCATCAAAATATACAGAAGTATTTGATGCAACTGAAGCAATTCAGTAATGCCAACAGCAGCCAGAGAACATACATTAGAATGATGGCACTGTTGTGATTCTGTATTTTATCCTTTCTCTTTTTCTCCATTAGGCTTGAATATATGAATGGCAGGTGATCTACAGTGGAATCAGAAATGACCAGTAAGAACATGAAAAAACAAAGATAAATAAGACAACATGTGGGCAAACAATAAAAATACGAGTAGGAAGGCAGTCTCTAAAATAATAATTCTCCATTAAAGATGTGGGGACTGTGGTAGCACAGTGGTTAAGGTGCTGTGCTACAAATCAGAAGGTCGCTGGTTCGATTCCAGATGGTGTTATTGGAGTTTTTCATTGACATAATCCTTCCGATCGCACTATGGCCCTGAGATTGACTCAGCCTCTAACAGAAATGAGTACCAGGAGTATTTCCTGGGGGTAAAAGCGACCGGTGCGTAAGGCTGACAAGCTTACCACCATTCTGGGCCATTGCCGCGTAATCTGGGAACCTTAACTTCCTGGAAACATCTGGGCACCTCGGGCCTGTAATGGGACTGATTTACCTTTTTCACCATTAAAGATGTATCACGGTTTTAATAACAGCCTTGAATAGGATAATGATCAAAAAGCTTTCCAGGAAGTTGACCACAGGTAAACAGTACAGTTTAGGACCATCACAGAATATGGAGAAGTGGCAGTATACTTCTCTTCATTTTAACCTCAGCATTAGATGGAAATAGGTGGTCAGCTTCATGGCCTGGCCACTTTACTCCATATCCCCAATGAACACAAGACACGGTGCACTCAGAGCTCATCTCAATACTTTTGGAGAAAAGAAAAATCTCTTTTGTGTATGTGTGTGTGTGTGTGTGTGTGGGGGGGGGGGGAACAAACCTTTGGACAGTTTCAAAGCTTAAAAAAAAAATGACAATAACAAAAAAAACACCCAACTAATTCACAAAACAAACATT
>Ga0123352_10019520_pt1 | contig 10812 bp, 8 predicted proteins | sample TergutLab28metaG_FD_89700 | JGI IMG/M metagenome (GOLD analysis project Ga0123352, IMG submission 89700) | Labiotermes labralis P1 segment gut microbial communities from Petit-Saut dam, French Guiana - Lab288 P1 | ecosystem: Host-associated > Arthropoda: Insects > Digestive system > Gut ... | reverse complement strand
TCCTAGTACAGAACACAGCAAGGTATTTAAAGCAATATTTGTTTTGTGTCTCTACGCAACACATTCTTGTATTTTTGTCAATAACGCTAAACTGGTCCATCGAAGGCTACCTTACTCTATATTATCTCATATATGGTAAGATGTTCGAAAACAAAATATATTGAACATACATTTGTGTTTTGATTTCCCAACAAAATTTGTCTCAAATATTTCTCATGCTAAGAAGAATTCAGCGACATACCATTATAATTTTTTCCCTGTGATGCTGCGGCCCAACGCGGGTCATGGTCTCTTCATCCTTGAGGTTTCTACATCACACACAACGACTCATCACAGTCGGTAGGACTCCTATGGATGAATGATCAGCTGGTCGCAGAGACGTTCACCTGACAACACACAACACTCAAAAGAGAAAAACATCCACGACCCCGAAGGAATTCGAACCACACTCCGAAGAAGCGAGCGGCCGCAGACCTACGGGTTAGACCGCCCGGACCCTGGGGTCGGACATTATAAGTCTGCACAGGTCCTTATATAAAGCACCTGTTATTCTTGTCAGATTTTAATGAAAATCGAATTTTCTCAACAATGTTGCAAAAATACTAAAATATCAACTTTAATGACAATCCGTCCAGTGGGAGACGATTTGTTCCATGCGGACGGACGGACACACAGACGGACGGGCGGATCGACAGATAGACAGACAGAGAGACATGACGAAGCTAACAGTCGCTTTTCGCAATTTTGCAAACGTGCCTGAAAATATTACCTCGGCCAGTTTCAGACCTTCCAGTACGTGGGAGATTTTTTTGATGTGTTACGTGTCACAGAATTTATTGTAAGAAACGAAATATTTTGGGCCTGTTTTAGGAGCTTGTTACTCAAAAAAGGAAAGCATTTACTTTCGAGATTAATTCCAGAAACTTGTTGGTTTTACGAAGCAATTGCAAACCACTAAAAATCTAAAAACGTACTCCCGGTATGTCAGTAAGTAATTTTGTTTCTATTGTTAAAGTAATTTGTTCGATATAAATTCTGAGTTCCTGACAGCTGTGAATACTAAGATTACGCCGTGTAGTTCAGTAGTTGGTAACACGTTTTAGAAGGAACTTCTTTCCTCAGAGTACAATGGTAACTTTATAGCAAATGGCAGCTTTAAATATCCGCGAACGGCGTAATCTAAATTTTACACATTTTAGAAGTTTCCTCGCATGCAGCTTTGGCTAAAGCGGGAAATAGACTTGAATTTGGTTAGATGTGGAAACTTACTGGCTTGATCTACTTGGTTGGCTGGTAAGAAAAGAAATGAAAATGTATTCTATGGATTTTGCTTCCAATCCGACAGATTCCAATTCGAAAATATTATTCTTCTCGGAGTAAGTCAGACCCCAATACTGTAACAGAATGCGGTTCCATACAGAAAAAGACAGCATTCTAGCGACAGATCCAGGGCACGACATCCGAGAAGAAGTAATCTTCAGATGCCTGTCAGTTCCTTCTTCATGCAAGAAAAATAAGATGGTACTATCAGATCTCATATCCTTATGCCCTATCGAACATGGCTTTGGGTAGTTACGTAGTTAGCATCTATAGGTCATAGGTGGGAGGTTCTACTTTCATTTCACAGCACGACTTGAAAATAGGTCACTACTATACCTGTCTACTCAATACCCAATTATAATTCACCGTGCTCCATTTTCACTAAGAGAAGAAAGCGTCTCGAAATATATAAACAAAAAATATTTTTCCTCATAAATAGGATTTCGAAAACTCAATAAGCTGAAGTTATACGAGTAAATATGATATAAGACGGGGGAGGGGGGTTGGGCGGAATACGAATTAAACTAGAAATGGATTGTACGTTTTCAAGACCATTGGTATTAAAGAGTAGGTTTTCATTCAAGTGACGCCTTGTATTTTGGTACATATTTAGTTTACCGGCGTTTGGGAAGAACGTGCTACCTCTATGTCTTCAGGGTGACGAAATGATTGGTTTACTGTGTATTATTATTATTTGGAGATGTAGCGACGTGGATTTTGTTCGAGAAATAACAACATTTCGAAGGGACTCCTTGCTCCCGAATATGTAGTTCCTTGAAGACAGAGGCAACAGATTTCCTCCGGAAGCCAACCCTACTCTTTGTCGCTTTCAGAATTCAGACTTCATAAAGCTTGTTAACGCCACAAAAATTGACTTTTATTTGTTTTTTGAGGGGGGGAAGTGAGTCAGTTGGTTGTTACGTCAGTTCCTTCGTTCATCAGTAAGTCTTTCAGTTTCCTTTTTATTTCACTTACACTAATGATGACTACATTCCAGCGTAGCAGTGTGCGCAGTCAGGTCATGTTTATCAATGTCAAAGTTTTAAAAACATTTGTCCAGCATGTTACGAGTACATAGACATGTTTCCCAAAAGGCGGTAGCTGTGCAGTGCTGCAGGCCTGTTAGCATGACACGTAATGAAAACGTCAGTGTAAATGTCACGTTACGACAAAAGACAAACAAACCCCGCACACCGACAATTTGTCTGCTGCCCGCAAAGGGAAAATAAATTAAGGATGGAACCAATTGCGTCCAGCCCGCCCAGTACAATTACTTCGTCCTAAATGAGAAAGAAAGAAAAATTGCTTCCAACTTGTTTCTATACTTTGTTTTCCGCGTAAATATAAACATGGCGAAGTCTATACGGAAATAAATGATAGCTGTAACAGTATGTTAAGTTAAAGAGGTTGGTGTCAAATCGTTGAACTTGTTCTGTTTCATATGTGGATAACCGGAAATTAGGTATGTCTCCAATCCTGTCCGTATGTTTTTCCCCACATAAACAAAACAGATTGGAGGTAAAATTTTTTACGTGGTCTACTCCACAAACTATTGGCAGGCTTTACTTGAATCCCTAATGGTCCACTAACTCCTCTTTCCACGAAGCCTTCATTCAAAAGTTTACGTAACAGATCATAAGGGCTATTCAGATTTGGCGCTAATAAGTATATCGCTCTTAGATGTAGTGCCGTCATTGACCATCGTTTTTATTTAACAACGCTGGTAGTCATTAAAGAACACCGAACGTGAATGACTACACTATATTTAGAATTAAAACAATTACATTGAAAATTAATGCTTCTTAAAGTAACTGAGTATGTGGTTTAAAGACCTAGGCGTAGATAAGAGGATAATATTAAAATGGATATTAAAAAGGAGAAAATGGGAAGGTGTGGACGGTTTGTTTGTTTGTTGCTCTTAGTTAGTTAGTTGCTGAGTCATAAAGCTAACATTATTTCCTAACGGCCCATTATACACCTTCCTGTACACGAAGATATAATCGAACGTGCCGATCTAATCACAAGACGTTCCGAGAAAAATTCACGAAGTCTTCTTTAGCACTGCTTGTAAATCTAGTCCTGCACATCATAAGATTATTATTGTCATGCCATTTAGTTTTGGAAACTACTGAAAAGTGCATATTGTATATACTTTCTTTTAAATTCCCAGGAAATATCATAATTTCATAATTTTATACATTTTTTGCGGTCTTAATTTGTATTTTATTTATTTCTTTACGTAGGAACACAGAGCCATAAACTCTGGCGGGCCGAAAACCCCACAAACACGCACGCGCCGGATGCAGACAGCAAGTAAATGCAACCCCATTTCATTATCCTTGACACTGCCCGCTAAAAAAAAACAGAGTCAGTCAAAAGAATCTCGGACTTCGTGTCAAACAACTGTCATGGGTTCAGTGTTCGTATGCAACTAATGAGATTTTGTGATACATAGAGGGAACGTCGAGCTGCCGCTCAGTCTGCGGTAACACGTCGCTTTCTGTAGGCTATTTATTACAAAGGACACTGTCCTCCGACAGTCATCTAGACAGGGACAAATATTTCATTGTGCACGAAACAACGAGTGCTGATCTATGAATGTGCCAACACATATACAGTTTGCATTACATGGTGCTTCGTAAACGCTGGACCATTCTAAACCTGCTGGATTTTACAAGTTCGCTGGAAGGGTCACATTTTGAGACCCCGCGTACCTTAATTCAATCCATATCAATCCCGACCTTTGCCGTGAACCAGTCAAAATCCTTAACACCTTAAATCACAGTAACTAAGACACTTAGGCATGCCTTCACGCTTCCACCGCGGTGTAAATTAAATATTCGATCTTCTGGGATGTTATACGGCGTAGATTTGACTTTTCGGATAATCCGTTTGTCCCATCTTTTTATTGACTCCTTGACCCTTGACAATAGGATGGATAAGAGGTCGCGACATGATTAACTACATTTTACCGCTGCGTATCACCCAGAAAGCGAGATTTTCCACGCCTGTCCAGACCGGCCCTGGGGCCCACCCAGCCTCCCGTAAAATGGGTGCCGGATCTTTTCCGGGGGTAAAGAGTGGCCGGGGCGTGACGCTGACCCCTCAGCCCCTCCTAGTGCCGTGGTCAAAGAAAGGGTAGAGTTATACCTCTACTCTCCATGTGGGCCGTACGGTCTGTACAGAGCCTCAGTGCCTGTACAAGGGTGTACCTTACTTTATCACGCAGAAAAGCGAACATCTCATCTACTACACTTAGTTTTACCAGCTGCTTAACGCTAAAAGGGAAATCTGCCTGTTGCCCACAGATTGTATTTATTGTTTCGTAATGCTCTTGGAATAAACAGCGATGATTTTCATAAACAGCGTTAACCGGCTGAACCTTGTAACGAAGAAGCATCTAAGGCAGGAATATAAATACTGATGTAGATATACCACAGTAAAAGGCGCTTGCACTCAGCACGAACAAGAACTAAAGTTCGGGAATCACACCACGTGTTTATAACTAGTTCGTGTACAGATGTGCTGACGGTTGAATTTCGCGTCGTGTATAAATCCGGTATATAGGGCATGCTAATATGAAAACAAATGACACGCTACAATGAACAGTAGCATGTTTAAACTGAATATAGCCGATTTTCTGCTGCATAGACATACACAATGATAGCAGAATATCTACCCCGTTATCTCGTTACTTTTAGCTTCCCTTCAGTATAAAACTCGCCAGCGGAACGTGTTAATTTCGACTACGTTCTCTCGTTCTGTGATCTTGCACGTAGGCTACGCTTTGATGCCCGGATGAGCGGAAACTGTATAACTAACTCTCTAGTCAGCACCGTACTGTACGATAACAAAAATCCAAACTTTCTAATTATTTCTCCCTTTGTCGTTTCTCTCGAATCTGATCCCCCTGCTCATTAACTGGAGATCTCGGACAGCCCTGTGGTCAACACACAGCACAGCAACTCTGAGTCAACTCGCTACGGAATTCATATGAAGTTCTTGCAGGCAGATCCTAAAAACTAAACGCTTCAAAGTCCTACAACGTACGGTTTAAGACTACGTTCATGTGACCTTAACTTTTTTGGGAGGTCTTATTTTCGCTTTACCCGAACTTGAAATAATTTGATGTGTGCATGGCAGTAAATCCTGCTTATAGCAGAATGCCGCGTAATGCGTTGAATATATGCCATTTTCAAGCAGGTGTCCATTAACCTTTAAAAGCCTAAGGGTAACTTTACGTACCACAAGTTTTTAACATCCAAAAATTCTACATTGCGAACACATGGTATTTGTGTGTTTTATATGGATCTCGGAACAAACAGGAAATTTTGCCTTACACAACATTAAACGATTAGTTTTTATAACCGAGGTTGAGAGTGTTAACTGCGCGGTACGTACAAAGTCCTTGCATAACACAGATAAATTTCGCCTTTAAAAGGTTTAAGCATTCAGTTAGAACATCTTTTCTTCCTCATATCAAGTAGGTATCAATAACTACTTCATGTTCGGAAAATCCGTCCTCAAAGTGCGGGGCGGATATTATCACAAATGAAGTTAATGGTTTTCCTCAGTACCTCCAAAAAATGTCGGAATGTTGCCTGAAATTACGTCGTAATCACTTCCTTCGAAACACTTCAGCACAAAATTTTTACAAATCGCTCTATTATTTGGTACAGTACATTAAACTCGGACATTGATACCAACGCTAAAAAAGTAAAGCTGTCCCTTTACACGCCCTGAGAACACATGAGGGGTAGAGATGTAGATGTAGATGTAGATCCATTTGTTCTTAACATCGGCACTAGAGGGCGGGTTCGGTAAGCCTCAAGCACGGGCCGCTTTACACCCGCGGAAAGAAATCCACTCGCCTTTGAAGAGGAGCCCGTTTGTCCCCGAGTGTCGGTCTGGACACTTTGGAGGAAACGAATCTCTTACTTAAGGAGGAAGCCGAACCACACTTCTTCAGTTTATTAACATCTTGTGACAATATGTTCCGTAACTTTGTAATTTCACTCATTAGTGTAGGTTACGTCAATGAAGAATAAGCTCGCCATAAGTCTGTGATTTCAGTTACTTTTAAGAACTGTAAATATACATGCGAACTGCTTCTGCTAGGTTTGCTTGGAAGTAAGCCCCCTGATGATGACCCGATCCAGTCGAAACAGGTTGGAGTTTTTATCGGCTAAAATTTTACCCAAGTGTAATTTGATGGCTGTCACTTGCACTGATCAAGCTCGAAATATACAAAACACCTATTTTTAACCGGCCGGGATATTGTTGCCGGTATAGCGACTCGCTAATGGCTGGAGGGTCCGAGGTTCGAACCCCGGTAGGGGGTCCATTTTCCGCACCTTCGAGGACCAATCAGCCTGCTATGCAATAGGTACCGTGTCTTTAACCTGGCAGTACAACGGCGGGGTTATGACGTTGACCACCCATCTCAATCTAGCGTCTATGGGAAACAAATAGGAGACGTGTACCTCTATTCCCTCGCTGTGCCATCACGGAAGGTTGTAAGGTGAAATTGTTACCCTTCGTTCTCTCCTCTTTAGCATGTCCAGTCCGAGCTGGGACCCAGACAACTTTCTGCCAGAGAGGTAGCGGATATGGTGGTTGCGGGGTGACCTAATAAGAATGTGGAATACAGATTTCATCTCCGACTCCTGTCAATAATCAAATTCGTGCAGTTACACCTTCTCTTCCCCGACATAACCTTCACGTCGTCTGCGACTACACCATTAAAAGGTAAAGCAGTTCCGTTACAGGCCTGGAGTGGCCCAGAGGGTTCCAGGAAGTTATGATTCCCAGATTACATGACAACGGCACAGGATGGTGGTAAGGTTGTCAGCCTTACGCACCGGCCGCCTTTACCCCCAGGAAATGCTCCTGGTACTCATTTCTGTTAGAGGCTGAGTCGACCCCGGGACCATAGTGCGATCGGAAGGATTATGTCAATGAAAAATTCCAATGACACCAGCTGAGATCGAACCAGCGACCTTCCGATTTGTAGCACAGCACCTTAACCACTGTGCTACCGCGGTCAACTACACCATTATTGCAGCATATAACCTATACAAGTTACCTGAATATCACCAAACATGACAACCCCGTATTCCAAAACCATGATTTAGTGCTCGGAAGTTACGCTTAATGTTCAAAATCGCAACGCCATTAATTCATGCGAAATTTCGAATTATCAGGGCAGTGACTAAGAAATATGCTGTCTTATGGAATGCGACGCTATGTAGTCTGGTATAAATTTACAGGCATTTCGGAGGAAAGTGCTGCCTCCATTTTATATTACCGTGGAAAAGAGGCAAACGTTTCCTCCGAAACGTCCGTAAATTTACACCAATCTACAAGGCGTTATATCCCAGAAATCGTCATCCGCCACTAATAAGCGCTATACAAAAAAAAATTCAACTTTATATTTCTGTGAAGTTCGTGATAATCTCTATTAAACTTACGCCATAAGGCTCTTGTTACTTTTGAAATGTCATTTAAAAATTTAGCCTACAGTTCTGGCGTATTTGCAATGCTGTTCGTCACCAAAACAACGCAGCGAAACCAAATGGAATACTCGCACGATAGACAGCCTTTGCTTCTTCAAACTCTCACCTGAGACACGTAGTTAATTCAGGCGGATATGGAAGTCTAATAGTACAATAACTTTAACCCGTTTAAATCTAAAGCTATTTAAGGTCACGTGACAGTAATTCCGCTGTCGTTTCAAACCGCTGAAGGGGCTAATGGCCAGATGTTTTTCTCCGTACTGAGTACTACTAACTTTCCATCTTGGGGGATCATCTTTGACGGGAGTGTGGATTTGTCCGTTGTCCTAAGTTATCGTCTTTCTCGGTTGGACTTAATTACGTATACATATGTTTTAGATTGTGTAAACATTTTTCGGTACTTAAAACTGTGCACATTACACAATATACACATGAGGCATGTCAGTTCAAGGCTGATGTAGCAGAGTATGTATTAACTAGCTAACGTTTTCAATAACGACAGCTTAGTGTCTTGAAAAGCCACAGGCTGGACCGCTGCCGAGATTAAGCCTCTTATATTTCCTGAGCCTGGCTTCGCCTTGTCTAATGTTGCGAAAACTTCATTAGCATGATCTTATATGACTTCTGCTTGCTGTCTGTATAATTATGAGGCAAAATCTTACATGCCTGAATTTTACAATTCACACGTAAACCGCTTCTCTTTATCTGCTTTGGGAAGTTGCCAACCAAACGAAAATAAATACATGTTATTTTTAAAATTGCTTTTCGTGCCGCACACTAAACCCAGTCCGTCTCGGTTATAAAAATCAATAAGTTAACGTTGTATAAGGAAATAATTGCTTTTTTTTTTTTTTGGAAAACATAAATGCACCGCGGGGCACAATGTGGAGCTTCGTAGGTTTGTACATGTACTTGGTGTTTCAGGAGGAATAGTAAATATTTTAGAAGGTGGTAGTATGGACTAGTAAATAAGTTAATACAAACACACGTCCAATTTTCAATGAGTGTGAAGATACAGCTGCTTGAATTTGGCCTATACAGATTAGATTTTTGTCTGTGGGGATGGATGAAGAGCGACGTCTACAAAGGAAAAGTAAACACAAGAGACGAATTGGTCACTCGCATTATGAATAGTGCTGACCTCATAAAGCAAGAACGCTAAGACGACTTCAGGAGAGCTGCACGTACTATTGCCAAGAGGACTGAAGAGTGCATTGAAGTCGATGGTGGGATTTTTGAACACTTACTTTGAACTGTTGCAGTTTATTGAGATCATTTACATACCCAATAAATGCAATCAACACGTCATTTGTCTTTCATTCATACTTTTGTAAGGTTTTTTATGCGTAACACTCAAACAGCTGTATCACCACACCCACTGAAAATTGGACACATGTTTATATGAACTTATTTACTCGGAATGGTCCATACTACCACCTCCTAAAATATTTACTATTCCTCCTGAAACATCCTGTATATAACCACCAATGGACTTTAGACGCTTAAAGTTTCGAATTGTCTACTGGTAGTCTCTGAGTTTTGAAAAACTTTAGTTGAAGAATTTGTACCAAGTTATGGAATTGAAACATTTAAAATACAGGAGTACACGAGCAAACACACAATGGTACTATGTCTATGTAGGAATTACATTTAAAGAAAGTGCTGCTGAGAAATGAAACCACACAGAAAAGCCACGGGTGAGTGAAAACGACCTTGTTTCTGTATTTTCTGCTTCATCCTGCTATTTCATGAGTCTCATAAATATATTTTTTATGGCTGTCCATAAATAACAATAATTTCCAGGCTGTAACGTTATTTGGCTACGTCTGTCCATTGTTATTTTCAATAGAAACAATGGGAGACGACTGTAATATAAAATCAAGTTACATGTGAAAACAAAACATAGGACTTGGAAATGCGCAGTGAAAACACAAAAAGTGCACGTCGTTCTTGTTTACATTCTGTTTGTTATTTTCTATATTATTATCACTACTTCATCCCCAAGTCTGCACAGATAGACTCTACCCGAAATACAAATAAACCACATCAGCTCCTGCAGGCGGAGCGGAACTGGTGGACAAGCCTCATGCTTTTGCACAGTCTTCCTCTACAGCATGGTTCCCTAAATGTGGTCCGCGAAACTTCTGGCGATTTGCTGGTAAAAAGTGAAAGATAATGGACTTTACATCACCGTTATATTGAATATTCCCCACTGCTTGAAGAACGGGTGAACATTTTATCACGCCACGCTACATACAATTCCTATTCAACCTAATTTTATTTCTGTTCACTTAGGCGAAATCGGCTACATCTAACCACTCGCCTTCATCAAGTGCAAAGATTAAGAATGAGTAGAGTTAAACCTCCACTGTTCCATATGACTTCAAGACATGAGTAGAGAGAACTTCAGAACATCAGTTTGGAGAACATGTTGGTTCCGAGATTATTCGGTCACAGCTGAAGGTATTATGTTCTTTTCGTTAAAAAAGTTACATATTACTCCTGGGGAAAAAAACTATGTCGCAGAGGGTTATTCTGTAATATAATTTGTAATGTAAGTCAATATTCTTGGTATTTTACACTACTGTATATACTTAGTGTCAGTGAAATGATGTAAATTATGAAGGAGTAGCCGAGTTCATATAATTGGGTACGCTAATCAGTAATGATAACAACGTGGAAAAAGAAATACAAAGACGTATTTTGGCCGGCAATAGAACTTACTTTGCCGCTGTAAGTCTCTTCAGGAGTCAACTTTTATCCAGAGCTACTAAAATTACACTATATAAGACATTAATAAGACCGGTGGTGTCGTGTGGAGCGGAAGCATGGACGTTGACGAAGAAAGAAGAACAAGCTCTGTTAATTTTCGAAAGGAAAATATTTAGAAGAATATACGGTCCTAAATATGAAAACGGGGAATGGAACAGTAGGACGAACCGAGAACTAGAAGAGATGAGCAAAGGAGAAAATATAG
>Ga0123352_10019517_pt1 | contig 10813 bp, 9 predicted proteins | sample TergutLab28metaG_FD_89700 | JGI IMG/M metagenome (GOLD analysis project Ga0123352, IMG submission 89700) | Labiotermes labralis P1 segment gut microbial communities from Petit-Saut dam, French Guiana - Lab288 P1 | ecosystem: Host-associated > Arthropoda: Insects > Digestive system > Gut ... | reverse complement strand
TTTTTTTTTGTTTATTATGATTTTTTGTATTCGTGTATTTTCTCTTCTATATTTTAAATATTTGTTTTAAAAAAAACACCTTATCTTTTAAAGAACAACTCATTTTTTTTTTTTTTTTTAGAATTCACCCGTTGTGGAATATTATTTTAAAAACTGCTATACATATTGCTGTCAAGCGCAACGTATTTTGTAAGTCCCGTCAACACAAGATACATGTTTCGGTCGTACTGATCATCTTCAGGCATTTTAATTTGAAAATCAAATTGAAATGCACACACACACACACACATACACGCCTATATATATATATATATATATAATTTGTGATATCTCACAAATCGTACAAGTCATACTGATCTTTGCCGTTCATGTGACCGTGCATTGTGAAAAATTCTTATAATAAAACCAACTAGATGCACAAATTTCTCCAATTTATTTTTGGAATGAAACTCTACGTGTTTCGGACAGTTCCTCTGTCCACCATCAGGAGTTTTTCACTGTACACATAGCAATGGTATATGTCATACAGGTTTGCTGTGTGTACAGTGAAAAACTCCTGATGGTGGACAGTGGAACTGTCCGAAACACGTAGAGTTTCATTCCAAAAATAAATTTGAGAAATTAGTGCATCTCGTTGGTTTTGTTATAGGAATTCATACTGACCTCTATGTAGTTATTAAAATATAGGTATACTTATATTTCCTGTTTGTGGTTTTCTTGTGTTTTGTCCTCCTTTTTATGTGAAATCTTTTAATCAGTTGTTAAAAATCATATTGTGAAGGGATTTATAAGAGTGTCTATATCTTGATTGCTACGTGTAATTGAAAATGACTTTTACAATTTGTGAGATTTCACCAATTCAGTATATATGCATTTCATATTGAGTTATAAATACAATGTATTTAATGTATTTAAGATGTTCAGTGCGACCGAAACGTATAGTATGTGTTGACGGAACTGATAAAACTTGTTGTGCTTGACAGCAGTACATATATATATATATATATATATATATCAGTGTTTATTTCCACATTTATCCCACCTATTATAAAAAGTGACGTCGACCTATCGGACGGGTAAAGTGATGTGGTTTGCTTGCAGTTTCCATATTCAATAATACGGATTTTATCTACCTCTTACTCATTCGCAACACACAATGGCGATCTCTTAGTAAACGACGAAAGTTATATGAGTCAGTTGTGTCAGTGCCCAGAAATTACCACTCCATGTTCATTTACAACCCATCTTCTGGACAAATTTTCACAAGGGGGGACGGAGGTTCTTCACGACGGGCACTGTATTGCAGACGAAGGCAACCAGATATCCATCAGTCTCGGAAAACAGAATCCGTTAATCGTTAACGTCAACCCTCCTTCCGTACGTTCAAGTCTAAGAAGTCCTCCATTTTTGCTTCAAATAAGTTGACCTTTCCTCAGACGACAATTCATGGGGACTTACGTTTAGCCTTACACGTACAAAATGTGAATAGTGCAGTTGATTAAACGGGCGCATATTTCTTGAATGGCCTTCTAAAACTTGTAATTTTTAATGAAAACAGTGCACTTCTTGTCCAGGTCTGGTTGCCTGATGCACTATCTTTCGTTGTCTTTGGAAAGGTATCAGCAGTAACGTGAGACTTCACGGGCAGACGTCTAGCATCTTGTAGCGCACCATTAATTGAAGTGCGGATTTACCTACTTATTGGCTTATCGAAACAAGTCGATCTGGATATGGTCGAAGTGTTTGTATGACAACATAGGTGAAGTAATTGCACGTTTTCAACTGTGCGGAACCCCACTGCGTCAGTGTTGAGCTGTACAGGATATTCAAAGGCCCCAGGCTTGTTCAGGATGTCAGATTGTTCGGGGTGGGTCAGTCTCTCCGCCTGCAAGATTACCTGGCAATGTCCCTTATTCTTCTCCCTATGAGGTTCTGGGAAGAAAAAAGTGTTCCGAACACCTTTACAGGACTCTTTCATCTTATGTGCTCGAATAACACATTCGATCAACATGTGACGGCAGACACAGCACACTCCAGACAGAAAATTGATATAGACTAGAATTTCTGCTTGTTGTCAGAGCAGCATATATCACAAGATACAGATCGCAAACTTCACCTTATACCTGAAAGTACAGAACGCATTTTGTCTTTAGCATTTTGGGGCATATTAGATTTTGTGATAGGAAACATAAATTATAAACATGCCCTAAAATGTGCATTATGAAAGTAAACATTCATGTGATTAGACTTTACAACTGCTGCTGGAAACAAGTTTTGATATAGGCCCATTCGATATTTAACTGAATGCAAAGGAACAGATTTCTTACACCGCCTATTGCAAGAGTAGAAGAATATCTCCGAAAAGCGTCAGTAAATACTGTTATATGTACTTCTTGTTTTAGTAAAAGACAGTATAGAATATCTTGTAGACCTAAATTTAAGATTCTTTCATCCAGCCGTTCATTCATTCCTCATTCTCTCTCACAATAGTTCCATGGCCTCCTCCAAAGCGAGTACTCGACAGAGTGCGCTCTAGTACTTCCACTGTCGACACCCAGTACCCTCTCGTTTCCGTAAGATCATCCGGTACCTTTAATGAAACATAATGTAAAATAAAATTATATTTATTTATGTCGGCACCCAAATCTCATTATTTGAGCACAGTGATAAATTTCGAGTAGAACTGTAAGGACCGAAGTCCTTCTTGTGCAGCTGATAGCCACAAGGCCAAAGTTCCCGCATTTTATAAAGACCCATCTTCTGACATCCACTTTCAATCTGATCTGCTTTTAAGTCCCCCAGGCCTTTCTTTTAAGATTTTCCAATTATAATTTTGTGTATATTTTTGATCTGTTAAATTCTTCGTACCTGACCCATGCCAAAATTCTTGAATTTATCCACCTTGTAACATAGAATGAATGACACAAGTTATGAACCACTTATCTGCTTAATTCTGTCCATCCGCAGGAAATTAAACTATCCGTGTTGCTTGAAGTTAAGTAACACTGCCAGCTTTTGCCCGTGCAAGATGCGTTCATCACTGAAATACCTCCTGAAATTTGTGCAAAAACATTCGAGTCAACAAGTATTACTCCACTCTTCAGAAGTCGTGGCCAAGAGTTTTGTTCGGTCGTTTCCATATATGCCACAGCGCCACTGTTGTTTAGTTCACCTGCCCAAAAATACAAGATAAACAAGAAATTCTTAGGCTTCTCTGTACACCTGTACACCTGTACACCTGTACGCAGAACTGTACGTCATAAGCGGTGGCACATCCCTTGCATTCGTACAGAGTAGCGCAGATAGGCGAGGCAACTTGGTCGAACGGCGCGCAAGGTCATTCAGGTCAGTATTTTGCATAGCTTAACATTCTAAAGCCTAGCGATATCTTTATGTATCGCCACGTTAAAAATTCAAAAATTCTACGTGGTGCTAACTTTGTGTTGCGTGTTTTGTACGGATCTCAGAATAGACAGCTTTACATATCATTAACTGATAGGTTTTTATAGCCGTGGTAGAAAGTGTTTACTGTGCGGTACGAACTGATTCCTTATATAAAGCAGATTTCGTTTCGTCTTTAGAAGTTTAATGTAGAGAAAATGTTCTCCCAACCATCATTCTGTCGTTTCAAGTACAAGAATTCCTACTACCTGCAGGTTGAACGTGATCCCTACCGCACTACAGTTGTTTTCCTTCACCATGTTGTCCTTCGAGCAGACTTATGCCATCAATCCTGGCACGAAATCTATGTAGTCCGCTCTTGGACTCATAAAGCCCGAAGATCGAGGAAATACGCTCCTCCGAAAAGTTAGTGACTATTTTGCAGTCGACGCGATGCAACATCTCACAAGATTTTGTTCTCCAACACCACTATAAAAACAATTTTTAATGCAGTTTAAAAATTCATATATATATATATATATATATATATATATATAAAGGTAAAGCAGTCCCATTACAGGCCTGGACAGGCCCAGAGGGTTCCAGGAAGTTAAGGTGCCAGATTTCGTGACAACGGCACAGGATGGTGGTAGGTTGTCAGCCTTACGCACCGGCCGCCTTTACCCCCTGGAAACCCTCCTGGTACTCATTTCTGTTAGAGGCTGAGTCGACCACAGGGCCATAGTGCGATCGGGAGGATTTTATGTCAATGAAAAATCCATTAACACCGGCTGGGATCGAACCAGCGACCTTCTGATTTGTAGCACAGCACCTTAACCACTGTGCTATATATATGTGTGTGTGTGTGTGTGTGTGTGTTTTAACAATCTGTCGGACTTTTTCTGTTTTCTAAAATGCATTTGATATAATGATCTGCCATTGTCACAAACCTTTAGACAATAGGTTTTTTTCGTGTGGGACACCATTTTGTGTCTATATACTGCGATCGCAAACCACAACACGTGCATTACTCTTTAATGTTTTATTGCACCGTGCATTATGATACAATTATTCACCACAAACCAAAGAAATGCCCACTTCCCAAATTAAAGCATTAATTTGAAAATTGTGCATTTCGTCGGTTTATGTTGCACAACGTGTAGTACTGTCATTATTGTGCGATAAAGGTGTAAAATGTGCAGCGAGTCTTTATGAATGTTGGTGACCAGACAGTCAGTTTAAACCACGCGTTCTTTCATGTCGTACCAATGTTAACGACCTCTTGAATATTTGCGTTGTGTGAGAACAACCTTTTTCAGACAGACGTTCCATACGCCTGAGTTTAGAAACGTTTGAAGGCAGTGAAGAGTTTTGAAAATTGAAATTGAAATGATTAAGGTGACGAGTTTTTTCAAGATGTTTCTTTGGTCCATCGCCGAAATATTTTGTTGCTTGTTAGGAGCCTGTAGCGACAAGAAGGACGTTCTATTTTCAAAATTTATCTTAAAATTACGCACAGTCTTATAGCAGCGTCCTGCCCTCGTGTGGTCATCACTGATGCCGGGATTTGACAAAGACGATCTCTCAGGATCCTACAAGCTTGAATCTCTTCGCCATTTAACTTTGGTTGGTTTATAAAAAGATGCCCTTACTTTCTTTTTTTGCTTCTCTCTTTCTCTCTCAAGGATTTTGTCTGTGACATCTGAAGCCTTGAAGTGAATGCGGAATTTCCTATTCCTATCCATCTCTCCTTTGTCTTCCTTTCGCATGCATCCTTGTTGCTCTCTCATTCCCCTCTCTGTCCTTTGTCCCTGTCAAGCCCTTTTCTCCGCGCTGCGTGATATAAAGTGTAGCGGGTTGCATACACCACCACCGCCTGTATCTATGTCAGTGTTGAACAATAGGAACACATTTGCTTTTCTTGTTGGTGCTTGCCTTCTCTTCGTGTATCCTTTTTTTATTTTATTCAGTTTCTCCATTTCCCCTTTAGAACCAGTAAAGAAAAGACCCATCTCTGCTAAAGTAGCACCCTTTCGCCATCTTGAACAAGTATAGCAACCTTTTCTCATTCTTACCGTCTCCTACACACGGCATAGGTGACGTTATTAATTTTGTTTTGGTAACAAATTAATTACTTTATATGTACTTTGATTATGCTTGCCCCAGTAAGTACAGAATGCGTATTTAGAAGGTATAGCTTACACGTTACACAGTTTATTGTGAAGTCGGTGAAAGACGTGCCGTAAACGATATTGTTGTAGTCATGCTATTTGCCAAGTTGTCTATAATAGAGCAAGCTTCGTGACATCGGCCATTCTTCATCTGTGTCACGTGCGAGGGGTTTTGTTATATATCTTGCCGCCTTCTCCATTGCCTCTTAGAATGTTCTCTCGATTTTGAAAAGCCACACAAGAGGTGCTTGTATCGAGGTGCACCACGAGGTGTGGAAGTGTACTTGGCAATACTGAGATATGTGGCGCCGGTGTAGCAGGAAGAATTTCGTATAAACGGAGCAATCTCGTGGGAAGATAAGCTTTATTAGGCACAAGTATTTTGAAACTTTGCGACAGTGTTTGACTTATTTTATAAGGTACAATGGGAAATATTCAGCTTGTCCTAACTGCGAATATTTAAATTGCATTATAAACTTTTGTTTAGAGGGGAGGATAATATATGAAATTGGAGCGTCAAGAAATAGGATAAGGGCATGGATTGATCTGATTCAGGATTGGAATAAGTGGCGGGCTCTGTAGTGACCTTCGATTTTCATAAACTACCCGTATATTTTTGAACATCTGTGGAACTTTATTCCATGGAGTTATTTAATCAGTTAGTTAAGTAATTTATCTTATTTTTTTTGTTACGTAAATAGGTAGTTATTGGAAATATTTTACCATTGCAAGAATGCAATGTACAGACTTTTGCCGGAAACAACGGCTCTGGTTCGCACATTCGCGAGGGTCGCGAGGAGGACAGTTTATGGCGGGGATAAAGATGTAACGTGCAGGCAGTGTGGACTTTAAGGCGCCTTAGCAAAATGGCGAAAATCAACTGTTAGCTTCTTCGTGTCTGTCTGTCCATCCGTGCTTGTGGAATAACTCGTCTGCCACTGAACGGTTTTTTAAAATGAAATTTGTTATTTGAGTATTTTCTAAACTCTGTCCGTAAAATTCGAGTGTCATTACAATCTGACAATAATAACGGGTAATGTTGCATGAAGGCCTATTTACATTTATGAAAATATCTCGTCGAATCCTTCTTAGAATGAGAGACGTTTCGGACATAATTGTAGAGAAAACCAAAACACAGCTTTTATTTTCAGTACTATGTTTCCGAAGATCTTACCGTTCATGAAACAAAGTGAAAAAACATGCTATCTCCAGACAGGCCACAGATGGCACTACAATACGGCTCGTGCGCTTTACATGCTGGATAACCGAGGCCACAATTTCACAGTCAGAATACATAATACTGCTTGCTTTTCCACGGCAACGGTAGTTACATGAGCGCAACCCCAGTGTTATATTGATATGTGTTCTGATTCTCCTGCTTTTCGTAAAGGCGCAGTATAACACGAGACAGTTTTCTTTTCTTGTTACACAAATCAGTGTATAAAACTGAGCTTCATCTTGCAGCATGCCGATCAAATGGTATTGTCCACACGCTCTACCCCGTTCAAATATATCCCACCACTTATGACTTAAGGACCAGTTATAGAACAAGGCTGTGTACATAAATACTTCATTAAATGCAGCAGTCCAATATCCTGAATAAGTTCATATTATTAAAGTTCCAGCTAAGCATGGAATGAACACCTGCTCACGTAATTCTCTATGGACTTATCTTCAGTTAACTGGCAAATTTATATTAGATTCTTTTGGTTACTGTTGAAATGATGTCTTCGCAGAAAATCTAAATTTTTCAAGTCGAAGAGAACACACTTGCACGTTACAGTTCTACATCAGGCATCTGTTCCTTCCTTCGAACAGAACTGCTGAGTCTGCCTGCTGCTCCAAATACCGCGCTGTCATGTAGATATGCACCAACAGATACGTGTATCCAGCGCAAAAGTATTGCAGTATCTGATCTTATTTTCAGCAAACTCTTTGAAGCAACGTTCTTTATGAGACACTCAACCAGCAGGACTCCCTGCCTTATGTAACTGGTATTTTCGTTACCATTTTTGCAGCAGGCTTTCACTAGAATTGTGTTGAACCAGAATAATGCGTGCGAGGTTTGACGTACTGCCGATGTGACTATGAAGCATGCTTCTTTTTGGAAACCTAACGGTATAAAAATCTGGTAAGAATTTACCGAAGATTCTAATGAAGTTTCTGCCTCCATATTCAGCCTAAAATAATGTGGCAGTAGCGTGTGTCTCCGAAATGTCGGTAAATCTGTATCACCTACATGGCCTAAGATTCCAAAAGAAAGTATTATTCTTCTTAATTCAATTCACATTTTTGCATACCCATTGTTTTACTGCGTTTTAAGGTAATTAATTAATTTTAAGATTATTATTATTATTATTATTATGTGACCAATAAATTCGTAAATCATTACGTAGCCAGGAAAATTAACACTTATATTTACTCCCTCATACTCTCTAGTTTCTTTGTCACATATGCGCAGATATATACCTCCACATTCCAGCACATTTTTGTGGCTTAGTGCATGGGCGCAGGGAAAACTGTCGTTTGTTACTTTTGCCTTTAAGCTGAAAGAGGTTAGGCAGTTGTTCAGAGCTTCAGAAGTATGAATTCAGTTTCCGCAGAGGTGCTGGAAGTAATTTCATACCATCAAGCCTGAATGGCTCTGCAGACTTTTCAAGGCTTTATACGGCGACATTTTACGTTATTTCACCTAGAATAGAAGTAGCTTGGCCATTCTCCTTTGGCGCCGAGAACTGGGATTAGTCACCTGTCTCCTGTATTCTTTACGTGGAATTGCGTACACTTACATAAACATCGTATCCTGTCTTTTCTATTTCTTCCTCAGGAACGCTTTTCTTTTACGCGTCTGCTGAGGAGACATTAACTACCAACGTCGGTATCTTCCTGCAGGGACGTTATTTTATCTGACCAATGTCGTTTGTCGCTTCTTGTCGGTTCATATAACGTAAACACTGCATCCGCTGAGTAGCCCGTATACGCGAGCATGGAAATAGTACCGGTCAGTAACAGACAGTATTGGTCGGACAAAGTATATTCCATATAGCTATATAAATGTTTCATGCTGGCTGCTTGAATACCCACGTGGTTTCTTCCCCACACCCCACCCTAAAAGATTTTAAAAAATCTGCTTTTTTAAAATTAGTATTCGGTCTACATTGCCCTTTTGCAAAGTACGGTTTCCCTCATCTAATGTTTAGTGCAACGTGATTCTATACATTCAAGATGTACACGCAACCTCATAAGTAACTAATTAACTCCATGGAGCCGAGTCCTTCTTGAAAAGCTAACAGCTCTTCAGCTAGGCAAAAAAAAATCCCGCATTGCCTTTAATTCGAATATTCATTTCCGCATTCACAAGCGCCCGCCACCTGTCCCTATCCTGAGACAGAATAATCCAGTCCATGCCTCGCCATCTTATTTCTTAAAAACACATTTTAATATTATCCTCCCATCTAGGCCTAAGTCTGCCAAGTGGCTCGTTTCCTCAGGTCTACCCACCAAACTCTATGTTCACCTCTTTGCTCTTATACTTCCTACATGCCGCACCCACTCATTCTTCTGGATTTGATCACCCAAATAACATTTGGTGAGCAGTACAGTTCATTAATCCCTTGTCATGTATTCGCAAACTTCTACATGAAGCTAAACATGAAAGAACCCTGCAATAAACATCTACTCGTTGCTACCTTGTTCCTACGACGTAGAATGTGCTGCAACTACAGATACCTGTAACAATACGTCATGCTGCACATACAAATAACTGTAACAACACGCCATGCTGCACATACAAATAACTGTAACAACACGCCATGCTGCACATACAAATAACTGTAACAACACGTCATGCTGCACATACAAATAACTGTATAATACTCTCCCGTTTTCTTAACTTCGACAGAAAATGAGAAAAATAATTTCAGTTTACTTAAAATGTAATGATATTGACTGCAAGAAATTCATAGAGAGTAATAATAACGAGGTTCTCTTATTTGCACCTACTTGTTTTTGTCTATCCAGTAAAGTAAAAATAAAAAAATATATCGAGTGGAGGAGGTATAGCTCCACTAATTTTTAACATCTGCTTCAGGTGGAAGTAATTGGCCATCCTTATACCCATACCGACTTCTCGGTGAAGGAGCCACCGTACCCATTGAATGGGAGGATGGTTGGACACAAGAGCCGGTTTCGGCTCTTCGGAGGAGAGAAATACCTAGTTTCTTTAGCTTCACCCACTCCCAGAACAGTTAGTTCACAGCACCTTATTGAATGTTTATAAAACTGGCACTGCGAAACATTACAACGTTGGCGGGTATTTTTATGGAGCTTTGCACAGGTCGTGGGAAATAATCCGAAATCACGGGAGTGTGTGCTAAAGTGTGCCGGCCTTACTAAGAAGCTTAGGACAGTCCTTGTCAGATATAATTCGTTCTGCTCGTCGACTGAGATCCCGTTTCCTGTCTGTGTTGACCTGTGTCACGCGTGGTCATCAGACGTGAAATAATACCTGTCGGAACCGAATGTCCTAATCTGCGTTGAAGAAGCACCTAGTTGCCTTCTCAAACCGACTAAGCTGCCTAGAAAGACATTTGTTGTTGTGGGTTTGGAAGTCGATAAAATGTTAGAGATAATACCGCCCAACGGATAGGAGGTGGAAGAATAAAGATCTTACCGGCTAATAGGCAGCACAGATTCTATGAAATACAAGAAGCTTACCACACCATACAATACACTGACTTGCCTTCAAGTGTTGCGTGTTAGTGACATGGTGGTTATGTTAGTGTAAGTATCTTACCAATTTGTGTTCACTTCAGTGACATAGAAGGGTCACCTAATTGTAAGTATTAACATGAGACAAAAAATGTTGGCTTCATGTTTCTATTTATTTATATAAGAATAGAAACGTCTTTGTAATTCGCTCAGTACATTCGTACTGCAGTTGAGTTTCTTCTACTGTCTGATTAAACACAAGTTCTAACAACCATATGCTAGACCAAACTAAACTAAACTCCGTGGCCTTAGTCCGCACGCGAACTATACCGACAGAGCGGCCACCGCCGGCCGGCGAAATTAGTGCCAACTTTTGCGGATAGAGGGGTGTCACGTGGTCAGCGCAACGGGTCCCCCACAACCGTTAATCTCTGTTTTCTAGACCTGGAGCCGCTACTTTTTCATTCAAGTAGCTCCTCAATTGACCGCACGAGGCTCACGAGGCTGAGTGGACCCCGTTGCAGACCCACTACTACTCAGAAAATCTGGTA
>Ga0123352_10019516_pt1 | contig 10813 bp, 8 predicted proteins | sample TergutLab28metaG_FD_89700 | JGI IMG/M metagenome (GOLD analysis project Ga0123352, IMG submission 89700) | Labiotermes labralis P1 segment gut microbial communities from Petit-Saut dam, French Guiana - Lab288 P1 | ecosystem: Host-associated > Arthropoda: Insects > Digestive system > Gut ... | reverse complement strand
TTATATATATATATATATATATATATATATATATATATCTTGATCTTTAAATTTTTGGATAGCAACCTGGAAGACAAAAGATTCTGTACCGAATGATAGCAAGCATTTCCTGACCTCAATCTGCTCTTAAATGTCTCAAAAGACATGCAATGCACTTAGAACGTAACAATGAGGTGCATTCGTTCAACCATTGTTGCTGTGGAAAAGCAATAAGGATTACACATTATGAGTGTGTGTTTGTAGCCTCCAGCACGAAATGCGCAGGTGCCGTATTAGATTGTCATCCGTGGCCAGTCCCGGTCTACTATATTTTTCCACATTATCTCCGAAACTGCACGATTTTCGAGAAAGAAAAAGTTATTCAACACAAAATGTGTGTTTTGATTTCGGCTACAAATTTTCTGAAACATTTCTCATTCTAAGGAGAATTAAGCGACATATGATCAAAAATGCATATCGGTCTTCAGATAAGGTACCCGTCACTTTTGCCAGATTTTCGAAAAATACTTAAATGTCAAATTTCATTAAAAATCCTTCCAGTGAGTGCCAAGTTGTTTCATGCCGACAGACATATGACGAAGCTAACAGTCGCTTTTCACAACTTTGCAAACGCGCGTAAAATGGAAATGACGGCTGTACCCACGGCTGCCCTGCTGTGAATGACCAGTAAAACATTGCTGGCATGTTGCATACCCCTTAGACTGCTTGGCTCTGAAGATGGACGAAACATGTTCACCCGAATCGTCGGTAACTGCCAGTCAACACATTTAGATCTCCATTCCTCGCATATTTAAAATCGTTCCATCCCTCATAGGTAAAACGAATATATTTAGGTTCCGCGCCACGACTCTTGTGTCTTGTCAACACTACCGCCACGTCCCCTTGTTCACTGACATGTTTATGGTTGCCCACCTGGTTAAGAACCCCCCTCTCCTAAGGCACGCGAAGGATCGCTAATATGTTTGCAAAAAGTTGCCATTAAAACCTACTCAAAGCCTGCTACATTGAGACCGTAACTTTCCGTTATTCCGTTATATTTCGACCCTTTTGAATATTATTTTCACATTTACCTCTTCATCTCCCGTACGCAATCTCATTTCAGTTTTCGCGACCAAAATAATAGTTTTCTGAACTGCCGCACACATTCTACATATAGCACGCACGTCATTATGCTCACACCTTTAGGTGAGCAGCACACAATATGATGAGGGTCGCTTCTCAACTACAGGGAGGGCGCAGTGAGGTTGCAGATGGTGCAGACGGCCCGGATATAAGGGTAGCCGCAAATATACTGAATAATGAGATGAGGAGAGTCGATAAAGGGTGGTGATCCAGTCTGGGGTTTGGCAAAAGGGCTAAGAACTCGCCGTATAAAACTTCGGAAAAGGGCGGGAAAATAGATATATTTAGAACGTAAAATGTCAGGAATCTTAATAAGACATGTGACAATGAAAAGAAAATAAGAAAATGAACGAAGTGAAAGTGAGGTTTAACCCTTATCCTACTAACGTGGAGAATATGGTGAGCTCCTAATAATGCCAGCAGGTGGCAGATGGGATTTAACTCGGCGTTTAAAGGGATTAATGGCAGTGATGGTGGTAAGATACGGTAAGGATGGGAATGAACCGGACAGCAAACGTTTACACATTCCATCTATGGAAAACGGAAAAAGAACAATCAAATAGGCGCAGAATTTTGTCAGCATTAAGACTATTAGTGGTAGGTCGTACGTCCATATAAGACTAATACTAAAATGAAGTTACCGGGACAGCGCAAAAGGCAGCCAGTGGGAGTGACCACATCAGCACGTTAACTCCCTAAGTACTACATATTTAAACTGTACGAGACTCGTCTTGCTCCGTCTCCTGAAAAATGACGCCCTTTGAAATGGCAGGTTGGATTCAGAAATGTGACGGTTGATTATCAGCATGTAAAGCAATTTCAAGGTACTGAACTTTTTTTATCTAGTGGACATTAATTAGTTAAACGTATTAAACCAACATGTATTTAAATCCATGTAAAATTATGACATACATGATGATGAAACGTCGCATGTACGGTTTGCGCACATCGCTAACCAAGTACGTGTTTTCTTCTTGGTAAATAACGACGATAACCTGATGATTCAAGCCTACTGGAATGTTATGCCGTGTTAAGTGGCAAACAGTGACCAACGTTTCAGAGGATAATAACAATCCGTATGGTCTCGAATTCTAGAAGACGGAAATATATATATGGGGGCCGGGATGGCTCAGTCGGTATAGCGACTCACTACGGGAAGGACGGTCCTGGGATCGAATCCCGATGGGGGGGGGGTCGAGATTTTCCGCACCTGTCCAGACCGGCCCTGGGGCCTACCCAGCCTCCTAAACAATGGGTACCGATCTTTCCCCGGGGTAAAGCGGCCGCCGCGTGGCGTTGACTAACCACCCCATCCAGTGCCGAGGTTAAAGAAAGAGCAGAGCTATACCTCCACCTCTGGGCCTTCGTGGCCTGTTATAGGGTGAACTTTACCTTTTTTACTGTACATATACATATATTTATTTATTTATTTATTTATTTATTTACAAGGGGGATGTGGGTCATAAGAAGTTCCATCCGCTATACCGCAACTGAGCAACCACGAAACTGTGTAAATGGTTTTTTGCCACCAGCCAGTCTAATTCGACTCAATCCACAGAGCATAGCGGCTGCCAGACAGCATAATCGAAAGCTCTGTGGGCATTAATATGAATGACGTTATAGGAAAAGAACAAGGCCTCGGGAGTCAGCAATCCCTTCTCTGAAACGACACACGACCGTGGTAGAATTTATTTTCAAACGATTCAGATTTCCCGTGCGCTTCTGTAGACGGAATAAGCTTATTCCGTGGAAGAAAAAAAAGTGGAGAATTGCAACTGGTTCTACTTGATGCGCGGCTGGAGCACTTATAAGTGAAAAGGAAAATTTGTCTGCAGAATAAGCGAGCACTTCGGCAGGCAAATAATACCATTCCAGAAAGGGTGTCCAAACCTAATGATACAAAAGATGCAAACATCGTTTCGAGAACACGCTGTACCACGTGACACGCTGAAGCAAGCACTTAGTTTCTTACGTCACTACAGTACACGATGTACTTAATATCAGTTTCGATATCGAAAATCAAATTAAATTAATCTTACGCCGTAAAAACCGCAGTAAACTGAAAAGGCTTTTATCTGGTTTAGAATATTCAGCTTGGCAAAAATAAGCAGAGTTACTTACTCAGTAAATTTCGGGGAACGAGTCGGTTTATCTTGCAGTAAATAGTCAGTAACGTCAGTAACAATTATACGTCAACAATATATATCAGTATTATCGATACTGTAGGGGACTGCGGTAGCACAGTGGTTAAGGTGCTGTGCTACAAATCGGAAGGTCGCTGGTTCGATCCCAGATGGTGTCATGGGAATTTTTCATTGACATAATCCTTCCGAACGCACTATGGCCCTGGGATCGACTCAGCCTCTAACAGAAATGAGTACCAGGAGCATTTCCTGGGGGTAAAGGCGGCCGGTGCGTAAGGTTGACCTTACCACCATCCTGTGCCGTTGTCATGAAATCTGGGAACCTTAACTTCCTGGAACCCTCTGGGCCACTCCAGGCCTGTTACGGGACTGACTTACCTTTACTATCAATACTGTCCATCTCCGATGTGTTATTTGCTGCGTCGCAAAACGTACAGGAACTGATAATATCTGAGCGCTAAGAAGAGGCTAACTACAGTTACCCAACTGTCCCTTGCAGGTGAGTACAAATTCCAAGAGCCAGGTTACACTGGCGACTAATTTGTACGGTGCAGCCTAATATTTGCAGGATCTCAGTATGCAGTTTGTTCCACGACACCTTTCTGGCAACCAGAATTTGAAAAATCTGTAGACCCCTGGTCTCTAGATTTGTATTCAGGAGCTCTAAGCTGGAGAAAAGAGTATCCGGTACCCACTGAATTGGAGGCAAGATAGTGCCAGAGCCAGTCCGGGCGCTTCGGAGAAAGGAAAATGGTTGCTGGGAAATTAACCATGATTTCTGTCGTTTCGGTATTACCGTTACTTAAATGAAGTTTCTACTACAAAATATACTGCGGTTCATGATGCCATCAGCATGTTCTCAGCACCGTTAATTACAAAATGATCCTCAGACAACAGTTGCCAGCGACAAATAATACCTTGGATATCACACACTTCCGGATTGACGTATATTTGTGACGCTTGGCGTAATCACGAAGATGGCCACAAAGACTTGTCTTCTGGAATGTGACGCCGTGTAGTCTGGTTCTACCCTTAACATGGAGGCAGCAGATTCCTTCAAAACGTTGGCGAATATATATCAGACTACAGGGGGCCACATCACAGACGTATGTAATCCGGAGATGTCTTTATCCGAAGGGGATAATACTGTCATTCAGAACCTGACACGCTACTGGCGGCTTACTGTCGCTGGCTTTTGTGACTGAATTCTATACACATAATACACTAGTATTAATGTAGACTGGGGTATGATTCTGTTACTTTAGGGTGGCACTTTGTTACAGGTTGCATTGGGTTGTACAGAAATGTGTGGGAAGTGTGGTTGCAGTGCATGTCCTGTTCAGTGACGTACAGTAGCTGTGGTGGTGGTACTAGTACGAGTAGTAGTAGTAGTAATAATAGTAGTAGTAGTTATAGTAGTAGTAGTAGTAGTAGTAGTAGTACTAGTAGTAGTAACAGTATTAGTAAGAGTGATGGTAGTGGTGTGGTTGTGGCGGTGGGCACGTATTATAGACACTGTGCAGAGGGGAACACCAGAACAGCAGCACTCATTAGGTAAAACGAAACCATCGCAAACCCTTTGTGTGGAATCCGCATGTGCTCCAGTGTTCGCTGTCCATGTGCCTGATGGAAGCTAAGACCAATGTAGTTTATCGTTTCGCCAAAGTCTGTATCAGAATTTCAGCGCAACTAGCATGGATTTTCTCATTCCTTACACGTGTGATGTTCTATGTATGCTGCCTTGAGATAAGGGGGCTTAAGTTTATACGCCTGGCTGACGGGAACGACGAAGACAGGGTCCCGAGATGGTAGCGGTTTCTGCGTTCTGCATAGGAACGCGTGCACAGCGGGGAAGATCAATTGCATGAACCCTCGACCCATACGCTCCCAGTATTCCGTTAAATCCAGGCGTTCAACCAATCTCCGGGAGCTTTCAAGGGTTAGCAATGGATGCTAGCTGTTACTAAGGGAAGATGGAACACATTCTGGGGCAATATGAACGTAAGGAACATCCAAGCAGCAAAGGCATTGACGATGCAGCCTGCCTACAACCGACTGCTGTGAATCGTCATGACGAGAACTTGAATGTGGATGTACGCACATCCCAGCAACATAACCAGAAACAGCGCAAACCACACATGATTGGTTGCGAGTTTTTTTTCAGAACAGAAGATTATGAATTCCTTACCACAGAAAAATGAAATAGTCTTACAGAGATGTTTCGCTTTTTCAACGTCAGTTCGCTACTGGACTATGCCCAGTGTCATTTCATACACCCCCACAGCATACTTTTTATGAATTGTAATGTTGTTCTCAAATCTATTCCAGCGTGTCCGTGGATATACAAACCTGGATATTTTCTTGCCAAAATACATGCGATAGTCGTTTTCCCCTGCATGCTACCTATCCCGACCACACATACCTTCAGGATTACGTCCCTCTGACAACTCACAAAATAAAATGTGCTCACATCTACAAAGCAATGAACTAAGGGAAAACATTAGGGATCATCACGACCGAACAAGAATGATCTGGTCACTGATGTGTAACTTTACGGCGATAAAATATATGCACAGTTCGGGACTCAGCTTTGCTGCCCCAGACGCAGGGAAAAAACAGACGGAACATGTGAGAGTATTCGCGGAAGGAACCAGTCTTATCGCTGCTGTTGAATTAGTGGACACGGTACAGTGTACGGTTTGAAAACAGTTGTTACAAGAACCGGTGAGAAGACAGGGGTCGCACAGTGCTGGTAATTGGTCAGAGAACTATCTATTCTATTGCTAATAGCGTGAATCACAGCTGTTGGGAGGCGAGGAGGCGTGCGTTGAAATACCTTCCGGGAACACAGGACTCAATACCGAACCGTACGTTTAGTTTGGCAGATGGACAAGAGTCGTATTCCTTCAAAGCATACGTCCGAACGGCGTGACATGAAGAAGCCACAGCCGAGGTCCTGAGAACATAAAATGTCAGCATTTGCCATAATTGCCATTATTTTGTCATGTTTAGAGCCCTCAGATGAAAGAACATAACACGGCGACATACACGTAGTAGAAGACTAACTGGAAAAACGAACTGCGCTTGCTGGTATCGACTGCACGGAAAGTGGCGAGGGAAAAAGAAGGAACAAAACAAATTTGCTATTCGTTCGTACCAATGTCGTCGGTGAACGAGAAATGCCAAAACGGGAACACGGAGATGAAAACCAGCAGTGTGTTTGAGGCGGAAGAATTGAGAGTCGGGATTGTAGCTGTGGTGGGTGTAAGGGGATAAGAGAGGGGAAGGTGCATGGAGAGATTTAGAGTTTGCGATGCCAGGCCCTCACCCCTAAATTACCAAATCGATCTCCTTCTGGCGATCAAAGTGTGGAGATGGTTGCAGGAGGGAGAGCGGGAGGAAAGGGATTGCTCCAACTGCCATCTAGGGAAACCACGAGTTCAGCTTCACCTCAGAAAGAAAAAAAAAATCCTGAATTATGAAATCCCCCTTCCACTATGCACCTTACCACATCGCAAGACACAAGCAAACCATGTCCTCTCACGATAGGAAGCTACATTTTGTTGATGAGAGCAGGCCATCTCGATGCGCAAGGAAATTCGTCTTCAGATGCAATGAGAAATTTAACCCCGCAGGGTCGGAACTGGAGATAATTAACGTTCATTTCTGCTCGGCCAGTCCTGCGTCTAGCATGCCAATTACATCACCGCCATTCAATTCGTTACACGGTGCTCAATACAATTACAGCTGCGATGGGCCCTAAGTACTAACCCTTTGACGCCCAACGACCCCTATAGGGGTCGTACCGCACCGCTAACCTCTGAAGTTGCATTTTATATATTTATTCAACAAATAGGTACTGAATATTTTAAACATGGTATATACTCTCCTTTTTTTCTCTTCAAAATGCAGTTTGTTTCATAATTCTAACGTATTTGGTTCCTGTATTACTCACATTTTATATACAGGGTGTGCTAAAATAAAAAAAATAATTCCGGCTAAGGAGTATAGGAGGACTGGAAGAAGTTCCACGCATTCTTAACCTTATCATTACATGGAAGTGCTGTCAGTTCAAAGCTCGGCCTGTAATAGAGTAAACTGTAGACCCGCTGAGCCCCACAGCCTGATTTGCCATGATGGTGAGAAAGAAGGGCCTACCCCCTCCCTGCAATGACGTGTTCCTTCTTTGGCCCATCATTTGTTTATTCGTGTAAGGCATAAATAAATGTTACTGAATTGTTTGGTTAATTGCGACTTTGAAGTGAACTTTTAAGAGGCGTTTTATCTTAAATTTTGCTTTTCCTTGAAGTGCTTAACAATAATGCAATATTAAACGTTAAAGAAAACACTTCAGAAAGGAGATGTTCCCCAAGGCTTGTATAATTAAATCTTTACACAAGTCCCACAAGACGTTTTTAGAATTTCACAAGGCTAAAAAAACAATTCCAGCTGCTTATAAGAGGCAGTGCCCCTTGATATTAAAGTGTTTGTTTCAAGTTCTGGTTACTGTTCGTTTAAGAACAGGTTGGTTTTAGCCAAATGAACCACCACGTGCCAACCGCAGGCACGAACAATGCACAGAACATACGTGCAGTTAGATCACAATTACCTAACGCACAGAGATGAGAGGGGGACTGCGGTAGCACAGTGGTTAAGGTGCTGTGCTACAAATCAGTAGGTCGCTGGCTCGATCCCAGCTGGTGTCAGTGCATTTTTCATCGACATAAAATCCTTCCGATCGCATTATGGCCCTGGGGTCGACTCAACCTCTCACAGAAATGAGTACCAGGAGCATTTCCTGGGGGTAAAGGCAGCCGGTGCGTAAGGCTGACAACCTTACCACCATCCTGTGCCGTTGTCACGAAATCTGGAAGCCTTAACTTCCTGGAACCCTCTGGGCCTGTCCAGGCCTGTAATGGGACTGCTTTACCTTTACAGAGAAGAGAACATTGGAAAGTCAAATTAATAGGTGTGTCTTTCCTGCGTAGGCCATTTATTTGAAATACAAAACAGCTTATGGTATGAACACGACACACAAGGCACTGAAACACAATATACAAACACAGGCTTAACGTAATCCGCGCCTATGGGAGGACGATGGTGAAGATAAAGATGATAGTGACTGGGTGACGGATAACGATTCAGTTATGAGTGATGACGGCGAGTCTGATGAATAATAAATTCTAAATATTATATAATATTATATATAATAAATAAAATAATACATTATTGTATTGTATTGTTCTTACGGCACGTACAGCGGCTCTATCATTTTTCCAAAATCCAGCTCACGACCGCGAATCTAATCCGCATCAGATTCTTTTAGCCCTCTGAAACTGTAAATGGGGGCGGATTAGATTCGAGAATATACGGTATTCACCGTCCATGAAACCATGGGATGTAGTCTGTACCTGATACTGTTACTGATTCTTGTGACGCGTACGTAAAAATGTGGATTAAGTAAACAATCCGCAAGAAATTACAGACACTGGACATAGCGCAGCACATATGCTAAGGTCGGTACAAAACTAATGCCTCCTAATATTTCTCAGAAACCGTAACTACAATTATAACGCAATTTACATATGTCATGGGCACATTCCTTACAAACCTGAGATTATTTTTCACAAATTCCCCCTCATTATCACCACAATTTCCCCACCTTTGCGTGACTCGCTGTATATCGGTCACTAAAACGTTTTGCTGAAGAGTCGAAGCTCTTCACGCTCGCTGTATTTCAGCTCGTCGTCGTCCCCAACCTTCAGGGGGGTAAAAAAAGATGGACGTCAGAGGGTGGTAAATAGGAACTGTAGGCAGGATGAGGGAGAATAAATTCAAGGTGGCAACATCTGCGGGTCTGGTGACGGCTAGCGTCTTCTGGCACGGTGAAGGAATCTTGTTAGGGTAATTCTTCACGAGACGATCCATGATCATTTCAGAGCGAAGCGTACAGACATTAAATAATTAAAACAACGAATTCGAAGGATTCAGGCAAACAGGAAGACGAATCAAGTCCTCGTCCTCCCTGGAGTTCCGATTTAGCACCAATCCTCTGATTTCCATCTCTTTGGCTCCCTGAAGGATGTATTCCGAGGACGACGTTTTGCAGACGACGACAAGCCTAAACACTGCGTGTGAGGACAGCTTCGACGCTTAAGCGAAGACTTTTCAGCAACGGGCATACAGCGTCTCACACAAAGGCGGAAACAGTACGTTGAAACATGAAATTAGATTGGAGATTGGAGTGTATGTACTTGTCTAACAAAACTATATGATGGTAGAGATATGTATAGAATTTATTACATAAAGAACAACTACATGTTTCGGCACTTGACATCGGCCATCTTCAGGTTGAGAAATGAAAAAAACTTAGTAAGCAGCTATAATCGACTTATGTGGGTTGCATACATTGGGGAGGTAAGAGGTGAGGTGGGCACTCGTGCCCACCTCACCTCTTACTAAGTTTTTTTCATTTCTCAACCTGAAGATGGCCATTGTAAAGTGCCGAAACATGTTGTTCTTTATGTAATAAATTCTATACATATCTCTTCCATCATATAGTTGTGTTAGACAGTACATACACTCCAATCTAGTTTAATCATAAACACAACAGGGATGACGAACTTTATTATTATGTTGATAATGAAGAATAATTTGAGGAAAAATGATCCCAACTGTTTAAAGGGTGTACCCATGACTAATCTAAATTTCACTGTAACAGTAATCATAGTTTCTGAAAAAAAAATACTATCGTACCGCCGTCAGAATACGTATGTATAGGGTCCTCAGTTTAAATGGCTCATATCGCTGGTCACGTCGTGTAGGCTTGCTTGTCATCGAAATAGGGCTATAGCGAAGTGACCGCACCCGCCCAGTCGCCAAGATGGTATTAACCACAGCCGTCAATAGCACTGGCAGTGCGCACCTTTCGCACAAGGTGTATTTCCGTACGATGCAAGTGCTACGTATCACTACAACAAGTGTCGTCGTAAATTCAGACAAAAAGCTTCCCTACGCCCAAGTTCCAAACACGAAAATTTTCAATTACCTGAAAAGGTTTCGAGCAACAGGTCGACAGGTTACAGTCTAGACAGGACCCGAACGCGCCGACGGTGCGCAGACGTACAGCTACGTTAAGTAACAGGCCGCACAATGATATAAAAAAATTTACCAAATATACTTCGTGAGGTCAACAGCTGCTGACGAAGCTGAACTGCACCTGGGAAGCTGGAGAAGCGAATATATAGAAAATAAAATTGACCGGAGGAGCAAATATATTGAAAAGAAAGTTTCTATGTTGACATAACAACTAATATTACTTCCATTACTTGAAAAAACCAATAATGTTGCAACGCACGCACACACACACACACACACACATATATTTGTAGTTAATACCCGTTATGTGTTGTAAAAAGAGGTGGGGGGGAATGGAGGAGATTGCATAACGAGGAGCTAAATGATTTGTACTCCTCACCCAATATTGTGCGGGTGATAAAATCGAGAAGAATGAGATGGGCTGGGCATGTGGCGCGTATAGGTGAGGA
>Ga0123352_10019515_pt1 | contig 10813 bp, 8 predicted proteins | sample TergutLab28metaG_FD_89700 | JGI IMG/M metagenome (GOLD analysis project Ga0123352, IMG submission 89700) | Labiotermes labralis P1 segment gut microbial communities from Petit-Saut dam, French Guiana - Lab288 P1 | ecosystem: Host-associated > Arthropoda: Insects > Digestive system > Gut ... | reverse complement strand
TGTACATTCAAATAGCTCTATCTCGGAAACCGTTCGGAATAGGACACATGTTCATATAAACATTTTTGCTTAGAATGACCGATACTATGACCTCCCAGAATATTGACCTTTCCTCCTGGGACATGATTTTTACATAAAAAAGAGTAGCGCAATACCCCTACTCCTCCTCTGTGTCTTCATGGTATGTTATAGGGTGAACTTTACCTGTACCGTTTTTTGTTCATGCGTGCAATTTCCTACAGTTGCTCGAAAATGTCATTAACCATGGATATGTAAACAATTCTTTGTTAATTAAATTTATGTTCACCACTGTATCCATTACTCACTTCATCCTGGGCTGACACAAAAGACTCTGGCGAAGATGTGATGCCTGTGTGTAGACGGGTAGAACTGGCTGCACGGAACAACACAGATCGCTGAAAAAGAACAGACAAGTTGTGAACAATGCTACATGTACATATTTCTTTTACAGACTTCATTAAAAACCAACTTTTAAAAGAAGTAATTTAGCTGTGTTTAAAACATTGACACTATGTGGAATAAAATTAACTGGCAAAAATGACTTGATAACACACACACACACACACACACATGGGCTAGTCAATATTTCCCACTAATCTGACTGAGGTTCGCCAATAATTTCCCCACTTCCAAGAAATGGACCACTTCTCCCATCACCACGACCTTCAGCTGAAGTGTCTACACACCATCACACCTGCCACCTGTCACTACTACCACAACCCTCCGGGGTCAACTCTCAGGTAGCCATCAAACCAAATTGAGAACTGCGCTCTTCTGGGTTTTTACACAGCGAGTAGTGGTAATTTCTTGCCGACGTTTCGGTACAGTCTTGGTACCGTCTTCTTCAACCCCGAAGATGGGACTGATGTCCCGAAACGTCGGTAAGAAATTACCACTAATCGTTGCGTAATAACCCAGAAGAGCGCAGTTCTCATCTTCTTCGCGGCGGAAGCCTGAAACCTCGCATCGAACCAAATTCCCCCCCCCCAAGAACCAACTACCAGATGACGGCCCCCTCCCCCCACCAAACAGCAGCAGTCCTCAGTGTCCAGTCAGCCAAAGCCCCTAAACATTCTGCCAGCTAACATTTGTTGGCAGAGTCCTACATCGCAGCTGTGCATTTCGTACGTAGGGAAGGTTTAAGTTTGCAGGTAACCAAACCTTAGCTCACTAGTTCACACTTTTCACTCTAGGGTGTCTAATCTGTGGCACTATTCCACTCTGAAAAGGATTAATAGAACTCTGGATAAGAAATGGAAACTGCAGACAGATAAGATACCGAGCAGAAAGATGGAAGAAACTGGAGCAGTGACAAGCAGTCAAGGGGAATGTCATGTAAATGTGCCATGGGGCAAGTACCAAGTTCCCAGTGCAGCCATAGATTTAAAGGTAATCGAAAAGTGGAAGTAGTTGTGACGTAATTGCTGATCACAACATTGCAAGGAAAATATCTCCCATGATACATTGCACACTGCAGTTGTGGCAGCCACTGTGTGCACGCAATACAGATCAATCTGAATTGTTCTGACTTAAATGGAAGATACAGGAACCAAAATACACTCCAGGCATTGTAAGTTTCTTGGCGACCAACTCTCGTATATGTTGGAAATCTGAAAAGTACTAAAATATTAATACCGCTCATTCTATTGAACAGAGTTTGTGTCTGCAGAATTTACAAACTTCACGAACCTCTAACATGCCGGTGTGTTGTGATCACCAAAATGTGCAAACACTTTCCACTTTCATGTAACATATCTCAGTGATGAAGCGTTTTGTGGCGTTACTTTCCTTGCATTGTCCAGCATTACCAACCTCTGGGTAAGGAAGACACACCAAAATGATATGGCTTAATCCATGCCGCTTACATAACCTTCGGGTGCACATCATAGCGACAGGCATTTCGACACTTCCGGTAAAATTATTGCACTTGAGAAAAATGCCAGGTAACCTGCAGGTAACTATGGTTGCCAGATTTTAAGATTCAGACGACAGCATTTTAAGATTCGTCGTGGCCAATAGAGGGTCATTATTTTATGTGACGATTACAGGTTATCACTGCTTGTCAATTCGTTTCTGGAATTAACGTAGCCTACTCAGCCGACCGCCCACACGCCCAGCGGAGTAGCGGCAAGAAGTGACAAACGACAGTAGTCATATAAAATAATGATCCTAACCTGGTCCAGAAACAGCAACTCGCACTGGTCCTGTAGTCTGTATGCAACATCCAGAAGGCTCTGCAGCTCCCTGCAGAACTCGGCTTCTTCGCTGCTGGTGACCGTGAGCGGTGCGCCCGCTGCGGACAGCGAATTGTATGCCGCGAGGGCGTCGTCCCAGTAGCTGATAGCCGTCTCCAGGGCCTCCATTCCTGCAACCACAAAGCATTATACTTCGTGCCCATAAACTCGCTCCGATGTCATGTTGCGAAAAATGTTGGCGAACTTGTGTGGGGTGGTCAAATAAGGTTAGTCGCCGGCCTCTTACCGAGGAAACCCAGGTTCGATTCCGGGCAGTCCACTTGTGGCCGAGAAAGTGACACTTACACCGGGTTTTCTCCGAATACTTTGGTGTTCCCCTGTCCGTATCACTTCCCTACTCATATATTCTCACATTACCGACAGACATACGTAATCATCGCAATTGACAGCGTCTTTAAACAACACTAGAACAGTTCCAGTGATTGCAGCGATCTTGAAGATAATACGGTCACCAGGAATATAACTCTGCAATAAACATCTGCGGTTCGGCTGGGTGTCGTATAACTGTGGCAAGAAGTTTGGGATAAACATTTTAATTTCGCGCAATAAATTATATAATGGCATGTTGGTTCTGAAGCACCCCATGACACTATCACAAAATGACCGGATGAGGGGCACGGAATAACGGCCAGCAGTTATGGCAGTCATAAATCATTTAACAAACTGTGGGCCAAGGTCGACAGATCATTGCGTTGTGCGGGTGGAGGATGTATGGCGTCACACACTGCGTCCTTACCAGTCTGCTCCGCTCCCTGACACGGATTCTTTTACCGGTCTGGCGCCGCGCAACGTCACAACTTGGTCTTAAAGGGTTACGTGCACATAGCACACAAGTTTGACGCCATTTTAGATAAGCAGCCTTGTCCTGCCCGACCCACATAGCACAAGGCAGAAGGGGGTGCCCCGTGTTATTCTACATCAGTTTCTTTTTTCGTACTGAACTCTGGCAGAAATGAGATAAACCTGTCCCTTTGTTTCAAGAAGCAGCACACGATGACGGCATGTATACAGGGAGTACAGGTACAGCTGCACTCATTCTTTGACACTGGCACAAGATGGAGCGACGAGCTAAAAATGTACAACGATCCGCCATTCACTCTTTATAAAGTTATTTAAGAACAGACGTGCCCCTCCCCTGCATTATAATATCGATAATATAATGACCGTTGTGTTAAGTTCGTAATTTGCCGTTACTAATTATGAGCACTGAGAGTGCTGTTTTGCAGACAAAATGAAGTGCGCAGTTCACAATGCTGCAGAACTCCGAACTACAGTGAGCAGAGTCCTCGAAGAGCTATATTTTCCTGAGCTGGTCAAAAGTTCCCCGCATATTATGGAACCCGAAGGTTCATTACCGTGCTCACAACAGCCCGCCAAGTGTTCTTATCACGTGCCAGATGAACCCTGTCCGCGGCCTCCTATCTTGTTTCTTTAAGATCCATTTTAATCTTATCCTCCTGTTTCCGACTATTTACAATGTTGCATTGCTTTGTGGAATGGACTGTCAGCTGTTATACGTATGCCAGAATCTGTAGTAGTTCCGGCAATGAACTAGCACAGACGTTACTTAGAGTGACGCAGTACTGACCTACTGTTTCAATTATCCCTATGCAGCGTCCCTGTCCTAGAAGACACTTGCTCTCGGCTTCCTTACCGTAGTAACATTAACGTAAAACACTCCACCGAGCAACATCTACATGCGGCGGAATAGCAGTAGAAAGTGGCAAATCGTAGCTCGCAGATAAATTAATGACCCTGTAGTTCATATAATTAGGTGACTCCGCTATCATTTGAGCTGCTATGGTTATTCTGACAAAACAAATTAGCACCGCCTGCTGGCTCTAATCACAAATAAGAACGCCCTGTGTGCAGGGCACACCTGTCCATGACCTACCGCCAGCGCTGAACCCGATACTGTGCCCCTCACAGTCACAGAGACTAGTAACCAAGCCTGCACTACTGCAGGTCATCAACTGGCATGCACCGGTATATCACAAGCTGCCAATCCAATGTTCATAAACATGCAAGAACGGCATGCACAGGGCTGGTCTGCTATTTTGATATACAATAACACTGACAAATTTATAAACGGCGCTTTCATATATCCCAAAACAGTTCCGTAGATTTTGTTGAATATCGGCCATAGTGTCCTAATATCGATATTGTGCATTATTATACTGCTTAAACATGACTTTCGTTTTATCTAACACGTTTATTAACCGGGCATAAGCAAGCTTCGCAAATGGCCAATTATGTGTGGCCAATCACGTGGCACCTTTTTCCTGTAGTTCGGGCAGCTCCAAGCGCTCCCTGCACGATGGCCTAACAGGAAACACAGTCCTGCAGCTGCCCGAACCATGCGAAAGCCAGTACACTCATTTCCTGGAGATAGTTGTCTTTGTGTAACGGGTCACAGACCTGGTCCCACAGGGTCAATAACACGTACGGCAAGGCATAAGACGGCATTCCCATCATTTGTCGTATCCTACAAAATGTTTGGGTGGTAGTTTGTCTAGGCGAAGTGTACATGGATGATTAGATTGTTAGATGACCGAAAAACAAATCGCGAAATTAAATGAAATTACTGTGGACTGCACATTTAAGTTGATACAACATTCACTAAAAATGAACGACACACACGCATTCCTAAGTTAGGGTATGAATACATCCAACCGCCAACAGAAACGTAGATCGACCAAGAAAAGGATGGAAAGGCTAATATCCACGAAGAAGGTAGAGGCCTGGAATGGTTTGTACCCTGTTCCTGATGATGATGATAACGCTGTCCAGTAAACTAGACCTCTAGAAAGAAATTTTATAGTCCCCCGTACCGACTGGCACCTGAAATCACCAACCGACAGGCCTGTATCGCGATTCCGGACGGTTCTTTGAGGCACTAACAAGCAGTCCTGTTAGCACTGTTTAAGAATCTTTACTCGTCGGTTTGCCAATCTAAAACATACAAAGACGTACTGCTGTCTGTTGATATCTGTCAATAAGCAGAAAACATGGTGAGCTGCTGGGGAAACAGTGACCGGAGTTGGCGAACACTGCAAAACGACGTACGGGAGACAGCAGCGAGACTACAGACTTCACACAATTCGAGAGTCCGCTAGCATCGCGGGACACACTGAAGACGCCCATACGAAAGCTGTATGGGGAAAGTGCATAAACTGGGCTCGAGCTACATGCAATGAAATTCTGCTTCAGTCATTAATGTATCTTATAGCTGAAAACATCTTTCGTATTTTATTAAAAGCAAGCTTTCACATTTCTTTGCTTTTTGAGGTTATGTTATGTTATTTTATGTCACACACTTATTATTGGCATTTCATAAGCCCTAGAGGCCAAACAGGCACTGTAGCTGTGGAAGTGCGATGCACCAGGTGTATTGTGGATGATATGGCATTCAAGAATATTTGGAACAAGACTACCACACCTCTGTGCACCGCGCCTGTTGAAGGAGGCGCACTTGTCGTACTGTATTTGCGGAACAGTCGCCATCTTTGTGCCGCAACAACAACAACACTAATTCATTTTTAATGGCATGCATTAAGTCTTGTCAAAGACCTGTCGACATTTATCACATTGCTCATTACCAGAAAACACCGAACTAGAGCGTACCGCAGGACTGCGTATTAATCTTAAGTGCCTGCAGAACTCCACGGCTTCGATTATGCACTGCAGGTTGCAGAACGCAACGGCGTAGTCTAGAACTGAACAACAAAAGGCACCATCTTCCACTACAGCAGTCCAAAAACTGGAGACGGCTACGACGGCACGCCGACGCCACTAAATGTGCTGAACTGCATGCCTAGCGACGCCACGTCAACGCTTTCTTCCGGGCAGCGCATAACAACGCGACATTTACAAATGAACACACACGTATCCGACAGTATTCATCGGTGCACTCCGTTCGTACCCCGTTTGTACATTCTGCCTCAAACGTCAGCATCCACGGGCGGTGTTAATCATATCTGCAGTCTCTCAGTACAGGTTTAAACTGGCGGTTTGTGCTCTCAGTGCCTTCCGCTGCCATCTATCAACAAGACGTTTCGGTTCCATTTCAGAAGGCGCAATATAAGTTCGGAGGAAGAAAGACAAGATTTGTGTTCGGGAGATACCGGGTTCGTAAACGGGTGAGCAACAGAGTGTACCTCGATGTCCACAGGCGAATGCCTTGAGAAATTCCAAGGCCACCTCCTTGTAACTCCTAACCTATGTGTGATACCCTTCCCCCATTGCATATTTACGTAGTTCAACACCGTCGGTACACGTCACAAGAAAGAAAAGTAAGATCGAGTCCTGGTGACACCTTTACGGCAGTATACAGTTTGCAGTGCGGAAGGTCAGAACTGAGCAAACTACCGCTGCATGACAACGGGTGCTTCAAAACATTTGCACGGAATAGAAGGAAAGTTGCATACTTCGTGCTGCTGACGAATGACACTTGATCAGCTGTGGACCGACAGCACAAGACGGCTGCATTGCTGTCATAGTGATCATTTGCGAAAGATGACGGGATGCCTTACGTATGTCATGACTGTACGACGGTTATTCAGTTCCGCGGCAGAATAAGCCAAGGGACTAGCGTGTCGGCTTCCGAAACGTGGCGAAACTCTGGCTGGAGTGTGCTTTCTCGGAATGATCGCAGGACACTCACGAAATTTGGCAGCCCACAGACGGACCGTCATGACGTGATTCATCCCTTTCCGCTGAACACGTAGGTAGTTGACGTCACCGAAGCTGACGTCATGACGCCTCATCTCACTGACCAGCTGTGCGTCATTGCTCGCAGCTTGCAGGTGCAGTAGAGATATTGCGAATGGAGCGCCACGAAGCTGGCAGTAGCTCACGCTGTCAAGCAATTCTTCTCCTTGTACAGAAATCGTAAATTCATCACCGTGTCAGCAAAAGCCAATTATTGTTGTCTGACGTGAGCCACAGGCGCACTCTGTTCCTTCAACGCACATTTTGTAACATCCTCCAAGTTCACGAGGCTCCCAACTTGGTACCTTCCCTTCTGGTTGAACGGCCAGAGAAGTTTTTGCATTTCTAATCAACCAATACATTCACCACCATTTAGGAGCATCTGAACCTCACCACCCACATCGCCTTCCAAGCGGTCCCTTTCCTTCATCTAAAGGCTGTCTGATCACAGGAGGAAGAGAAGTTAAGGAGCGTCCAAATGATAGCCCATAAAACTTCCTACATCTTCGGCGTTTGCGGTGTACAGAAGGTATTATATTCTGTGTAAATGTGCCTGTTGTTTTTTATGGGTGTGAAACATGGTCGCTCACACTGAGGGAGGAACATAGGCTGAGGGTGTTTGAGAATACGGTGCTGACGAAAATATTTGGGCCCAAGAGGGACGGGGTGACAGGGAAGTGGAGAAAACTACATAATGATGAGCCTAATTATCTGTACTGCTCACCAAATATTGGTCCGGTGATAACATCGAGAAGAATGAGATGGGAGTGGCATGTGGCACGTATGAGGGAGAGGAGGGGTGTATACAGGGTTTTGGTGGGGAAACCCGAGGGAAAGAGCCACTTGGAAGACCCAGGCGTAGATGGTAGAATAATATTAAGATGGATCTTCTGTACGTGGGGTGGGAGGAGAGTATGGACTGGAGTGATCTGGGTCAGAACCGGGACAGGTGGTGGGCTCTTGTTAACCCGGTAATGAACCTGCGGTTTACATAAAATGGGGGGAATTTCTGGACTAGCTGACACCCTGTTAGCTTCTCAAGGACTCTGCTGCATGGAGTAAGTAAGTATATAACTGAATGCAAGAAGTCGATGTTTTCGTCGTAATTCTTTGATTTGTCTGTCCTCTCAACCCGTCAAATGTAAAGGAAGCATAGAACAAATTCACGAATGGGCATTTTTCCTTCAGGCACCAGGAGTAGCAATCGTCAGGTCACCCCGCCTAAAAAGTATTCTGAAACTGGCGTAGCTCTACGACTCCTGCAGGCGAACTTTTACTTCTCTTATCACTGCGACCTTACCACACCCAGCCGGATATCTACCTCCCGTACCTGAATTATTCAGAGAAATCACATTGCCGTAGTCGATTATGCTTTGCCTGAAATCTCCGCGGGGAACGCAGTTGGTTGAGGCAATGCGCTACAAGCCCAAAGGTCACTGGTTCGATCCCCGATGGTGTCATTGGAATTTTTCCTTCCGTCCGCACTGCGACCCTGAGGTCCACTTAGTGTCTAACAGAAATGAGCACCAGGAATACCTCCTGGGGGGTAAAGACAGTCGGTGCGTAGGACTGACAACCTAACCACCTCAACCTCCTGGAGCCCTCAGGTCCTATACAGAATTGTTATACCTTTTGCTGAAATCTGAATTACAAATGGATTCAAGTAATTCTCTTTGTGTTTTCATTCCAGTCATTATGCACAAGGTTGCAGTAAATCACTAGCGGCCTGGACACACTTGCGCCCATGCGTTGTCAAGTGCACCAATCGTGGGAACCCGGCTTTAAGGCAGCAGGAAACACTGGTGACCTCTTTACATACACTGCAAATTGGAGCTCCTGCAACGTTAGGACGCCTGCCTCATAGGAATAGCTGCTTCAGAATGTTACACAGTAGAAATCAGATCAGCAGCTTTGGTCACTGCAATAACGCTTCTTGAGCACGTCCGTCACGGCACGTCGAGATTAGGCTGAACAACAGCAGCAGCTGCTGCTGCAACTTGACACGAACTGGGAGAATGAGTATGGCCACGAGAGCAGAGCAAAGGGAGCCACCAGTTTATCCTACTGGTAGGGGCACAAGCAGGGGGCAGGTATACAAAATGCATTGCCTACTTGCTCAGACACCACAAAACCAAGCAAAGGCATAAAATTTGGTTTCAGGGCGAATGCATTGGGGCCCAGTCCCTCGAAACCTGGACTCCTGTAGGACCGGCAAAAACATCAAGTTCGCGTTTCTTCTTAGCAAACCAGCAAATCCATGACCATATTAGGAACAGAGGAGCAGACATTCGGACGTCCGTTACAGTTCTCTTGGCAGCGTCTCAGGAATGACATAATAATTGACCTCGAGGGGGAGAAGTGGCAGAGGCCAGCAAAGACATGACATTACGTTCTCATCCAACGCATATGACCTTAATGGAAGGCGACAAACTGGACAGAGCAATAACTGCTTACCTAATTAACTCCATTGCACAATAGTCCTTCCAAAAAAAATCATACAGAGGCCTTCACTCTTCTCGAACGTTACACGGCGTAGGTTTGTAGATAGTTACCGACGTTTCGGGACAGCCTATCGGCCCATTCTTGAAGGTTCAAGTAGTCCAAGAATTGACCCTTGAAGATGGGACCGATAGCCTGTCCCGAAACGTCGGTAGCCAGCGCTACCAACATACGCCGTGTTACATCGAATAAGACACAATTTATAACATGTAGCATTATAATAAATGTTATTAATTATATTTCAATGGCTGCATTTGTTGTATGAGGTACTAACTGCAAGAATATGCAGAGTTTGAGTAACATAGAAAATCGCATAACAGCGACGACCTCAACAACATTGCAGGGGAAGCCCGAAATCTCGCAATGCGAATCCAGTCCACACGTTAGGCCTTACTTCTTCCTTCAAAATTTCCCTCTCAAATTTCATCTTTACTTCCCACGTCGCCCTTGCACACCCGTACATTAATTAGCCCTTTAAATCCCAGTGGTAAACTATATGTACCACCAGGTTTAACATTCAGCAATTCTAGGTTCAGCCCGCACATTGTATTTATGTGTTTCGTTTGGATCTCAGAATAAACAGCGATAATTTCCCTACACAACATTAACTGGTTGGTTTTTATAACCGAGAGGGAGAGTGTTTACTGCGCGGTACGGACTCGGTCTTTAACTATAATTCATGTCAATTTTAGTCTTCGAAGGGAAAGTCGCCAGAGTCCAACCGCGGATGCTGAGGCTCGATCCCATGTGAGACTAGCGGTGGACGAAGTGGCACTGGGACAGGTTTTTCTCCGAGTACTTCGGCTCTCCCCATTCAATACCTCTCCACCAATGCTCCATGGGCGAAGCCTGACAACTTCCAACAAGATATGCTCTTTCGTAAATCGGAGGGCATTGGGTACGGAAGTACTTTCACTTAGTCTTTAAAGCAGGCCCGCTCAGCCCGTAGCTCGCAGGCAACATGTTGCTCGCGACACAGTGTTCTGTTGCCCGTGGGGAAATTAGAAATGAGGAAACGTCTTTCAACACTTCCGCTGGCAAAACAGGGATAGAACATCGCATCAAATTTGAAAACGTATGAGCTGTTTATTCATGAAGACATAAATTGCATTACTAATTTATTCTGTAACGGTACAGGTAAAGCAATCCTTATACAGCCCTGGAGAGGTCCTTAGGACTCCAGGAGGCTGAGGATACCAGAATTTCTAGACAACCGTCACATGAAGGTGACAAGGTTGTCACTCTTATGCACCGGTCGCTTTTACACCCCCCCCCCCCCCCCCCCCCCCCCCCCCCCTCTCGCACCCACCCCCCCTCCCACACCCCGC
>Ga0123352_10019511_pt1 | contig 10815 bp, 4 predicted proteins | sample TergutLab28metaG_FD_89700 | JGI IMG/M metagenome (GOLD analysis project Ga0123352, IMG submission 89700) | Labiotermes labralis P1 segment gut microbial communities from Petit-Saut dam, French Guiana - Lab288 P1 | ecosystem: Host-associated > Arthropoda: Insects > Digestive system > Gut ... | reverse complement strand
CCCAAGACACAGAGTACTTTCCAGTTTAGATGTGCTGCTATTTTTTGTCACCCAGATTGCCAACGTTTTACATAGCAGCTCATTAAGTTAATCTTTGACTTTATAAATAGGATTCGCTCGTATAGGGTTAAAAAATTGAGGAATATTGATGACAGAAAAATATGTAGCCCCATCTTCCTTTCCTTCTTTCATTTCTGTCATCCTTTTTTGTTCCTCCATTACCAAGGAATAAAGGTTCAATTTCTGGCAGTGTCAAGAAATATTTGTCTTCTCCAAAGCATCCAGACCAAACCTATGGCCCACCCAGCTTCCTGTAAAAGCTCTTTCTCTAAAGTAGAGTAGCTGGGGTGTGAAGCTGACCACTCAACTCCATCTGGTGATGAGGTTGAGACTGTGGTGCTATACATCCCTGGCACTTAATTAAAGATTGAGAACATATGGAGCCACACCTCCACTCCACCATTTGACTTCATGACCTGGCAGTTAATTAAGCACAGTGACAGTTGTACCTTTGCTTGTCTCTGTTCATTCTTGTTCTCCCCCCCCCCCTTCTTTATTGGGGGGTGGGGTGGTATATATGTTACTACTGGAAATTGAGATTTTGGGTTTCACAACACTGAACAGGAATGTGACACCGTACAGTTTTGTGGATAGGTACCAGTGTTTTGGAGGAACCTGCTGCCTGAAAATGGGCACTAGTCCTCCAAAACATTGGTGCTTATTTACTAGGGTACACAGTATCACATCCCAGAAGACAGTCTGTGCTGTGATTTCAAAACACAGGTACCTGTGCATTCTTGTAGTGGAGAATCACATACCTGGATCATACAATGTAACAAGAAATCAATACTATCCTTTTCCACTGAAGTGTCCATCCAGGGTGTGATCAGCCTGAAGTAAGGAATTAGGGGACTTTATGCAGTTTTTCTCCTTTGTTCAGGGCAACGGCCAGCCTCATGTCTCCCCATCTCAAAGACTGTCTGGTGCAGATGTTCTCACTAATGCCCATTCCAATGTATCGCCAAGTGCCAACGTGTCACCATCACAAAACAATGCTAATTCTGTGCATCCTCAGCACAAAGCAGTGGTGCCGTCACCACAGCCGTCACCACAGCTGTCAGCAGAGGAGAGGCAGAGATTCCAGAACCATCTGCAGCGACAGTTGAACCAGATCTCAGGTGCAGGGGGAGGGGGCCCACTCCGCCACCCTCCCACCGCAGAGCCTTTCCAAGCGAGGCACCATCATGAGAACCAGGCCAAATTTCAGAGACCTTTCGTTGATGGTGACTTTGAATTTGTAAGTGTCAGTTTTGAACATTTTCAGAAGGTTACATAAAATTGCAGAATGAAATATTCATAAGTTGTACACTTCACCCGTTTTGTTCAATTGATTAAATTGCCATTTCTCAGCTTGTGGTCTTTGTACAGCCAGAGGTCAATTAATGTTCTTTGGACAGTCTGTTGGTCTGTGGAAATTTCTGTTGCATGTGGTGTGTTGTGGACCATTTCTGATCATTTAAACCAGTGCTGTGTTACAGCAGTATCATACTGCAGTCGATGATTTAGTTGAGCGGACATAAACATGTACAATGTGTCAGAAAATGGCTAAATAAAATATGTAAACAGCTAGGAACTTAACGCAAAATGTAGGAAATTTATGTACATAGAAGGTGTAGAGGATAAGGTGATCTGCGGGATGAGGTTAGGTTACTCGAAGTGGTCTGCAGATTTTTTAAAATGGGAAAGGGGACTGAAATTAATGTGGATGTAATGACAGGGCATACAACATGCTTGGGGAGATGAGAAATTCCTGCAGATTTTTTGTCAGGAAATTTCGCATTCCAGCTTTCGGTTCAGAAGTTTTTAGGGGAGAGAAAGACTTGGCTGGGTAGAGGGCAGAGATGGCTGTGGTGATGTCATAAACAAATTAAAGGTTATTAAAACTTATCAAAATACAGAATGAGAAAAAAGGATAGTCATTTGCAAGGTTTTAGGTTCTCAAAGTGGTGTCACTGAGGATTCAAGTCTTCTGGGATGTTAGGCCATACAAACCAGTGAAAACTTCCCAATGATTGGAAAGCACTATGACTGTTGGCCAAGTGACGTGGTATAACATCCCAGAAAACTCAAATCTTTAGGCTTGCCAGCTTCTTGCCAGTCTTCATATTGGACTCTTTACAAACAAGATAAAACTTGCTAAATGAGACAGAATTGCAATTTGTACAGTATCATTATAATAAAGAAACATGTTTGTCTGCTCTGATGATATACAAAGGGTATTTGATAATGTCTTGGACAAGGGCTGCTGTTTTGTTACATAATATGCTGTAAGACTGCATGAATTATGATCGGATAGTGTAGTCTTAGTTCAGCATTCCACCTCCACTTCCACCACCACATGGCGCTAGCCGTGCATGACTATAAAAACTGCTGTGCCATATCCAAGTCTAGTGATCAAAGCGCATGAACAAGTGTCACAAAATGGATGGCATTTGTCATGGGCACAGCTTGACCATTTGGTTCCTGTGGAAATAAGGTATTAAATTATGAGATATTCATCAGTTATACGCAGCTTGTGGAAAGATTGCAGCTACATGCAGCACTGCATTTATTTGCCCATGAGTGGTATTGCTACACCCCTAAAGAATGGTTCTGTGAAGCCATCCAGAAGTTTCCAGGGAGATGGCAGTGATGTATAACATAGGAGGGGAATATGTTGAGCTAGCAGTTGTTTAATACTTGGCATAAAACTAATAAAATTGCTGCAAATGAGGTGAGCCCAAATCATTTCCAAGTGCCCCTCATATTGTTAAACGCGGTCATTTACATAGCCCTGCCATAAGTTCTGTCCCAAACTCCACGTAGTCCGCAGCTGGAGACAGTGAGGCAGAAGGGTTCAAAGGTTGCTTATTTTTGGACTATTGACCCTTCAAGTACTTGTGCCAAGGCAGTTTGCTCACGTCTCTCGTAGCATTAACATGGAGTGGGGTTTCAAGGAAAACCATGTGGCTGTGATTGCCCTTCACAAATGCGGAAAATCAGATTCTAAAATTTTCAGACTCTTGAAACCACTGAAAATTTCGCAGAATTTTGTCTATCAGGCAATTAAACATTATAAGGGACTCTGGAGTGTTGAAGACAGAGCTCGGTCAGGATGCCTGAAAAGTGTGAGGGTTGAAGCCACTATCAAAACAGTATGGGAGTGGATTCGCTGAAATCCACTCTGGAAACAGAAGATCATGACCCAAGAGCTGAATGTATCGACCCAATCAAGTCATGCCTCATCAGGGATGATCTACACATGCGAGCGCACCTCCGCTCAAAGGGACACCTCCTTACTCCTGCTTTGAAGGAGATCTGACGGACAAGAACAGAGTGTCTCCTCCAGCAGCACGCTGAGAAAGGGCACAAAAACTTCCTCTTCATGGTCGAGAAATTTTTCACCATCGAGTAGCAGTATAACAACCAGAACAACAAGATTTATGCTCAAATGTCCCTTGAGGTGCATTCTGAGGGTTCAGGGATACCATCACCCTTCCTACATCATGGTTTGGTGGGCGGTGTCCCATCAGGGGGTGACACATCTTCATTTTTGGAAGAAAGGGGCGAAACTGGTGTCCGAATGTATCAAGAGGATGTGTTACAAGGAGTTGTGAATCAGCTTAACATGACCTTCAGTGGTCAGAAATGGGTCTTCCAGCTGGACCCAGTTCCTGGCCAAAAACCAAGACAACTCAGGAGTGGCTGCAGAGGAACTTCTGGCCTTTATCAGCGCTGAGGATTGGCCCTCAGGGAGTCCAGACCTCAATCCCTGGGACTATAAATTGTGGGATGTTTTGGAGGACATGGCTTGCCAAAAGCATCACAACAACCTGGACAGCCTGAAGAGATCCCTTGTGAAAGCAGCGACAGAGATCCCCCTGGAGACAGTGCGTGCCATGATAGCAGAGTGGCCAGAGCATCTCAAGGCTTGGGTTGAGGCAGAGGGCAGCCATTTTGAGTGGCATTATTATAAATAAAAACTTAAAACTATTGCTAATAAATTATTTGGCTTGAAAAGTGGATGTTCTGTTTCATTTTAATTCTAGGTCACAATATACTAGGGACAGAACTTATGGCAGGACTTTGTAGTTGGTGCATTATTCACAATTAATTTGAAGAAACTGTCTAGTATGAGTTAGTCACTGAAACTTATATTGACATTGTAACAAATGTGTTACAGTTGAAGTTCCTAAGCTATGAAGATCTACAGCAGAGGATGGCAAATTTGGACGCGGAGATGGAGCGTGAAATCGACGAGTTACGGCGACGATATCAAACCAAACGCCAGCCTATTCTTGATGCCATGGACCAGAAACGTAAACGTCAACAGAATTTCTGAGAGAGAAAGCGTGGGTGTGCGGCTGGTTCTGGGAGCCGTTCTAGATGCAACCTCAGTCCAGCCGTCCCACCACCATGCTGCTACAGAGAAATGTTCTAAGTGGGGCCTTTCAAGACTATAGCCCAAGATATATTCAGGAATAAGAAGTTTCCTAATAGAATGCATAAGTACATACTAAATATGATGAGGTGGTTGGCCAATAAGGACCATTAGTTACTGTATTTGCTCAAGTAATGCCTGTACCTAGTTTGTGATTGAAATGTTTGAAATGTTAAATGTCCACATTACTTCCGAAGCAGATGGTTCCTAGGGCCCTTTGAAAAATCAGGACATGCGACTCTCGAATTACATTTCCCAAGAATTTCTTCCTTATGATTCCAAGCAAGTCAGTATAGCTGTAACACAAGACCTGTATTTTGCAAAATGGAAGTTGTGGCTTCCTCAAGCCTGCTGCAACTGATCTGAATCATTGTGATTTAAGGTTATAGTAGAGGTTCAACTTACTGGTTGAAGGATGGAATGAAATTGTCTGTACTGATACATAGTTCAACCAGATACAGGTACAGATCAAATCAAATCCACACTTATTACTTGAGTTTCTACTTTGTATATAAATGGTAACATCAACTCTTTGCCATTGCTTATCCACTGTCTTGTCTGTCTTATTTATTGTGTTTTGAAAGGTTAGGAAAGATACAGTAAGGTTTGACTGTGTTTTATATTGGTTTCTTATTTGACCTTATTAAACAGTGTAACTGATTCCATTGGAATCGTAAGCTTTAACGCTATGTAACAAATAGATTTAGAGTAAATACAGCGTTTTAACTCATGGTGACTATGCAGCAGAAAGCATGTCAGTTTTTTCATCAGATAGACAAAGCCAGTATCGTTCAGACTCCTTCACATTCGACTTTTTGTTTTTCGACTGCCATGAAGGCAAAATCAAGCAATGTAACAAATGTACTGAACATACAATTCTGGCGTAGTTTTATGAATATCAGAGTAGGATGTGATGCCTGGATAGGCAGCTGTATGTTGCAGTTCTAGATATCTCATGAATGCAATATGTTACTCCTTTGTTAGATAAATCATTCAAATTGTACAAACTGAGGGAGGTGGCTCAAACAGTAATACTTCTGTTGTATATTTGGTAGGTGCTTGGTTTCAATCTTGACTGGGACACTTGACTATCTCAACTGAAGTTCTGTCATTTTCCTCAGTCTTCCAGGCAAGTGCCATGATGATGCCTCCAATTAGGCCCTGATCATATCGTACCATTCGACACTGTACCCTGAGCTGCTAGTGTCATTAAATAAACTGCATTAAAGCAGTGAAGTGTGTGCAAGGTGTCTTTCAGAAAGAAAGAAAGAGATACAGTTCTTATGTTATAACAGACTTCTGAGTAGCCACTCCCTGACTCCATGACCAGTGAAGTTATGGCCAACATTTCTTTAAGAAAATTTCAGTTCAAACTACTATAAAAATTTCATTTTGATGTACGTAACAACCATACGATTAAGCTTCTTATATATTTTTGAAGAAACTCTGTTAATGTTATTTTGCAACAGAAAGACTACTTATTTTAATCCTCCTGAACTTGCTGGAGGGTGTATATTCCATCTCATTTTGTATATTTAACTTGCAAACAATTTAACTTGTGACCAGGTGTTCGTTAGTCAGGGAGTACCTGTACTTCTGACAGCAAAGTTTGCTAAAATTAGTTGTACTCATTACATGAGCAAATGTGGTACATCTTCTCACATAACACAAATTGTAACAGTAAATCAGAATGTTTTAAGTAACATTGAATCGTACTTTATGTTGGCAGCATTGTGTAAGTATAAATAGTTACATGTTGTTGCATTTTGATTTAATGTTTCTTACAGCAACCTCTTAAGAGAAATTATACTTGTAACAGCTAAGTAGTGAGAGGATTCGATCAGTACGCATGTCAACACATGTGTTTGACTTCTTACCTACACATAATTTAAAGACCAGCTTTCTTCTACTGTACTAGTCATATAAAGTACAATAGTACAAATAATATTTATTCTTGCATATCAGGAATACAAATTATGTACTGAACGTAAAAACCATAAAAGAGAGAATACACTGCAGTTAATATTGTAAATCTTGAGGGGTATTTTTGGTGTCGTTATGCCACTGAATGTGATGGAGAGATAGAGAAGTTTTTATCTCTTGTTTAGATTTGTGGAAAAATTTTTCTGGACACAGACTGAACCCTTAACCTCTAACAAATACACATCTATGGGAATACAAAGACAACTGTCCCTCTCCGTGAATGGTGTCCCACGTGAAGCTCCGGGGCTTCACAACTGACCATTTTTATTTTGATTATCCCATTACTGGGGGTAGCAGAAGCCATTTTGTAAGTAGCCCCAACTCAGACATGATTTGGCATGCTTACTTGGGTAGACAGGATCCAGAAAGGTCACACAGAAGTTATGCAAAGGCACTAAAAACCGGTAACTTGTACCAGGTCTGATATATACCCACAGGACGTCACACATTACTTCTCTTTATGAAGATCTTATTTGCCTCCCCCCCTTCCCTTCACCAATTTAATGATTTTGTAAAGCTCTTTCGCTACAAATAAACAGGATGCAGTGAAGCTGGCTGCTCACGTTCACTTAGTACGGAGGCAAGATGCTTAGGTGAAGGGATCTCTCTGCTTACCTTCACTGTAACACAAAGGTATTCACTTTTTGTACTTCAGACAGGTGTATGGGATAAATTTGAAGACAAACACAAGAGTTGTACATTGGGTTGTGTGACATTAATTTGGCACCACCATGTTGCTGACTTATACTGTCAGTTGCTAATATTATCTAGCATTTGCAATAGATAAATTAATGAGTATGTGGCATTGGTGACATGACAGTGATGGGAATACCAAACTACCTGGAGAAGAATGTGTCCTGTTGCCACCTTGCCCAACGCACATCCCAGACAGCCTGATCTGTAATGGAACCTGGTCGTCTGCAGTGAGAGGCCAGTGACTGACTGCGAGAGCAATGTCACGGCCTTCTGCGCTATTATTCGGGAGCCATAATGCATCAAGAGTGGATCAGTCATTGGGTACACAATGCAGCGTTGTAGTATTCTGCTAGACCTTACCTCTGGATCATGATTCACAACCTACATAATAATATTCATAATTTCATTGCTGTAGTAAGGTAAAGGAAACGTTACTGTGTTCAATTTTGCATCATTCCACGATGATATCTTGTGGGAATGGAGGTATTGCTTAATGCATTCTGAAGCTTGGTGCTAAGTACAAGTGAGTGGTCAGTTTCATACAGCAACTGATTTTCCACTTGTCGACAGAGCCCCTGTACCCATTGTATAGGAAGATGTTTGGACCCCAGAGTCAGTCCAGATGCATTAATGAGATGGAAAGTATGTCGCCTCTGCTGAGAATTGAACCCTGAACATCAGTCCCATATCCAGTCACCGTACTGACTGAGCTATCTCCGTAGCTTGCTCCATGTGATTATTTGATCACATAACAGACTTACATAATTCATGATTCTGTGTAAGTACTTTCATTTATAGGGTCATATTCAATTTAATTTTTTTAAATGTATTATTTAATGATGCTGCAAGGTGTGAAGATTATATAGTGTGGAAAGATAATGAATGAATGAATGAATGAATGAATGAATGAATGAATGAATGAATGAGTATGGAGCATTGGTGGAATGATACTGATAGGGTGAACTGAAGCACTCAGAGAAAAATCTGTCCCAGTGTCGCTTTGTCCACAAAAAATGCAACATAGACTGGCCAGGCTTTGAACCAGGGTCACCATGGTGAAGAGTCTAGTTGGTACAAGTAACTGCCAGAGCTACAGCATGACCCAAATTTAATAATGTTCACAGGAAGTTTAAGCTGAATGTGACCCTATATGTAGTAATTTTTATAGAAATTCACAAATTGTGGGTGTTGGTTATTTATTTTATTAACCATCCACTAAGAGCTAATAGTGTACTGTGATTACAAATTACTACTATACTAGACCAGTGGATGAACTGTTTGTACAATTTGTAAGGCACTGTCCTAAAAGCAACTGTAAAGTGTTAATACCCCCAGATCAATCCATGTTCTGATATTTTCATTCATGACTGACTGAAATGTAGGATAGTTCCTGTTATCAGCTTATACACTTATGAAACACTCATGCTTTTATTGTAAGCAGTTTGTTATAGTAAAGATAAGAAAACATGACATAGACTATTTTTTGGTCACACTGATCGATTAATCTTTGCTTTCTAATAAGATCAAAGAAATACAGTATACTCTGTATTATTCAGGCTAGTGAAAGTATGAATAATCTAGAATTGGTAGCACATAAATTATTTTGAACTGAGACATTAGGCCTTTATCATAACATTTATGAGTATGAGTAGCTGCAGAGTGAATTGTTGTTGTAAGGGAGTGATGAGAGTGAATTTCAGAACATCTTTGAGCATTCTGAAAATCTGGTTCATAATTGTATTTGAATAATCATGCAGATCTTTATGATCATCCTGAGAAATTGAGTTACTAATGAAAATTAAGTAAGGAAATATTTACGGACAATTTGAGATAATGTAATATGTAATGTGTGGACACATCCCATTGTGCTAACATGTAAAGAACAAGTAAGGATTTGTCAGACACTATATTTGATATAGAACACTTAAAAAGAACTACATGTTTCAATTTGTAATTAAGCCATTATCAAACTGTACAAGATTTTGTAAGGTGTAATATACAGCATTGCAAGTAATATTATTCAAGGCGTCTTAAATTTTTCACATTTATTGCTTTCATTATCATAAAAGCTTTTCATAACCTGTGGAGCTGAATATTATGTTTGAGTCAACATGACCTCAGATTCTCATACTGGAGGTCACAGGTCTAATTCTTAGCCCAGAGATGGGCTAACCAACATAGCATTTGTTGTGCTAAGTTACAACAAATAATCTGATAGCACCCCAAATTATGCTGTATTTATTTTTGTGTACTTTGCAATTCCTAATTCACTCATTATCCTCCATTCAACACTATTTAATCTGAGCTACACACAATATTAAATTAAAAATAAGTAAACAAATGGATATGCCACAAATACAAGAATCCACCCATGGATAATGGAGAGTATACTTCACTACAGTGATCTGATCTGTTTGGGTTTGTGTTTATGTGCTTACCTTAAAGGTGGCTCACAGCATGGATTCAAGAGCCTTTTGTCCTGATTTGAGCAATCTTGTGAGACAATAGACAATCAGAACAGTTCTCTCAGTGCATTGCATTTGACATGCATGTTATGTTACAGATTTGCAGAAGAAGAGAGATTTTTCATACAGATGTTTTATAGATCTGATGCACAGTTTGTGGAATAATGGATACACTGCCTTAGGTGTTTTGAAATGTAAATATTATCAAAAAGACTGGTTAACTTGTATAACATATTTTCAACGGCAGTGATTGGCTCTTTCAGCAATAAACACTGTGGCTGGATTTGCTAAGTAAGAGTAAGTTTAAATCTAAGAAAGGTACATTTGTATTGTAGTATGTATAAAACTAAATGCTGTATTTTCTAAAGAAGTATCCGAATATTGCCATATTTCAGAGTCTTTTTTTTTTAATTGAAAGGAAGTTTATCCAGTAATAATTAAAGAAGAGCATGAGTGGGTGTTTCACAGTTTATGATTCTGTTGTTATATGCTAACCAACCTGTCAGAGTTACATTAACAGAAAGCATTAATGTGGCATGGGAAGACAGATTTGTGTTCACATCCTTATCTTCCAGCTTCTGGGGGGGAAAAAAAAAATTATTCGGATTTGAACGGAACATTACAAGGTGAATGAGGAAATGGAGATTGCTGTTGTCTGGGATATCATGCCAAGTAGTCTTATAGTAAGATACCAGTGTTTTGGCGGAGTACGCTGCTTTAATTTCCAGGGCCTAATCTAGTAGAGAGGTACCTACATTTTCGGTGAACCAGCTGCCTGCCTCTGAGGGTCTTCCTTCACTTAAGGTGAAGGTAACAGGTTCCAGCAGAATGTTGGTACGTATCTACGAGACTGCACGGTGTCAAGTTCCGGAACACAGTAAGCTTCATAGCCATTGCTGTGAAAACCTCCAGTGTCACATGATTGTGTAAGTTTCATGTACAGATGGAACAGCATAGAGACTTTGAAAGGGTAATAAATTTGTACCTGGATCCATTTGTGTAATGTTTTACTTCAAAATCAACATCTTGCTGAGTTTTAAACTCATTGTTCCGTGCATCGTAATTCAGTGTTAATAAAAACCCAACCAGATGCAACAGTATGCAGATATTTATTTACTGCAAAGTCACTCTACATGTTTCGGGTGTCACAGCACCCATCATCAGTAGTACTAAAAACTCTAACGGCAACCT
>Ga0123352_10019509_pt1 | contig 10815 bp, 4 predicted proteins | sample TergutLab28metaG_FD_89700 | JGI IMG/M metagenome (GOLD analysis project Ga0123352, IMG submission 89700) | Labiotermes labralis P1 segment gut microbial communities from Petit-Saut dam, French Guiana - Lab288 P1 | ecosystem: Host-associated > Arthropoda: Insects > Digestive system > Gut ... | reverse complement strand
TTTTTTTGTTGGTTTTTAGATTTGGTGAATTTTTTTGGTTTTAAAAATATTTTTTTAAAAAAGGGAAAGAAAAAAAGGGGGGGGGGGGGGGGAAGACCTTAAAGTAATTCAGTCTGCAGCTATGAACTGAAATCATGTGGGTCTGGACGGGGATCGGTGATCCACCCTGTGAATAAATCAGTAAAATTTTCGGTTCCATATAAGAGAAGATTTTATAGACTGGGTCAAGGTGCACAAATTTTCCCAAAATCTAAGAGCCACCTTAAAATTCCAGGCACCTGCTAGGTGACAACAATCAAATTCCAAAATAGCTAAACTAACTCCATGGAGAATATCCCCTCTTGAGAGGCTAAGAGGGCCTCAGCTAGTCAAGAAATACCTCTCATTTTATCAAACCCAGAACACTGTGTCACAGACCCGACGCCAGTGGGAAGACACATTGCGCTGCCATACACGTATTTCCCAAATGCACTCGCCACAACGTCACACACCTCATTTACTTATTAACTGCAGATAATTACTCCCTCCAGGCAGAACCACATAACTGCACCACACATACACTGCATACTGCATGCCACAATTATATTTCAGTATACTTCAAGAAGAATGCACCACACCACAACGCATGTTTAACAGAAGTGGTTGACCGTGATCAGCTATGCATTTCATGTCACATTACCGGTTACTTTGCACACTGAGTTGCAATTAAAGAAATCTAACAAGCTGTTTGTGAGCACCATATAAACAGGCCTTATGTTGAACCATTCAAAAGTGAGGCAAACTTCAAATATTTGGGAATGACTAACTAACCAAACCAAATTACAAGCAGATTAAATATGGGGAATGCTTGCTACTATTCAGTCCAGAATCTTGTCTTATGCATTTGTTATGGGGGGGGAATGAAAATATATACTGAGCTGTAACTCTGCCCAATGTTTCATATTTATTTTGAAGGTTGACCTCACATTTAGGGAAGAAAACGGGCTGAGGGTGTTTGAGAATAGGGCACTAAGGAGAACAGGGACAAGTGGCGAGCTCTTGTGGAGACAGTAATGAAACTTTGGGTTCCATAAAATTTGGGAAGTTTCTTGACTAACCAAGTAAAGGTTAGAATTTGAAGGATTCTGCTACAGAGAGTTGGTCGGTTGGACCCTTAACAATCCAAAACAAACTTTCTTGACAACTTTAGCACTGAATCAGAAAACAAAATTTTGATGGAATCCTTCAAGAGTATCAAGGAAAAAACAGCAGGCAGGCAAATGGATGTCATTTCCCAAATGTGCTTTCATTTCTTGAACCTGATGCAGAGCCCACAAGTGAAGAAAGCAGGCACAATGTCTCTGAACTGATAATGGTAGCAGTTGAAGTGCTGAATGACTGTTACGACAATCATGGGCCCATATTCACCTGGGCATTGCTGCCAACCATCACCACTCATGTTCTACCAGATACCAAACTCCACAACCTAATTACAGAATGTCAATCAAGAAGCCAAGGTGAGACAGCAGTAATGGCCACACACAGATAGCAAGATGCCAGGAACAGGGAAACATCTGTACAACACACAAAGGCCATTAGAGAAATATGTCTGATCAATGAGATTCAGTGGCCTTCACGTTTACACCTAATGACTAATGCATCATTTTTCACACAACTCTCAAGTGTGTAAGTACAACATAATGTCAAAATTTATTGGTAACACTTCTGACCAAGCACACTGGCACAAGTGTTAATGCTCTTGATTTGCATTCAGGAGGTGTGTGGTTTGAATCCTGGTTGGGAAAATGACCACTGAGGCTCATTTTTGACCCAGTCTCTCTAGGCAAATGCCACGATGGTAACATGAATCAGGACACATCTGCTCGATTTCACACCTTTTCCATTCATATAATGTCATCGAATCACCTTACACTACAGTCTGAATCACTCATAATGTTACTGAACAAACCACAAATAAATACAAACACGTAATAGCTTCTACCCCTTCAGTGCCACATCCATTTGTCTTACATAAATAAAGCATGAAGACAAACCCAGTTTACAAAACTTTATGCTCAGTTTCATCACATTATTCTGCAACTGTTTGTGACAGAAGAAATAATAAAATTTCAAGAAAACCGTTCAGCACATTAAACTACATTTAACTCTCAATAAAGCCCAAGATAAGGTGAAGAGACTACAGGAGTGAAAAACCATACCTTTCATAAAAACCAATTGCAACAAAATCCAAAACATACTTGAGAAGTGCGTAAGAAAACTGCATAATCTCTCTGTAATGATTACTGCAGCTAGAACATGGGTTTGGGTCTGTCTGGTCTTTGCACTGAAAAGATTTCAGCACTTAGTTTAAAGGTTTATGGCAAGAGTGTTCTGTGACAGTGATTCCTTGCTGCTGCTGTAATCTTTACCATTCAAAACATGACTGCCACAAAATGTATAGCAGTCACTGTGTAGTCCACTCACAGCAGAGACAAGCATGTGATTCCCCAAGACAACCATCTCTAATAAAACATAAGGAAAGTGATGACAGCTGCTAATGGTGGTAGCTTAGATGAGAACAAAAACTAACATTTCATTTCTGACATGGGTCAAGCAGTCACTTGAAGATGGGACCGATAGGCTGTCCCATAAAGACCAGTAACTAATTAACAAGCAATGTAGCATAATGTTCCAGAACAGCAAAGACTTCATGGTACATTCCAGTCTGTTACATGGAAAATATGGCAACCCTGTTTACAGGCACATCAGCTGCTGAGACAATTAACATTTAACTACCAGCTAGGCCATATGTATTATGATCAGAGGTTTACATAAATATGTCCCATTTAACAGAAGAGTTAAGAGAGAGATAAAATTATGCAAAATGAAAATTTTCAGCACCGCATAAAACGGCTGAAATTCGGCTTAAAACATTAGGGTCACTACAATACAATACATTTGAACTGCATGCCAGGCAAAATTATTTGTATTCTGTAGACCAAGGGTCTCTGTCTGTCTGTCTGTTTGTGTGCACCTAAACACTGCAGAAAACACACACCCTAACATACTTCCCTTAATAACAAGTAATAGTTTCCACTTCTGTATGTATAATTATGGCACAATAAAATAAAATTTATCAAATGAGACTGTCCCCAGTTACTCCACCACAAACAAATCACAGGCCTATGATAAAATTACACAATTACATCTCTAAATGTGACTCATCAGTCCTGCTATAACCAGTATCAAAATAGTTACTGCTATCTGTATACAAATGGTCAAGGTATTCAGTCCAGATTCAAGCCTTCTGCGATGCTGAACTGCATCAATGGGTAACCGTTTCCAAAAATTTTGACAGATCACAGTGCCTTCATCTACAGCATCAAATAGTCCAAGAAGAGGGCTGTAATCCTTCACAACACCAGGAACTATTTGCCCAATGACACTGCATTAACACCCCATAGAGAATCTCAAATCTCCTGTCATATCCAGTCCAATCAGCTACAAAGTTAATGCAATAGTTCCGTCTTACTTTACCTTCTTTCTGGTAGTTATCCAGAGACATGGCCGTTGCATTAGCTCACATTCCCTTCAGCACCTTCCTGCAGTTGGGCACCATGAGTTTTCACTTCTATGACAAGGTGACTGCGAGCAGGTAGACGACATGGGTCTACACGTCAGGTACGTCATGTGGGTAATGTATGCAGGCATGGACAGGCTCTGAACTGTCGGTAACTGGGATGGATCAGCAGCAGATGAAGACTGTCGTGTTCAGGAGTATCAGCCCTGAATACAAGAAGACCTCATTTCAATGGCAACAGGTAACAATGCTCCTAGGGATGGACAGGTGTTTTTCATCTTTAAGCTGTATGCTGAACATGGCAGCATGCACTAGATTTCCCAGCAGCAGAAAAGAAACACACAGCTAACAGATTATGACCTGTATATCTCCCATTGTTATTGGGATATGAGGTGGATGATACACATGAGTGTGGATAAATACATTTTTGTCTGTGGAATGTGTATATTACTCTGCTCTGCAAATGGACAAGAGTAAACACTGTTTTGAACAAAGGTGGCAGTTCTGCTCTTTGCCCTTTCACCAGCAACATAAATTTACCTACAAAAATGATACCTTTCCAGGTGGTGGTACAGACTGGGCATAGGCATGTTTGCTGCAAACAGACAGCAAATACAGAGTACCTCCCACACCCGATGTCAAGTTCTGGGAAGCAAGCATCCACTCCATAAGAGTCCCCATAAGAAGGGAATGCAACATGCCTGTTAGGGTTTGTTGAACGACTTATTACAAACGTGACAGTCATGAGGCCGTTCCCCAGTATGTACACGATGTCGGTGCAGACTACTTTGTAAGTGGAATGATTTATGACAGACGTCACAGGTAAATGGCCAGTTTGCACAATGAGTGCTCTGATGTTTCTTCAGAACACACCTGTTCCAGGACAAACTATTACAAACATCACAATGATACAGGCCCTCGCCGTAGCGTATCAGTCGATGTCTCTTCAGATTGCACTTATTGCTAAATGACTTAGTACACATATCACAGGCATACGGGCGCTCCCCACTGTGCATACGGAGATGTACCATAAGATCCTTCCTGTAAATGAAAGACTTTTTACATACCTCACAGGAATATGGACGCTCCCTGCTATGTATCCGCTTACGTTTTGGCAGAACAACCTTATAACTGAATGAATTACCACACACGTCACAGCAATATGGGCGCTCCCCACTATGGGTTCGCAGAATTACCAACGATTGTCCTGTTACACACATTGCAGGAACATGGACGCTCACCACTATGTAGGCACTGATGTGCCATCAGGTAACTCTTGCAACTAAATAATTACACACAGTACAGTGATATGGAAGCTCCCTGCTGTGTGTCAGTTGATGTCTTTTCAGACTCCACTTATTACTGAATGATTTATTACACGTATTGCAGTGGTACAGATGTTCTCCACTATATACTTGTTGGTGCTATTTTGGATTCCATTTACTACTGAATGACTTATTACACACATCACGGGTATGCAGATGCTCCAAACCATAAAGGCATTTATGACATGTCAGTGTAGATAACATAACACAATCTTCATGACACGCATCGCAGTAATACGTAGGCTCTTCACTATGTATGAGTTGACATTCCTTCAGCATACCCTGGTAAAGAAATGAGAAGTATATTTTATATAAATTTCAACATAGAGAAGAATAAGTCTGAAAAATGCAAATGGAAATACAGTGTGAGAAAATTCAGAGTCTGTACCAACATACATTGGTGTCCAAAATACAGTTATATTAAAACTGTACTAAAGAGTAAGAACTGAAGCACAGCTACAGCATGAGCGGGCAATCAAGTCTGCCATCAGCCTGATCAAAGGTCACTCACAGATTCCAAACTCTCAGCACCAGGCTTAGGCTTAAGTTCAATAACCTGTCAAAGCAGAGAAATATCAAGATACATAGAGAACAAAAGGGTCAAGCTATATCAATAATGTGGTTGCTGCTGAAATCTTGGGGATGAGAAGAAAGCTTGGGACACTAAGAATATTGGGCAACAGATCACCCAGTTGCACAATGTGCTGCTGTATGAGTGGCTGACAGATCAGCCACATGACACTAGAGGGTTCAGTGCCTTAGAGAGGGTGAAGATCTATACAGAGCAAACTGATCTGCAGGGGTGTAATAAACATTTGAAGACCTGCTGATTTAGGATCCTTTCACTGTGGACCCATTTATAAAATGTTTGTGTTTCGAGTACCGTAACATGAAGACATACTCACTATGAGAGTCACACAGACAAGCATCACCCTGCAATCCAAATGTCACAATGAATGTACTCCAACGTAGTAATGCCCACAGCTACCAATGCCACCACAATGCAAGGGCCTAGTATCACATACCAAAACAGCAGGAGTGAGCTTAGCTGACTGCAAAGATTAGCCTGTCCACGTCAGTGATAAGTATAGCCCTTCCTACTGGGGACAACACAATAAGATCCCCATCTCTGATCCCCACATAAAGATGGAGACATGTCCAGTTTTAAAAAAATTGTGCTTTTAATTAACTTAGCTAGCAGATAATGTCCAAAATATCAGAAATGTATCTAATGGAGATGATACTGTATGTGTATGGTTTAGGTTCAACCAACTACTACCAATAATCTTGACAGGTTACAACAAAATCAAGGAAAGACAATGAACTGAAGATGGGAACTGAGCTAGCTTGTGAAGTGTGAATAACATTAAACATAAATCAGGAAATGGACAATGTCCAGAACACAGTAGACTGCCATTCAACCTGAACACATACAATCAAGAGGGAGGGTGCTTAACAGAAAATCTAGTTAATCCACAGAAACAGTCAATAGATGTATTAATCAATTAATAAATATAATGAAAATGCAACATAAAGTGAGAAATTATCACTGGCATTGACCAAGGATGGCAACTCATCAACTGTTGATACACAACATAGAAGAACTGCTGGCAGTCATAATAATGACACAGCCGGAGTTCTTTAATTCGCTATTACAGTTATTATTTTGTAATTCATTCCATGGCTGAGCAAGACAGAAAGGCAGCAAGAGATCATTCTATATGTGTACCAAATAAGCTTAAAAACAAGCATATCAAATACAAACTCCTTCAGTGAGCAATGTCTAAAACATTCACATGATTAGTCAACCGTACTAAAAATCTTACAAAATCCAACAGTTATTCTGCTTTTACCCATCAATTAGAAAAAAAAAACACAAAATGGAAGTGATGCTCCACCAGCAAGGTGTAACAAACTACAATCAAAAGTCCTGTAATCCAGGTACCCACAACTTTTCCAAAATATCTAGAAGCACCTCAAAACTCTACATGCCAGAAGGATGATATGAAGCAAGTTTTAATAACAGGAACCCACAAATAATAGATGCAACTGTAACAAAATTTAGTTACACAAGATCTGTGCACACCTGCTGCACTCCATTCACCACAGTGCAGTTGCTTCTTGCAGACAAACTGTCTGACAAACAGATCTATACAATCCTGAATATCTGCGACTGATGTCAACCAGAATGATAAATGCACAATTCACGTCACTTTCACAGTTCACTGCAGGACGTGCTACTTGCAAGGGACCCTCCACCTCCTCCTCTTGTGCATATTTGAGGTCCTTAACTTTCACATGCAGGGTTTGCTTTTTATCATCAGAATATGCTGGACATTCCTCAGTACATGAACTGTGTTCAGCTTATAGTAAACACATGCTGTTCTGTAAAACCACCATAACATTATGAGTCATGACTTTCTTCTCTCAGAAAACTGGCCACTTAGTAAAGACAAACTTAGTACAAAATCTTCAAAGAATTCACGAACAGCATATTATTAGACAAAGTTCAGTGTGTAAATATGACAAGATAGATAAGGAACCAAAACTGTAAATGGAATAGGTAGATAGTAGAAGATAATATGTAAAAGTTAACTTCAATGCATGTAGAATTACTCCATAGTAATGGAGCATGCAGAGTAATAAAGTTTATAAAAAAAAAATAAAACACACACACACACACACACATGCACATGTATGTAAGTGTGTATATATATATATATACTATGTATCATTCTACATAGAAGAGAAGAATCTTCAGGCTTTTTGCAGTTCCACACTGAGCAACATTCAAGTTTCACAAAAAATAATTTATAAATATCAAATAAACTACACCTATTCCATCAAACACAACTTCTGTTGTGTTCGATGGAGTAGGTGTAGTTTATTTGGTAACATAATGGGAGAGCTTCCGTAAAAAAATTATTAACATTATTCATAGCCAAGGCTTCAGTTTAGCCATTTCAAGTCAAACTTTGACCACAGGCAATGAGCAATGTGTGTTTAAAGGGTCGAACTCACCTGAAGTCATCGCCCAACAACATGCAACATAATGGTGGCCATTTTAATTCTAGTAACTTTCAAGGCAACCCAGGCAATTAATTACAGCACAAAAGGGTTAAATTTCTTCAAGAACATCGTTACCACTCTTGTAATTCATGCATATATACTGTACATATAATGCACCAATTTGACATTCAGCGCACTGTGCATCGTGATGTATTCTTATAATAAAAACAACGAGATGCACTAATACCTCCAATTTATTTTTGATTAGGACTCTACATATTTTGGACAGTTTCTCCGTCCATCATCAGGAGTCTAGTACTGCACACACAGCAATACATACAGGTTATGCTGTCTGCTTGCTACCAAGCAGTCAGCATAACCTGTATGACATATACCTATTGCTGTGTGTACAATGCTAGACTCCTGATGATGGACGGAGAAATCGTCCAAAACATGTAGAGTCCTAATCCAAAAATAAATTTGAGATATTAGTCCATCTCGTTGGTTTTATTATAAGAATATAACACACCATATCCTTTAGCATGTCTGTCACATTCTGAACGTTGGAAACTATTACCGACAGCAAGTAATTACATACTCCTGACTTTGCTAGGCAACCATTTAGCTGTGTGTCAATTTGAATCACATTATTTCATTTTGATATAAAGTAATGCAGGAAAATTATGAAAGACAGAATTCCAGCAGTCACAAAAATGGTAATATATTTTGGTACTCCTGTTATAGTTGACCTTACACAGTCCAATTCACCTATATTTTGACCATTTTTTTGTAGCCTTGCATGGATATCAATGTTACCCCATCCATGCCAGTAGTGTGCTCTTATCCCCACACTACATGTGCAACATACAGCATTTCTCTAACTTTACTATATGATAATTTGGATTTTAGTACACAATTTTATTGAAAAATGGGGTTATTATATATTTTATATTTTCATTTCTCCTCTATTTGGGAGTAATATTTAATGTACTTTAGCATACTGGCTGTGAAGGGCAGGCCTCTTATGTAGCGTTTTTCTGTTTTGTACTGGCATTTGTTCTCCCTGATGATGGTCAAATGAACGACCGAAACATGTAGTAGGAAGTAATAAACTGCACATGTGACAGTTCAAGTGTTGTAACTGTGTGGTCTGGATTGTTACTGAGTCACAAAAATACGTGTGAATGTAAGAAAACGGAGGCACATATTGTAAGCAAGCATCTAAAACAATGAAATGTTCCTCAGACTGCAATGCACATTTTTTTTTACATGCACAGAATTACAGGGTGTTTTTTTTTATCATTTTCCTAAGCACAGCATTTTATCACATACGATGCCTGCATCCACTGGGACAACCCACAACAGTCGCGGTGTTCAAATAACCAATAAAAGAGACACTGTGTACAACACAAAACATGCTTCCATACAAATTTTTCACTATCTGTACAATAAACTTATGGCCCAACACAAGTAATTTATTGTAAAGAAATTATTCACTATACTGCAAAGGTAAGGAACACACATACAATTTACACCATGCAATTTGAACTTGTTCTTACAAGGCCAGACCATGATGAGGTGATTCAAAAGCGCTAAAATACAAAGCCACACAAATTATGCTTCTTTCTACACTATTCCCTGTTAAAATGAAAAAAATATTCTGTGTACACATGCAACTGTTACGAGCATTCTCTGAAGTGAAATTCATATTATATATGACTTGCAAAAGAGGACACACACACAAATGCACACACATTCATGTGTAACACCACTCAAATCACCATCATAAATCAAGCTCACCTCAGGTTCAGTCTTTTGCACACAAACTGCTGTTGGCTGGTACACCTCTTCAGTTTTTATGCCAGTAGGGTGTCGTTCAGTCACAATATCCATATCGCTTTCTTGTTTGACAGTATCAACGCGCTCCTGTCAAATCAGAAGTAAAGGATAACTGACACACAAAACATCCCTTATGGTTGCAGTACATACACAGAACAAGTAACGACACGTACAACCAATCCTGGACAATCTAACGTAAATCAATCACTCCGAAATACAATATAAATATTAAGCGTCAAGAAATGTCATGACACGGTTATATCTGACAATCTTCCAAGCAAAATGTGTTCCAGAAATAGGCGGGACAGGGCACTCCAAGCCACCATCTGCATGTTAGCGTCCTAAAAATATGCCTATCTCTTCTCCCTTACCTGTAACAGGGACATGGACGTTGGATTTGCAACTGTTTCGGCTTATAGTTCTAGTACGACAAAACATACCTTAAAATATTAGCTCAGACTTTATCTGCGCAAACGCCATGTTAGAGATACATCCACCACTGATACTACGCAAACTTCTTTGCTGGAAGTACTCGTGAGAAGTAAGCGTAGCAAACACCGATTCAAGGTGAACTTTTAGATTCTTTAGACGGTGACACCACAGATCTATTAATGAAGATTGTTCTAGCATATGGCTCCTTACGGTCTGACCCAAATGTGCCAATACTCTTACATATTACACCTACGTTTCAGTAGGTTCTTATCCATCTATCCCACGGCCACCATCATCATTAGCCTATATATCACTGAAGAATGACGATGCCACGCTCCAATACGTTACACCTCGGATAACCACAAATTGACAGAACCAAGAGCACTAACTGTTTCCGCACTGGTGTGTAGTTTACTGCTACCTGCAGCAAAAATCCTAAAACATTTCAATATACAGGGTTATTCATAAGCCCGTGAAACATGTTAGAAAACTGGCTGATGCCACAGTTGAATGAAGACAGTAATGATTACATCTTTCAACAAGACGGTTCTCCGGCTCACTACAAAGACGTGCGAGGGTATCTCAATCGAAACTTGCCACAAAGGTGGATAGGACGCACAGGAAAAGAAGATGACGCGTTAATGCGGTGGC
>Ga0123352_10019508_pt1 | contig 10815 bp, 3 predicted proteins | sample TergutLab28metaG_FD_89700 | JGI IMG/M metagenome (GOLD analysis project Ga0123352, IMG submission 89700) | Labiotermes labralis P1 segment gut microbial communities from Petit-Saut dam, French Guiana - Lab288 P1 | ecosystem: Host-associated > Arthropoda: Insects > Digestive system > Gut ... | reverse complement strand
TGGCGGACGCTTGTGAGTGCGGTAATGAACCTTCGGGTTCCGTGAAATGCGGGGAATTTCTTGACTAGCTGCAAACCAGTTTGCTGCTCAAGAAGGACTCTGCACCATGGAGTAAGTAAGTAAATTTCGGAATTTGCCTGCTGACACGCAACTCTGTGATAACAGAACAGTCCATTTTATTGTGGAGTAGACAGAAATGCTGACATATGAAAAGAAGTGCCGTAGAGAAGTAAGAGTGTATGGCTACTTACCCAGTCTGTAATGGACATTGTGTTAACTGTACCATTAAATAAATTATTGAGGGATTAAGATTAGATTTATTAAAGAAAACTTAAATTACATAAATATTTCAAGTTTAATAAATTAAAATGTATTTTAACATTTAATTGCAGATATATATGAATTATTAATCTCTTACAATTTGTAACTTATCCTATACCCATATTTTAATACCCTCACTCACACTGCCATTAAATTAATAAATTAATGAATGACACATAATTTGTATATTTCGTGTGTTGTGATCCATTAATTTAGTCGTGTTTCCACAACAAACACTTGTGACTAATTCTAAGGCACTACCAGTTGTCACTAAATGTTGCTTAAAGTGCTTCCATGCGTGCTACTTAAACAGGGAGGACTCATTACTGAGCAACGGCAGAACTACTTAGGTCTCGGCAGGCGGTCCATGTTACCATGTTGCACTTTACGACACAAAGACGTCTCTTCCCCCATGTTACTGCACTCAGTATGAACGTAAATGACAGCCTGTTCAGGTTGCTAGAGATTGCGTGAATTTTCCGCGTGATCCGTTTCGTACGTATTCAGAACCCTAGCCATGACTTACCAGGTTATCTTGTTTAATTTTACTTGTCTGCTTCAGGATACGTGATACATTAACGTGGGAACGTGCGTACGTGGAATGACGTTAACACGTCAATATGAAATTAATTTCATGTATTAACAACGATTAATAATGATGTCCCAAACTGCCTCTTCATGCAAGTGCGAAAGATCAGTGTTGTCTGTATGAGTATTATAGATAACATGGATACGTTATTGTCAATAATTGATAAACGCAGTACGCAAATTCTTATTATCCCTGTTTGTGAATGAAGTCTCAAAGTGACTGTCAGTGGAGAAATAACCGTATAATTGTGTAATTAGGTACGAACATATTTACGTCACCCCTGTGTTTTAAGAAGCTACAGCATGTTTCCTTCTCCTCATTTTTCTTTAAAATATTGTAGTTTTATTGTTGCTATATAAACTATTTTCCTTATAATCTTAGTAATTAACCAACTTAATGCACAAATTCTTGTTTTATAATAAGTTTATTATATGCCTGTACATGTTTCGAGCACTATGTGCTCATCATCAGGTGGTCAAAATTGTATTATACAGCATCTGGTATCGTCACACACTGTAGGTGGCTGTCCGGTGCACAGGTTGAGAGAGGAGGACTCTCTCAACTTGTGTATCGGACGGCCACCTACAGATGTGATGATACCAGATGCTGTATAATACAATTTTGACCTCCTGATGATGAGCACATAGTGCTCGAAACATGTAGAGGCATATACTAAACTTATTATAAAACAAGAATTTGTGAATTACGTTGGTTAATTACTAAGATTATACTGAGATGCACGGTCAGCAAAACATCAAAATTTGTTTTCCTTATGTTATATTTTGAGTCCACATAATATATGCGAACTGCATCCTTACAGTACGTATTATCTACAGATCATTACAGGACAATTTATTATGTTTAAACCTTACATATCCAATAATGTTAATAAATACAGCAACGAATTTAACACTAGAGTGGAGTGTTTAATAATTTTATTCTAGGGTGAAAAGTGTTTGTAAATGTTAAATTAGGGTATAATTTACTGCGTAATTTTTCAAAACAACGCGCGATTTTTCCACTTCCAAATTTGTTGAAAAATTTAATTCTTTTATGAAATAACTTTTCAACATCACGCATTTCATAATAGGACGAGATTAAATCCACAAATCGCCGTTTTCATTAAGTTTATAAAATAATTTTCGTTGGTTTCATATTAAGATAAACGTACTGCGTTTTCAGGACGAAGGGCAGGAGGTTAATTGTAATTAGAGGCATAGTGGGGCGTACGTGTTCTGTCTGAAGACAGAACTGAAACAGTCAAAATTCTCTAATGGCAAAATGTCGACTTTTAAAGCAAGTGGTATATCTAATTACCACTGAACTATAAAGCTTTGAGATATCTTCAATATTTTCCCTAAAAGTATATTTTTTTAAAAATCGCACCTACATGAAATAGTTTTTATGAGCCCTTCCATTGGAATACATATCTTCCAAAGATTTTCTGCTTGTGTATGGGGCGTAATGGGAGAAGTCGTCGGCGCGACTTATAGAATATCCTGTATGGGTAGCTTTCTTCAGTAGCGCCACAATTGCAAGAACGAAGGATACCATGCTGAGAATGAAGGCCTTTCCTGAGACCAGAGATAAGGCTGCAATGCCCACCGAGAGCATCATGAAGAACTTGAGTTTGAGAGCGATGATGACCGGAAGTGCCATGATTGCAGTGGACACCACAACATTCAGTATCTTGCTTTTCCCCTTTAATACCTTCCTGCTGCTCTTCTGGCGGCGGGCTGTGAACAAGGGATCGTTAAGTGAAGTGTTCGGTGTGCACATGCATGACATTAGGTGCAATATAAACTTCATAACAAAACTTTTTGTTTTGCTTAAGACTGTTCTCGATTTTTTATTCAAACTCTTTGCTTATGTAGATTTAAAAATTTTAATTAATTCCACCTATCTGCAGTCTGTGCTCCAAAACATGTCACGTCATGTGACTTCAGAGATAAATGGTGTTTTAATATGCAAAAGATTTAATAGTTAAACCACGTATTGTAGTCTATATGTGTTAAATATGAATATTTTAATGTAAGTATATATCGATATAGTAAAGTTATCTAATATAAAACGCTTATGTTTCTCAAAGACTTGAAGTAGTATGAATTTTGTATAAATATACGTTGTTTTCAGACTGAATACATATATGTTACGTTTGCTATAAACATTACGCACATGTTTGTAATATTACGTACAAAGTCAAATATTTTCCGGCCTTACACTGAACACTTCAGCTGGACATGTAGCATGTTACATGCCTGATCCCCTGTTCAACAGCTCAATAATATAACCTTCTATATCTGTACTACATTAACCAAATATGTCCTGGTTTTAATATGGTTCAGAGAACCGAAACGAGTTTCTGCCAAAGGCCTGACACAGAATGGCTGTTTAGTTATTCATTGTCGGTATTATCAATACATAAACGCAGTATTTTATACTGTAATTGTACGCTTTAGTTTTCATGCAGTATAACAAAGTTAATGTTTGTGGATGTTTAGAAGAAATGTTTCAGTGTGTAATAACACATTCGGAATTAATGTTCAGGACATTTACTGCGAGCACGCAGCGCTAAGACATCAAAAGTTCTAGGATGTGGCACTGTGTCAACTGGTATTTTTTTACCAGATGACACAGTGTAACATATCAGAAGACTATAATCACAATCATAACCGCTGTGGCTCTCAAATCTCGCATTACACACTCTAGCTTTACATATTTCAAGCAAGTTGAGCACTAATTCAATTATAAATATACATCTGTATATGTATAAACAAACAAGGAATTTGAGCATCAGTTCCATTATTTGTAAATAATTATATACATCACTACAATAGCCAGAGACTTTAAACAGTCATTTTGCTACAGATTTTTATTTCTAAGTCAAAATGTACGTACTTTACATTTTGATATAACATTTTGTGACGCCGTGTGGTCTGGTAGGTTTTGAGGGGTGTATTAAAGGAAAAACATCCTTTAGTATTACACAAACGTACGTCAGCACAATCTATTTATTCTAGAGTAAGGCTACATGTTTCGACTAAATGTTAGTCATCTTCAGGCCCCTATACAATTTCGTTACCAAATGACTAACATTTAGTCGAAACATGTAGCCATACTCTAGAATAAATAGATTGTGCTGACGTACGTTTGTGTAATACTAATTGATTTTCAAGCACATCGTGATGCCTTCATTCAGAAAAACATCCTGTTTCAGTCTTCGGAGCAAAGAAGCTGGAGGCATTATATTTCTGCAAAACACTGGCAGCCACATACCGGAGAAATAATTGGCAGAACACAATGCCACACTTGCATCTTTTATACCGTGTAAGCCTCAAATCTCAATGTATAATAAAGCAAGTGTCATCTAGTTGGTCAACCTTTATTCAAATAAAAAGAAGTATATATATATTTTATGTCTGCACATTCCAGTGTTAGGTTATAATGTATATTGGTAGGCAGACATAAATGTGTGAAGATACTGGGAGAATATGTTTTCAATCACATCAGTCCACTTTATAATTAGCGTGGTTTCTGAAATAGATATTTCGTTTGCAGCGTGAAATAAGTCAGTGAAATTTTTACATTGGATACTGTTACTAGTACAAATGTAAAATTACTCCGCTCAGAAGGGAATTTTAATATAAACTTCGGCTTCACTAAAGGGTTAAGATTTTAGCTTTGTAGCGTTTATGAAGTTGGATTGATTTATGTGAAATGTCGCCCTCCAGCGTAGGGGTCAGTTCCAACCCTAGACGATGGATGATGATTGGCCATGTGATCCGTTCTCCTCGAGAAGTATGGATGCCTGTTTTGAGAACCTAGCACAGCTGCAGGCAATGCTAGTGTACTTAACATTATCGTCTTGCCAACAATCAAGCCTAAAAACCCGAGTCCTAGGGACAACATAATGAAGTACTTGAGTTTGACAGCAGCGATCATTGGAATCATCGTCGCTAAAATCGCCATCAAGATCATTTTCATGTGGCGATTTGCTTTCTTGATCTTCTTTTTTCCATACTTTTCCTCTTCACCTGTGTCGTAACAATGGATATTAAACTGAGAAGAATGTGAATCACAACAATTGATTATTAATACACGTGCTTAATGTAAGTAAGGAACTAACCAGCTGAATAAAAACGCGAAAATTCGAAATCGCTAATATCAAAGCCCAACACATGATAAGAGATCAGGTCTATCCATACTACCTTTTTTCCCCTAATATCTTAATAGTATCTAACAAGGCAGGCAAAATACGTATAAAGAAACATTGTAGGACGTTCCCCTAATTTTTATACCTCCTCAGCTCTCCTTAACAGTCTGATGCCCTTTTGACTTAACATCCCCAGTAACGATGAAAAGTACTTAGTTCTTCATGAAAAGTGTCCGGTACTTTGTCCGATTTTAAATAAATTTCCCTTTATTGACAGATTTTTTGTACAAGTCATGAATATCAAATTTCACGGAAATCCGTCCAGTTAAGAGTTACGCTGATAGGTGTGAATGGAGAGACGGATCGACAGACACACACACACTGACGGACGTGAACGTAATAGGCGCTTCTCGCGTCTATGCGAACACACCTACAAACATTGGCAGCTGAGTCACACACAAATTTTTGAACATGTGTTCTGAAACACAGCAATTTATTTTGTCAATAGAACGACATTTTGGACAGAATTGCCACTGTTTTCATTCAGGAATGTCTTATTCTAAGTTTACAAGACTTCTGTGGTCTTATAAATGGCCGTTTAACGAGAAGTATAGTTATTAACGTCATCTAAGAACACCTCGCGTCCACTGCGCCTGTTACAAATTTAGTTAATGGTGATCTCTTGTTTCAATTGACAGTTTTACGAAATAATTTGTTACCAAGTATTGTAAGCTCTAATTACATTACCCCTTGAACAAGCTGGTCCAAATATTCTCCTAAGAATTTTGTCAGCCACTCGTTATTTCGGGTTTATGCTTTTCCCTCAGAGTAAATATAATACTTACTGGAATACAAAAACTACTGAAAAAACAGTATTGCCTTAACTAACTACACGGAACAGGATTCTCCTTGATAAAATAAAGTTCACCTAGTTGATTAAAATCCCCCATTCGTAATTCCATGTGAAAGTTTATATTTTGTTCTTAAGAGTTCGCCACTGTACTGTATATATAGGTATAATTTAAATTGTTAGTGGTAAAACGTGATGACAGTGGCGTAACAGTCGCTTTCTAAATTCATTTTCTTATCTCAATTCTACGTACATAATTTTGCGTTTCAGATTTTATCATGATATTATATTCTCGGTTGGTTTGAAATCCGACCATCGTGTTTAATAGATAATATATATTACGCCACATCTTGGGGCTACCCAAATGGCTAAGAACGGCCACTATTCTTCCCAAATCAGTAAAAATAGTTTGTTCATTCTACACTACTAAATCTGTTCCCCCAATGAAGTGTCTTCAGAGTAAGAATCAGAAAGTGTCCGGTTAGGATTGAAATCTTCTGGTGTGTTACTTTGCTTTTGTTGGTAAAAAGTTATACCGACGTTTCGAAGGCGCTACGGTCTCTCGAAAGCCACTGTTTACCCGCTGGCACTGTGTAACATCCCAGAAGGCTTGAAAGGTGGGCAACACCGTTATGAAAATTTCCGAACCCCCGAGCAGTCTATTCGCTATTGATTTCAAGAGCTATTCAAACACAACACCAACTCACCTTCCCTTGAATCTGTCGTTTCTTCATCATACGCTTCATCTCCTTCCTCCTCCTCTTCTTCATCATCGTCATCTAATGGCAGTCGTTCTTCGTTTCGTGGACTCTCTTCCAGAATTTCTTCGTATGGCATCAACCCACCTTGGTTCACCAGCTGGTGTCTTTTAGTACCGCCGATTCCCAGCAGACCGTCCAGCACTGTGGATGCTCTAGCCGTCACACAGCCGACAACCCCCGTTTTCCAATGATCCTTAAAACATTTCAAAATGAAGAAAACCGTGTCCCAAAAATAATAAGTTATTTCTCTTGAATACGAAGTGCGGGTTTTCTTGTTTCGCACATTCGACATGCTCTTTGTCGTCTCGGAAGAAGGCGTGACGACGTAGTTTGGTCTGTTATGGTTTACAGATGCTGTATCAATTTGGTTTGTTCTATTTAGGAACGTTTCGTTAAGAGTCATGTTAGACAACGTCAATTCCACACTTGTTTTGTTGCTTACGCTGTAGTTGCCAGTATATCCATTACCTGAATTCTCCATACTTGCATTTAGGATGTTTCCCCTTTGACCTGAGGAGCTTTCCTTCAGATTGTACTCGTGTGAAATTGGTATCCATGGCGACCATTTGGTGTTGGTTTGTGGTGGTATTAGCGATGTTGAACTGTCATTTTTCTTGTGAAGTCTGAATTCATTAGATTCTTGTGCAAAGCTACTGCTGCCACTGTGCGAGTTTTTGGGTTTTGAAGCTGCTTCGCCTGCTGAATCTATTTCTGGTATTTCAGCTGTTTTACACAATACAAACATACACAAAAAATATAAAGTATTCACACTCATTTCCATAATTAAAAACGCAGTTGTTAACGCTGTTTGAAACTAACTTCTAAACCACATATGCTTATTCCAGATGAAACATGACTTGTCCGAGTCCCAACTAAACTGAAGTAAATAACTTCTGTTCCTCTGCGTCTTATAGCTTCTGGTGTCTGTTTTGTTTCGCCCTGTAGTTGATAGCTTATACCGCTAGAGTGTGCCATTATGGTCATCAAATCGATACGGGTCGTTATCACATGAAATTGCTATATATGGCTGAAGGGCTTTGATGTGGAAACTTTGAACTCTGACAGTACTAACTGCCAGGTTTACGTCACGTAAGATGTTAAATTTATTACGTAAAGAGACTGCATGTTGTTTATGCTTGTGTGGAGTTAACGGGGCGGTGGTAATTTTCCGGTAACGTCAAACGTATAAAATACAGTATTTATATCGATTAAAATCTGTGATTTGTATGTTACTGGGTTCTTGTTAGTACTTAGATGAATATTCGTCGTAAATCTGTGGTTTGGAGCCACTCTGCTTTATCCAGTGACATGGATAAGCCTTCCACGTCACCTGACCTGTATCTCGTAATTAATATGTTAGCCGAATGTTCGTGAGTCAGGTTTTAATTTTTGTTTAGATTAAAAGAAACTAATTATATTCTGGATTGATACTGCCAAGTATTGGTTTATTTTATGTTCTTTTTTAATTAAGCTGGTTTTCACTTATCACATATAGACTGTTAGGAAGATTAGTGACCAGTCCTGTCTGTGACACGCTATGCAGGCTACAATTTCGTAAGGTCTTACGGTGCGCGCGTAATTGTAATTTCTTTTGTTCCAGTAAGAAAATTGGGCCATTCCCTGCGTCAGATTTTACGAAGCTCTTTGCAGTGTGTGTTCAGATCTTTCATGTGGAATTTCAGGCAAATCGACTGATAAATATGGAAATTAAGGGTAGAAATTCATTTACACTTTTCGGTAAATTATGCCTGCAACTGCACAGATTTTTGTGAAACTCGCTTTTGCTTGACAGCTTTTTATATATGGGGTGTTCCAATTAGAGCGCAAGATTTAATTTTGTAATAAATTTTGTAACAAATTTTTCACAATAATAGCGCTTTGTTCCTTATTGTAGCTTTCCATGACTACTAATCGCAAAAATGACAAATGAAAGATGTCAAACTTTCAGTGCCGCCAACCTAACAGAACGACAATGGCGCGTACTTTAAATCTTGCTGTCTTGTTGGGACACCCTATAGAAGGCCTGTGTGGGACTTTATGGAAACTTGAAAAATGGTGGCCGCTGATACTCTGTCACAAACGGACGGAGAGACGTGTGCTCCTCACAGGATGCTCCTTATTTACTGTACAATAAACACCTAAAAACGAATTGATAGCGTTACAGAAGAGTCAGCTATAGCTCAGATTAAAGTACTGCATAGTTGAAAGAATGGTTGAGTGGGGGGGGGGGTGGAGTGCATGTGGTTAGGTTGGTGGATGGCTGGATGGAATCATAAAGGAATACATGCAGTGTGATTAGTTTTCCAACAGTAAGCTTTATTGAAGGCTTGTCTGAAACCAATATCAAAGTCGCAGATGTGTGAGGCATTTGAAAAGCATGTATAGTCAGATCCACTCTAGCATACGTTCGATTTATTTTACTGAAATAGCCTGTACGTTCATTTGGCTTTGCCTGGGGCCAAATTAAATTTTAAAAAATAATGAGCACGATTTAATTAATCTAATATTGCAGCCAACGAATTACACAATTTGTTTGTCACTAACACATTTCTTTTCTTGAAACGTACTGCGTCTTTAAGCCTTCTCGAACATCTTCAGGAAGACAATTCTAATAATATGCAGTTGTTACCAACGAATTTTTGTACTTTGTTGGTTCCATTATTAGATAACGTTGGAGCACGTGTTGAAAATGAATTACAAAACCATCGAAATGAATTAATAACGTAAGTATATAGTCGAAAATATTTGTTAATAAATTGCTTTATTACATTTTAGTCACCATAGCGACTCGCAACAGCCCGAACGGTCCGGGAATCGAATCCCTGTGACAGCGAGATTTTCCGCATCCGGCCTGACCGGCCATGGGGTCCACCCACCCTCCTGGACAGTGGATAACGGGTTTCTTTCCCGTGGGCAAAATGGCCAGGCCGGGGCGTGGCGTTGACCACCAACCCCATCTAGCGCCGAAGTTAAAGAAAGAGTAGATCTGTACCTCTGCTCCCCCCACCTCTGGGGTTTCATGGCCTGTGCTAGGGTGTGCTTTACCCTTAGCTTTTAGTTTAAAGTTTTACACTTTACTGTTTCATCTGCTCCTTTTTTATGTCTTTGTATCTTGCGCCAGTGTATTTCCTTTAATTTTCCCCATCTTATTTCATTTTCTCTAAAGGACTGGACTAGGTACAAATCGACAATGTGGTAACAGGTTTACCGTCTGTATTGCAGACACGTCGGACGTACGAATGAGGACGTATAAGAAGGGCTGAGAATGTAGCGCTTCATAAGACTGAAGTAAACAAATCGTGATTTTGTGCATTGTGTTTATCAGTGTGCTATAACGTTTAGTGACGGGTTCTTGCGAACTTTTAGGTTCCCCGAGAGACGAGTAATTCATCTTGGCCATGAGAGCGACGGTTGGTAACACTGGAAAGACTCTGTTCCGTGGAACTCTATTGGGGTTTTTTTTTAAAGACCTTTGTTCTAAAATTACATTCGGTAGATCGTACCAACTTTTGATGTTAAAAAAGACGATGAAATAAAACAGACTTTTTATTTTTTAATCTTGAATGTCTTCCACTAAAACTTTTTTTTTGTATTAATTCCAGGGCTGTTATATAATCCCAGCACCGTGCATAATTGCAGGTATTTTATGCCTGCTCTGCATAACTCTATCTCTAAATTTAAGATATTGAGCGTTTTAAAATTTTTGTATAACCTGGTTGATAAGCACAGTCGCTTGTGCTTGTACCAAACAATGCTGCGTCATATCCCAGAAGATTCGACCTTAAAATTTTGATATATTTACTTGATGTAGGGTATCCAACATTCGGTAACGTAGACTAACCTATGTAGTTGTGAAAGCGCTACTGAATAGAATAGAGTGATATGCAACAAGTAGATATCTTGCGCTGTTTGTCTGTGCGCTTTTTTCATTTGAGGAATATTACGTAACGCTTTTTAATATACAATTCATCAATTTCCTTCCATTGATGTAAAGGTAAAGGTAAAGCATTCCCATTACGGGCCTGGAGTGGTCCAGAGGGTTCCAGGAAGTTAAGGCTCCCAGATTTCGTGACAACGGCACAGGATGGTGGTAAGGTTGTCAGCCTTACGCACCGGCCGCCTTTTCCCCCAGGAAATACTC
>Ga0123352_10019507_pt1 | contig 10816 bp, 4 predicted proteins | sample TergutLab28metaG_FD_89700 | JGI IMG/M metagenome (GOLD analysis project Ga0123352, IMG submission 89700) | Labiotermes labralis P1 segment gut microbial communities from Petit-Saut dam, French Guiana - Lab288 P1 | ecosystem: Host-associated > Arthropoda: Insects > Digestive system > Gut ... | reverse complement strand
TGTGTGGTGTGTGTACTGTGTGCTGTGTTGAGTGCGACTGTATGGTGTGTGTACTGTGTGCTGTGTTGAGTGCGACTGTATGGTGTGTGTGCTGTTCAGTGTGTTGAGTGCGACTGTATGGTGTGTGTAGTGTTCGCTGTGTTGAGTGCGACTGTATGGTGTGTGTACTGTTCGGTGTGTTGAGTGCGACTGTATGGTGTGTGTACTGTTCGATGTGTTGAGTGCGACTGTAAGGTGTGTGTACTGTTCGGTGTGTTGAGTGCGACTGTGTGGTGTGTGTACTGTGTGCTGTGTTGAGTGCGACTGTGTGGTGTGTGTACTGTGTGCTGTGTTGAGTGCGACTGTATGGTGTGTGTACTGTTCGATGTGTTGAGTGCGACTGTATGGTGTGTGTACTGTTCGATGTGTTGAGTGCGACTGTATGGTGTGTGTACTGTTCGCTGTGTTGAGTGCGACTGTATGGTGTGTGTACTGTTCGCTGTGTTGAGTGCGACTGTATGGTGTGTGTACTGTTTGGTGTGTTGAGTCCGACTGTATGGTGTGTGTACTGTTCGGTGTGTTGAGTGCGACTGTATGGTGTGTGTACTGTTCGCTGTGTTGAGTGCGACCCGCACTCAACACAGCGAACAGTGCCCATACCATACCTTTATAGATATCAAAATGCACGGTACAACGGTAACAAAAATCCTTTACGTTTATTCATCTGTAAAGAAGCCAACGGAGCTTACGTACTTGGATTCCAGCAGCGCTAAAAAGGCAAATAGAACCCCGCCCCTTCGTAATCTACACACAATTATAACGTTTCGCTCTCTTATCACCACAAACGTAATTACATACATGTATGGTAAAAGAAACTGCCATTCCTCTCTCTGCAGATGTCTGTGGTGTTCACTATACCACTAACTTCACTTGCTATTACTTGATATAAATTACAGCCATCAAGTACTGCCATTAGCTTGCACACCACACAGTCATTATCTTGCGAATCACCGAACATTCTATGGGCTCACCGCTCTTCAAACTTTCACTGCCAGTCTCAGCGGCGTGTCACATTCATCATTACAGTCCACATGACTTCTTTCTTTATTCTTGATTTATTCAATGACACTTCCGATAGCTCGGACTACACAGTATCAAAAAGATTAGGGAACAATGATTGGAAAGCATGTGGAAGGAAGCAGACTTGGCTTCATATAAGGTAATATCTCGGCACTGATATGAAGGGAACCTTAAATCAGGATAGCTGGTCCCCGAGCCGAGATTTGAACCCGGGATCCCTAAAAAACTAAATAGGAGTGCAATCCACCGAAACACGATTTTGGGTCGCGCGGCTTCCATGTTGATATCAGTGAATGTAGGGAATTCAACACGAATATAGTGTGGTGGTTCTGAGTGTTGTGATATTCAGAAGAAGCTCCACGAATCAGTCGACTGTTGAAGGTTTTAGTATGGTCAAAGGCATAAACATGAATAAAACCACGTAAATCTCACGTCCCTCGAAAAACTGGAGAGTGCATCAATAAAAGGAGGTAAAGCTTTTTGTCTTGATTTATTGGGTCGTTAGAAATATCTGGATTATAATGAATTTCACGTTTATGTGGATTAGGAAACAAGCTACAGTTGGCTGGTTTAACGCACTAATCCCGAATTTGTATTTTATAACAGGCAAGGAAAGCGTATACAGAAGATTTCGAAAGCAGAACTCCATACTTTTACTTCGGTTTTTAAATCACCAGTCAGTAAATTATGCAACAGAATAACTACGGTACTTGAAGAGAAAGAACGTGTATCTTAAATTAATATTCACATCTAATTGATGCTGTCAACATAAAATGCTCGTTACAAACCATCTACAGTGTATCATGACACTAAACGAGAACATTTCACTTCCAACAAGCATGTATGTCTGAACTGTAAAATCATACTGTATCACTCAACTAAATGGAAAAAGCTTTGCTCTTGTATAAAATTTACGGAAAACTGTGTGCTAATGAACCACAAATTTCTACGTACAGTAGAAAATAAATACACTATGATACTACTTTTCTTGATGCTAGGATACGGCTATAAAGAACACTTTTAAGAACAAAGCAAGAGGAGTGTGATTCATGTTTACTGAGAGACAATTACACTGATTATGTGGGAATCGTGTTTAGTGTCAAACACACTGGTCAATAATATTCCTTAATTTGGTTCACTCAATATATACGGTCTCAACAATAAAGACAGCTATCTGGTAGAGAATGAAATGACACTGCCTCCTCCCATTCCTGGGAATATTCGGGGAAAACGGACAGGGAATGTTTAGTCCGTTACTTTTCGTCCGTACGCATATTAAATAACGTCAGAAGTGGTGACACGGTGGGATGATTACATCAAGAAATGTAACATTAATGCTCCAAATATCTGCCAGAGAACTTGTAATCCAAACCCTGAAGGCGACAAGCATAAAGTAACAAGTTACAGAAAACCACGTGCATAAGCGTCATACGAAGCAGCTCTAAGCCGGTAATCAAACAGAAACCGCGGTAGAAGAAACAAGAAGTCATGTTACAATTCACCACTAAAAATAAGGTCAGGAAAGTATTCGTAAAATACACTTTCTCATTCAAAGTCTGTAATTTCTTAACTTCCTAGCAATGGTACTATAGTCTAGAGTTCGACCATCCCTGTATGGGGTGAGAGGTGTCTATGAGTTACTATGCCGAAGGGGTTCAGACTTTCCAGGACCTATGGCATTTTTCCAAGCGGTAGATTTTTCCCAGGCAGAACTCAAAAAGCTTAACTAAGTTTCACAAGCTCGCACATCCTCCATATTCTTATTCCACGCTGTAGGTCATTGAGGGGCACGACGTTGGCGCTGTATCAAATGGCAAAATGTTCATACCACTTTTCGTGGCAGTCGGTCAAACGTCAAAACGGATAGACAGACAGAATGGTAATCTCATGAGACTTTTTTTTCCGAGAAACAAAAATATGCTTAGTATCTCGACAATCCATGTAGTGCAGGTTTGCTATTGACTGACGACTGTGATGAAAACGTGTACAGTCCACCTTCAGAATTATTGGAAAAGCGTCTGCCAAATCAAAGTCATGTATCAAATCATACATTTAATCGGAATTACCTTAGCAGTATACGTAAACAAAGGAAACAAACTAGGCGAAATTGTATAAAGTGCACAGAGTGCAACACAGTTCTGAGAAGTACTGATCTTGTCTGAGGCATTTACACAAGGAAGTCCCTCTTGTCCCTTTTCGCACTCGGCAGCCACATTTTAATAAGAACTCTACACAATTAATGGTATCAAAATCCGTACTTCAGGCTAGAGCTTCATAAGGTAGCAAAACCGACGGGAAAGGGCTATTAAGCACGTTAAAAAATACGTTAATACAAAGTCACATCTAAGTGCAGAGGGGGCACAGGCTTTTAAAACATGGGCAGACCTTAAAGGCTGCAAAACGTGAATGTTTAGAGAGAGAGAGAGAGAGAGAGGGAGAGACTGAAAAATACAGACTGTACGAAAGAAGGCACAGAAGAATAATTTCAAGACTCGCTACTTATGAAACCTGTAATAAAAAAGTAAATATTAATTAAAAAGGAGTGATCACAGACAAACCATGTCCACGTTTAACAAACCGAACTTGTCTTAAATAACTGCATGCAGCGTAAGGTAGAATGACGACTTATTCGTAGACTATGAAAGAGACCAGCTGACAAATCGAATTTTGGATCAGAGATTGGGCAAAATAATACTAATCCGTTACGAGCTGGTGGACACTATCGTCGTCACCGTCACAGTAAGAAACAAACCAATGGCCAGAAGACCTTACCGTCCTGTCTTATTTTTAAAAATTCGCCATTTATTTTCTTTTTCTATGTAACTCTCAGCCAAAATAAGATTTCGACAAATAAAAACAACGACAAAATTATAACAGTAATCTGTAAAAACCGAGAGTGTCGTCGTAAGTTGACATGTTTGCAGAAAGGTTGGCATTTCAATGATCTGCAACTGCCATCTCTTTTAAAGGCTTAAATTAACAATCACTACTTTTATCGAAAGTGTCGATATTATTGACGCTGTAATATACTATGGAGCGCATTTTCCTTGTGTAACGTTCCAACAGCCACTTTCATAAAGCAAAAGCATACCCTTAATACAGAGATAACAGAAGTATGTTTTAACACGAACAAAAAGTTATCGCTAACGGGGAAAATTACAATAAAGACATCTGACGTTAAACACGTGGACCTGAAATAATCCAAAATAAAACAAGATGCAAAGTTTGGAAGCAACATAGGTGCGCGCAAGTACGTGAGGGGATGGGAAAGACGAGCAATAGCAAGGAAAATATTTAATTAAACCGTCTTGGATACCACAGAACGTCAGCAGCAGAAACTCTGAACCAGCGTACGGCAAATTCTTCGTATCAAATCTTTAATAAACAGACGGAGCAAAATGAAAATACGTACCTCGGGTACGGTGTAATCAATTTGCCGATATGATCAAAGGTTACGCCGGATCTACAAGCCGGGTTCAATTTCAGTGTCCAGCTGACCTTATCTACAAAAACATATCTCTCACAGGTTTCCTAGGCCATCCTTTCCCCTTCGTCTTTCATGCAACAATCTCACTACCATCATACTACGTACACAATCAATGTCTCTTGGAATTCATAAACCATGGGTAGTAAAGCAATCAGATAATACTAAGAAATAAAAACCTTCTGCAGAAATTCACTTCAATGTGATGCAAGCCCTAGCAAGCTTTAGCAAATTACAACTAATATAATTACTGCGAAAAGAACTTGACCACTGTCCAAACAAATCGAATTTATAACTCGACCACCTCTGACATAAGCACGTCACATTTAGAGAGCTTAGATTACGACATAATAACGTTAATACCGAACAGGAATAGGATAAATAATGGTCAGTAACTTGTCTCCACTGCGTGACTCATTTTCAGGGTGCGTATCTGAGAGGCGGCTTCCATATAAGACGAAACTCGTGAATTTGTTTAAAAAAGGTGCCGCAGGCAGCTAAATAAGGGGTGGTTTCCAAGATGGGGTTTGTATGGATAACAGCTCCAGACCGTAAAATATAATTAGTTGTTATGGAACGTCACAAAGGGCCATGGGACCTTATTAAAGACAGGAAGTCGTACAAAGTCTATTACTAAGCGGTGATTAGTGTAATATTTAAGGAGGATAAATGTCATTAAGTTTTACACAAGGCTAACCTTCAAGAGGAACCAGCGGACAAGTGAATCAATATTCCTATGTAACAGAAGAAGGCTATTTGGATGCAAGCGTGGGGAAAGCAAGATTCCACTTACCCTGAAGGTGAACCGCGAGCACTTAGTGGAAGCATAACACTCAAAACATACAGCTTCAAGTGGTCTACATAGACATAAAATTGCACACACCACACGAAATTTGTGTCTAAAAACATGCAGTTGTTCATCACTTTGGACTTGGACCACACGTTTAAACTTATAATTAAAGTCTCCCGGAATGTGACGCCGTGTTGATTAATAAAGAGTTACCGGCGCTTCGGAGAAGCTTGATCATTCATAGTCCGCAAATGCTGAATGGGCCCACATCGGCACTTCGAAGTAGAGGTCTGTATACAGAAGTTACATGGGAGGTATCTCCGCTTGTCCCGGGTTGCTCAGTTACGCAGACATTTTTTGTACACAAGACGTATACAGTTAATGAGCACTTTGTAAGTAATGTCTGTTGACCAGCCTGTTTGATTGCTCCCATGTCTCTGTCTCCTCTACTAAATTATTCGACGAATTTGGCTGAAATTCATAACTACGCTGAAGTTGTCACAACAGGCACCACCTCCCCTCCTCTGTCGTCCAACTCCAAAAATACGATTTTTTGGTTTTATATTTCAAAGGACGAACTTCATGCGAGAATGCGTGTTCGAACAGCACTGTTGTTGCAGATTCTAGTCTTCTGGGACACGACACTATGTCGAGTTGTAAGTAATTACCAACTTTCCGGAATGGCTTGCAGCCTCTTTCGTCAGGACGATAAAACTGAGGTTGAGATATGTGGGGCCAGTAGCACCCATGGGTTTTGTAAGTGTGTAGAATGTCTTAGCCGGAAACCTTGCTGAAAAGAGATTAGTTTGGAAGTAAATGCCTACATGAGCGGATAATATAAGAATGGATCCGGTATGATCTGGTGCAAGTCCAGCAGAAGAGGGAGGGGGGGCGAAGGGATACAGTTGCTCTAGGAAGAGGATTCCTAATCGCAGGGTTGCGACATAAATTTTAGTCGCTAGATCATTCAGGTGGTCATAAGCTCCCAAAACTATCCTGCGAACATGACGGCTTACATGCCATGATGCGCAGGTGTTGTTAGCGCCCTCACTCGGGTCGCAGGGTCATGTGACTGAATTTTTGGCACAAGAGTTAGATAAACACTCTTCTAGGGCTCCGGTGCTAACAGATGTTTTATGCTTCTTCCTTGCAAGACAGCACTGACAACACTCTTTACAGGTATAAACACGTCACTGATTTCGTGAAGGCTGATAATGAATTTTAAAACACCGAAACGATGGTTGTTAGGTTCTTACAGAAAACAGAGAACTTTTAGTCCCGTAATGCCTCCTAATCAAGGTATGACGTACCTACAAAGATGTTTCAGACAAAGCCTGCAGTTAAGTAGGATGGGGAGCAGCACAAAGAACACAGCCATTCAGCTTCTGTCGATCTGCCACAACTATAAACTGCTGGGCCCGTAAGCTAATAGAAGACGTCGTTTGTACAGTACAAGATATCTTGAAACAGCCATACATTCACGTTTTCTTTACACCTTCTCTTCTTGATATAGTTTTCTGTTTGGCCTTTTGAAGACAAGGATGTAAAAAGCCACCCTTTAATCCTAAAAGGGTTCAAGAACTGTCAAATCCTTGAAGCGAAAATTAAACACGAGAGAGAGACAGAAAGATGGCTGAGTGTAGAAACATGTGAAAAATGAAAGCAAAATGCCGTTCCTTTCCTAAAAGTTCGGCGCGACTTGGGATTAGAATTTCCACTCGAACTGATAAAAACTGCCGTGGAATCAAAAGAACTGTCACGTACTTTTCGACTTCCGGCGTTCGACATTCACTTGCTTATATTGTACAGTCTATATGTAAATAAAGGCAACACTGTCATAACTTCAAAAATACACAGGCATATACACGTACCTGAGCCATCAAAGACTAGCTATGACATTTAATTAAGTTACATTAAACTGAAGGCAACAAATAAAACGACATGAAATATCAACACTGCGAGGACGCATTTTCTTACAAGAACTGTCATATATAAATTAGTCCTAACGAGATGACATAGGAAATACAGGTACGACATCAAAAAGATTCAAGCGGCATTTGTTGATCAAAATGAGAATGTAATTATATTTATGTGTTCTGTTGGAAACTACGCAAGGCCATATAGAGGGTATAGCCGTCCGTCCGCATGTTCAGTTTATAAAATTACTAGCAAGATTTCGATAAAAATTACGAATTATGGGAACTGCACTGAAAATCATAGGCGAATATTTCGCTTCCATTTTGCCTCTTTCATGAAACTCGTACTGAATTTAAAAAACGTTTCTATAAAACGGGTCGTCAAACCTCACACATGACGATGACAAACAGATCTCACAGAAATCGACACATTTTACACAACACATGGTCTAATAACGTAAATATTTAACGACGTGCCCGACATCATTGCGTAGTGAAATCCACAGCGCGAATTACTGCGCAATAACAACTGAAATAAATGGAAGTTTACGTTATAAAGGTATGCGAAACCTCCAATACACAAAAGCACACGAATAACATACTTAACTGTGCTGATAAGAACCTCTGTGATATTGTTCGATGAATATTGGAGCCACATTTGGTACTACTGCCATGAACATTTGAATTTGTAATATATTGTTTGCTGTTAGCAATGACAAAGATAGTAATAAGAATATATATTGTGATACAAAAGTGAAAATATTTAGATTTTTTAACAAATTTCTGCATGAACCCCTATTCTTAGAATTAGTAACTGTTCTCAATATTTTTCCCTTCAATCTGAACATACGAATACTGTATGAAGAATTACCCCGACATAATATGCCATATGTCACTAATGAGTAAAAATAGGCACGATATATCATTATTAACATTTCTTGTGACATTGTTTTAGAGTTCTAATGGCACACCATGCTGAGCTTAATTTACGTATAAGATGGCCTGTATGCACTCTTCTATCCATTGTGTTATTCAGGCATAATCCTAGAAAGTCCGCATCTGATAAATTAGCAATAAATTTATTTCCATGTTGTAATTTACCGTTTATCTCACGAATATTCTTTGTTTTAAAATGAATGAAACCTGTTTCTTATTTCAAAATTTAATAAAAATTAATTTACATTTAACCAGTTATAATGGAGTAAATTTACTGTCTAGCACAACTATATGATGGAGAGATGTGTGTATATATTTTATTATTACATAGAGAACAACTACATGTTTCAGCGCTTGATAATGGCCATCTTCAGGTTGTACATGAATCACTTATTAAGCAGTTATACAAACAGATTACTAAGTGATTCATGTACAACCTGAAAATGGCCATTATCAAGCGCCGAAACATGTAGTTGTTCTCTATGTAATAATAAAATATATATACATCTCTCCACCACATAGTTGTGTTAGTAAATTTACTCCATTATAGTTTATTATAAACGCAACGGGGATGACGAACCTTATGATTAAACCAGTTGTTTAATTGCTCAAATACTACTTTCGTATTACGTTGAAAGCCAACAATATCTGAGTCAACAACAATTACGCTGGTGTCGTGTCATCAGCGAAAAGTATCGGTAAAGCATTCTGGATTAGCACATGTCTTGCGGAATATCAGCAGCAGCAGCAGCACAAGTAACGACGAGGCTAACATTAATCAACCTTTCACACCCAATGTAATAATATTTTTCAGAAACAATAAATTTTAACCGTCCCGCCATTAGATTTGCAATAGCGATGCACAGACTTCAGGAGTAACCAGGTACACAAAATCGTAAATAACATATTTCAACAGTAGAGTTCCGATTATCAGACCTGCAGTTATCCGACATGGCCGTACGACGTGCTATATACAATTCTGTGCTGCGCGCATGCACAAAGTAAAACTCGTATTTATTGGAGAGGGCAGAAATCCACGAACTTTCAAAACCCCAGCGCTCACTGTTCTACCAGGTAGGTAGGTCGAAGGATTCAGAATTTTTCGGAGATCAAATTTTCGAATTATCCGACATTATGGGTAATCCGACCACCTATCGGTCCCCTTAGGTCGGCTAATTTAGACTCTACTGTAAGTAAATTTCAGATCAGAGAATTTTTAATGTGGTGGTACATAGTGCGCTACAAGCTGTAACTGCAGAAAGAGAGAGAGAGTGTGTGGAAGAGCGGGACGAAACAGGGGCACAGAGCGTGTTTTAGACATGATTTCAATTGCACTCAATTTTCGTTACACCTACTACAGCGCTCGGATTCTTACGCAACTACTACTTACAATTACGTATACTGTTTGCAATCACGTCTTTCAAAGTACCGGAACTGAACTGCAGTGTTCATCACCACGTACACTGCTCCTGAAATTACATGCAGCATGCAAAGTGAATACCGTTCTGTAATACATACAAAAATTGTAGTTCCGCGTGTTTTTGCTTCAGTAAATTCAATTATGCTTTTTTCTTGCTCTCATTTAATGCAGTGTTTGGGAACCCTGTATAAAACATACGCAGCAGAGCACGTCTAATCCAAAAATATTCTCCCATAATTCTTCTTCATGGAGTCAACCACATAATTAGCCTTCTATCCCATTTCGTTTGTCCGTTGACCGCAAACTGAACTCGCCGCGATCACAGCACCTTGCATACAGACGAAGAACAAAACGCATGCTGAAAATTTCCAGCCTCATGACGTCCAGGAACATTCAGATTGTTATCTAAAGTTTTCACAGCGTTGCCCAGTGATGTTGTGAAAACCTCAAATCAAACAACATACAAGCTGTTATAAGCAAATCTTCGTGATGTCGTAAAATTTCAATAAAAAATCATGAAGCCGATAAACACGTGAACGGCAAGGACCGCACACATCCTTCATCTCCAATAAATGACGTATTAAGAAGTGCACTGAACTGGACTGTTTCATGTAGGGTGCGAAGTCAGGCTTTTCTAAACAAGGAAATGCATCTTAATGCTACGAAAGACTGAATTACTTCTTTGCTAGCCCGTACTTATCAACACATCAGATACAATGCGAGCAGAGTGACTTAGTTACTTGGACTGTGATCTGATTAGTCACGCAATTTGACACCGTACAACGCAATATTATAACCAACCATCGTCACAGATCTGCACATAATCGGAAAAGGCACCATCCTGAAATCGGGGAGGGACAGACGACAGTACTGTACACTGTACATAAAACGTACGTGAAAGTTCATTCAGGGCACTTAACTTTTCATACTCCAGCGTTACATTATGAAATTGTGCTTTATCCCACATAGTGTATTTAAGTGTTTCGTTCGATACGCACAACGAGTACCGCTTACTCCCCGGTTGGTATGTTTATGGAAACGCAATCTGGTCTCTGTGAGGCAGGCTTACTTACTTACTTACTTACTTACTTACTTACTCCATGGTGCAGAGTCCTTCTTGAGAAGCTAACTGGTTTGCAGCCAGTCAAGAAATTCCCCGCATTTCACGGAACCCAAAGGTTCATTACCGCACTCACAAGCGTCCGCCACCT
>Ga0123352_10019505_pt1 | contig 10816 bp, 9 predicted proteins | sample TergutLab28metaG_FD_89700 | JGI IMG/M metagenome (GOLD analysis project Ga0123352, IMG submission 89700) | Labiotermes labralis P1 segment gut microbial communities from Petit-Saut dam, French Guiana - Lab288 P1 | ecosystem: Host-associated > Arthropoda: Insects > Digestive system > Gut ... | reverse complement strand
TGTTAATTGAGAGAATTACTGCTTTGTGTTTGTCAGATGGAGCGCTGGTCAGGGCGTGTGGCTGTGGTAACAGGAGCAAGCAGCGGCATTGGAGCAGCCATCGCTGCAGAACTCACCAAGAAGTGGCTCAAAGTGGTCGGAATGGCACGCAGGGTGGAGAGGGTGGAAGTGAGTGTGTAGTGCATTGGTAAAGGTTAAACTGTCTCTGTACCAAGCTGTGAAATTGTTAGGGGGCGTGGCAGTGTGCTCCGAATCTTTGCATATTTTAAGGTACATTGGCAGATACGAAATTCGTCTGCTGGGACCCCTATAGGGAATGGCAGATCAGTGCCTTAGACCGGGCAAAAATAAAGCTGCCAAATTTGCGCATTGTTTGGGAAGAACAAAATGGGAATCCTTAGCCCAACGCAGGAAGACAGCACGCATGTGTGCACTGTATAAAGCATATAACGGTGACAGGGCGTGGGAAGAGGTAAGAGATAGGCTACATGCGCCAAGCTAACTAAGTGGGGTCGATCATAATAGGAAAATCAGAACCAGGAATCAAAGAACGGGCACTGGGAAATACTCCTTTGTGAATAGGTCCATTGCGGATTCGAACCAGCTACCTACAGGGGCGATAGGGACAGATCACGGTAATACGTACAAATTCAAAACGAGGGTTAGGAAAATGTTAACAGGGGAGGGCAAATATAAGTGTTAAATGAGAGGGTAAAAGTAGAGGGCAGTTACGGTGTTGTGGTAAAGGGCAGTGTAGTGTAGTGGAGGCACGCGTGAAGATTAGTGATGTGTAGTGAAATGTCAAAGTGTAGTGAAGGGGTAAGTAGTGCTGTGAAGTGACTATTGCAGTGAGCTGAAACACTATCGTATTATATACGGTTGGATTGTGAATGTAATGTTTCGTTTATTCTGTAATTTTTTTTTTACTTTGCTATTTTTGTCTTATCTTATCTAGTTATATAAACCTGTCACTGTGTTCTCCTTCTGTAACTCATTGAAATTTAATTTATGTAATGTATTCAGCACGGACTACTACCCTGAATGATTTTCCGTGCTTCCCCTCGGTTGTAAGGCAAATGCTAGAGTATTAATCTCAAAGACGGGGCACAGTCCGCACTATGAATTCCGCCCAGGGTAGTGTAATTTGTTTGCTCTTTGTATTGTTGGTATTGATTTTTGTTGATATATGTAATTTCGGTCTGTATACGTTTACCACTGCCATCGGGTTTACAGACAAATGCAGTTAAAAATATATCAGTATCAATATCAAAGTCTCACCGTCCGTCCGCAAGAAACAAATCAGTTCCTACTGGAGGCATGTTTGTTATATTTTATATTGGGTCTTCAAAAGAAATCTGTTTATAACCGGAAGAAGTGTCACGCACCTTGCACAACGGACCCAAGTACTTTTAAAATAATACCTCCCAGAATTTTTTCTTGAAATGATAAGGAATGTTGTAGATATAGTTCTAAAAATGTATAACAATACATACTCAATTGAAACACGCTATATCGGCACCCCTCAATACAGCAGTTTGCAAGAAAAATACGAAAATATCTGTATAGCCGGACAGGACACTGGCCACAGCGCAAGGAATATTCGACATGCCTGACGGGTAAGTAAGGCAAAGAATGGGTAGAGTAATAAAGATTAAACCTTCTACGAACGGATACAATATCGAGTTTAATACGCAGTTTGCATGAACGATAATCAAGGCAAAAATAGTCATGATTTATGAAGAATTTGTCGCGCCGAAATTTTGCGGTTAGCTGTGTCCGATATATTTTGAAAAAAACCAAGTGAACGTAAAAGAAAAACAGATTTTTAAAAGAAATGAAAATACTCTAATAATAATAATAACAATAAAAATAACACCCTCTAATTTGTGTGCAGACTCTGATAAACAACAACACGTGTGACCCAAATGGATTCAAAGTTATTGTGGCCAATTTTGAAAAGTCGAAATCACGTGAACGTCTCGGTGTCACGTTACGCGTACGTCTCTTTAACTTGGCACTAGCCGGTGGCCAGTCACTAGCACTGATACGGTCCCAGCAGATCCAGCGACGCGGGAGGGCGCCTATATTTATAAAATGTCAATTGCCATGTTTTCTGGGCGGATGCCGTTTCTCTGACAGGCGCCAGTATCCTGGATCGCTGTCACGTATGGCAGTACCTTCCATAATATTTATTGGGTGGCACCAGACAGCTTATCTAGGCCACTGCGGTAGGCGGTCTTGATCCGGATACGAACCGCTGTGGAGACCCAAATTTACATTTATAAGACGGCGTAAAATATTGTACGGGTTTGAAGTAATTTTAAGACGCCTGCCACACCATGACGGCGGTCCGAGTGGTCACGCGGTCTGAGGCGGAGGTCTGCGGCCACTCGCCTGCTGAGATTGTGGGTTGGAATCCCACCAGGGGCATCGATGTTTGGCTGTTGTGAGTGTTGTGTGTTGCATGATAGAGGTCTCTGCGACGAGCTGATCACACACCCAGAGGAGTGCTACCGAGTGTGGTGCGTCGTTGAGTGTGATCTAGAAACCTCGTGAATGAGGAGACACTGGTCTCCTGGGGGCTGTCGCGCCAATTACAAACAAGCCATACTGTGAGAGGATATGAGACTGTCCTCAAGGCGAACACTAATATGACTGCTGTCTTGCCGAATATGAAGCGTTGTTGTCTGTTACAAAGAACCTGATTTGTCAGAGGCCGAGAAAATTATCGCTTGTTAGGGCACCGTGAAGTGGCTCATTGTTAAAAAAATCAACTTGCAAAATGTTGGCAGTCCTACATCAGCCTGCACGACGCGGTACAGTAAAAGACATCAATATTCGTACTAATACAAACGATGCTTACTATGTCCCAGGAACTGTCCAAATCTCTGCAGTCGGCGACAGGTAAACTGTACGCTGTCAAGTGTGACGTTTCAAAAGATTATGATATAGAAACGGCCTTCAAGTGGATCAAGGACAACCTCGGAGGGGTGGACATCCTTGTCAATAATGCTGCCGCAGCACCCATCATCCCTCTTATTGGTAGGTGGCCAAGACAGCTGGAAGTTTTGTTGATGGTTGGTTTCTTTAGGCTGTATTAGGGTCCATGCTGGAGGCTGAAGCCTGCATCCTGGAACCTACTCCAGCCTACCCGCAACTAATCTCCAACCTACAGCAAACCAAGAACGAAACGGCCAATGTCGTATTCAACATTATAGTCGCGAGCTCCTGATGATGGGCATAATAGTGCCCGAAACATGTTGAGCCTATAACAAGTACTATATTATAATAAGTAGTACCTAGTTGGTTTTTATTCTTCATTAAGCTATACGTTACACGAAGATCAATATACTTACTCCATGGTGCAGAGTCCTTCTTGAGAAGCTAACTGGTTTGCAGCTAGTTAAAAAATTCCCCGAAATCCACGGAACAGGAATGTTCTTTACCGCACTCAAAAGCGTCCGCCACCTGTTTCTATCCCGGGACAGCCCAGTTCAGTCCATGTACCCACATCCCACCTCCTTGAGATCCGTCCTAATATTATACACCCATCTACATCTAGGTACCCTCAGTTGTTTCTTTCCCTCCAGTTTCCCCACCAAGACACTATACACAACCTCATCTCATACATACGCGCCACATATGAAATCACTTAACTTTTTTGAAAGTATCTAGTTACAGAGAGACATCTCGAATGCACACTCGCAGATAAGCTTGTAGTAATTGCTTTCAAAGAACTAGTCCTCGTTTGTTTTCTACAGACGGCTCACCGGAAGACTTCAGGAAAATTATGGACACAAACGTGATTGGCCTCAGTGTGTGCACACAACAAGCACATAAGTCTATGAAAGAGAGGGGAGTGGGCGATGGACATGTCATTCATATTAACAGGTCAGTGGTCTTAAGTCTGGCAGTACAGTTACTGGTGTGGAGTGGCACAGAGGATTCCGGGAAGTTAAGGTACACAGATTTCGTGACAATGGCACAGGATGGTGGTAAATTTGTCAGCCTTACGCACCGGCCACATTTACCCTCAGGAAATGCTCCTGGTATTCATTTCTGTTAGAGGCTGAACCGAACGCAGGCTCATAGAGTGATCGGAAGGAAGCAACTTGTAGACAGGTTCAGTTCCTGCACTTAAAATGAGCACTACGTCACGAACGCATATTGGAGTGTGTAGATATAGGTACTCACACACATAACCACGTCATTACAAACAGCATGATAGGCAGGTTCACTTTCTGACTGCTTCATCCCCAGGAAACTTGCGCCTGGTAGTCTTGCTTGTAACTGGACGCTGCCCTTATTTTTGCGACACGCGGTCCCTGGGTCCCTGTAATGACTTTAACATTCCGAGTGTTCGAAACTTCCACAGATTTTTTTTAAAAATTGCATATTTTAACCGTCTGGGTCTAATAGATTGGGCACTCAGTTGTAAATCGAGGAAGATGCATTTTCGTTGTTGGAATTGCCATTTACTCTGCGTGTCAAGTCGTTCTCAGTTCGTATCCATGTCAACACACATTTCTGTCGCACTAACACAGGTGACAGCACTGTGCTAGCATCTGTGCCTTCCGAATGACAAGATCGGTGTTAGGAAGGAAGGACGGCACACGCTGAAGATAAGCACGAAAATGATTCCCACTCCAATTTTCCACACTACATCGTAATAATAAATAATTGACTTAATTGCATCTGCAGTCCGAATGTTTGAAAGCATTCTGTGAGCATTAGTGTATGCTTCAGTCACAATCTGCCATCAACCCTTCAGTGCCGGCCATGATACTCCGTACCCTGTGAATGCATTTAAGCATAAAATGTATTCAGAATGTCTACCCCTTGGGAAGCAAAATGAATGTAATCCCTCGTCAATAAGGGGTTAAAACATATACAAATGTCTATACATATATATATATATATATGCACGTCGTCAGGCGTTTCGTTATTGTTGTAAAATCCTCAGTCTTGCATGACAAATCACTTAGCTTAGCACCTGATGTTAACATTTTTAAATGTATAATTACTGTAGTAAGTTGAGTTGGTGGTGGTTTATAACTTGCAAGATGACACTTAAGACACACCAACACCACCACCAACACCACCACCAACACCACCATCACCGCAAACACCACCAACAACACCACCACCACCACCACCAACACCACCACCACCACCACCAACACCACCACCACCACCAACACCACCAACACCAGCAACACTACCACCACCACCACCAACACCAACAAAACCACCAAAACTAGTATCAGCAGTAGCTGCAACAACAAACAAACAACCAAACAATGACGTAACTAATTAATCACAAACTCTTCCTGAAGACCCCAATAGCACAGATAGTAGTCCGGCTGATAAGCACAAAACTGTCCCCTCGTACACAATTGTAGACGAAGTAAAGCTTTGTTTTCAACAGTCGGCGAAATAATGCAAATAGAAAACTGGTTAACAGCAGCCTCATATCAAGAAGCAGCAAGTTGCAGATATACCGCACGTTGGTACGCCCAGTGGGTACGCATCGTTCAGAATCGTGGACACTCACCATGGAAAAGGAAAGAGTATTAGCAATATTTGAAAGCAAAATACTGAGGGAAATATATGGACCAGTGAAAGAGAACGATTTATGGAGTATTCGAAGAATACATGAAATAGAAGCAGTAATTAAAGGGCAGAACATTGTCAGATTCATTCAATGCCAAAGAAAACGATGGCTTGTTCACATAGAAACAATGCAAGACCCCTCAAATCCAAAAAATTTGTTGTACGGAATGCTGCATGCAACAGAGCGAAGAGGAAGACCAAAAATGAGATGGCTGGTTGAAGTGTCCGCGGACCCCAGAAAGATGGAATTAAAAGACTGGAAAAACAGAGCAACGGATCGAGAGGGCTGTAGGGGAATTGTAAATGAGGCCAAGGTCCACCCCGAACTGTAGCGCCACCGAAGAAGAAGAAGAAGAAAAAGAAAATGAAGAAGAAGAAGCAGATGAGGGTGAAAAAAAAACTGAACACAGGTAAAGTCTGCCGAGTGCCAATTTAGGCACAATATTCTCTGCCCCAGTGTCGCTTTAGGCACCATTAACCCTGCCCAAGTGCCGCTTTAGGCACCACAAACCCTGCTCCATTACCACTTTAGGCACCACAAAGCCTGCCTCATAGGCTCTTTAGGTACCAGAAACCCTGCACCAGTGCCAATTGCGACACCACAAACCCTGCCCCAGTGCCAATTTAGGCACAACAAATTGTGCCCCAGTGCCGATTTAGGCACCACAAACCCTTACTCAATGCCAATTCAGGCACCACAAACCGCGCACAATTGCCACTTTAGAAACCACAAACCCTGCCCAGTGCCGTTTTAGGCACCGCAAACCGTGCCCCATTGCCAATTTAGGCACCACAAATCCTGCCCAAGTGCCACTTTAGCCACCACAAATTCTGTCCCATTGCCACTTTAGGCACGAAAAACATTGCCCCAATGCCAAATTAGGCACCACAAACGCAGCCCCATTGCCACTTTAGGTACCAAAAACCATGCCCCGTTGACAATTTAGGTACACCAAACCCTGACCCAGTGCCGATTTAGGCACCTCAAACCCCGCTCCAGTGCCAATTTGGACACAACGAACAGTGTCACAGTGCCGCTTTAGGCACCACAAACCCTGCCCCATTGCCACTTTAGGTACCACAAACCCTGCCTCAGAGCCGCTTCAGGCAACAAAATACTGCCCCATTGCCACTTTAGGCAAAACAAAGCCAGCCTCATTGCCATTTTACGCACCACAAACCCTGCCCCTGTGCCAATTTAGGCACCACAAACCCTTCCCCATTGCAAACATAGGCAACACAAACCCTGTCCAATTGCCAATTAGGCACCACTAATTCTGCACCAGTGCCAATTTAGCCACCACAAACACTACCTCACTGCCAATTTAGGCAACACAATCGCTGCCCCATTGCCAATTTAGGCACCACAAAACCTGCCCCAGTGCCACTTTAGGCACCACAAACCGGGCGCAAGTGCCGCTTTAAGCAACACAAACTCTAGCCAAAGTCGCAGTTTAGGCACAACAAACCGTGCCCAATTGCGTCATTAGGCACCATAAACCCTGCCCAAGTGCCACTTTAGACACCATATACCGTGCCCGACTGCCGCTTTAGGCAACACAATCACTGAACCCGTGCCAATTTAGTCAATATAAAACATGCCCCAGTGTCACTTTAGGCACCACAAACCGTGACTCATTGCCACTTTAGGCACCACAAATCTGTCCCAGTGCCACTTTAGGCAGCACAAACCCTGCCTCAGAGCCGCTTTAGGCAACAAAAACTCTGCCCCATTGCCACTTTAGGCAAACCAAAGCCAGCCTCATTGCCATTTTACGCACCACAAACCCTGCCCCAGTGCCAATTTAGGCACCACAAACCCAGCCCCAGTGTTATCTTAGACACCACAAACCCTGCCTAAGTGCCGCTTTAGGCACCACAAACCCTGCCCCAGTGTCAATTTAGGCACCACAAACCGTGACCTATTGCCACTTTAGGCACCACAAACCCTGCCTCAGTGTCACTTTAGGCACCACAAATCCGGCCCAAGTGCCAAATTAAGCACCACACAACCAGCACCAGTGCCACTTTAGGTACCACAAACCCTGCCCCAGTGCCACTTTAGGCACCATAAACCCTGCCCCATTGCCAGTTTACGCACTACAAACAGTGCCCCATTGAAACTATAGACACTACAACCCTGCCCCAGTGACATTTTAGGCACCACAAAACCTGGCACATTGCCCCTTTAAGCACCACAAACCCTGCCCCATTGCCAATTCCAAGTACTGCATTTTTAACATCTGACAGCTCAGAGCGTCTTGTAAATTCCATTTTATCATCAAATACAAACGTTTTAATCTACTGATTTTTTAAATTTTTTAAACTTAATGATTTTTGTAACTGTAGCAAACTGGAAAGTAAAGACTTCTGAAGATGCTGCAGGTGCATTGAAACATGTAGCAGTTCTTACTTTATATCATATATATATATATATATTTATTTATATATATTATAATTCTCATTGACTAGAGAACATAAATTTTTTCTTCGCTTTGTGCCAGATTCAGATGAATGTCGCCGCCTTCATACCAACAGGGAAACACTGTGCCCTGCCTTGCCCTGCCCTATAAAACATATTACAGAATAATCCTTGTCATAGATTTTAATTTATATTATTATTTTATTTTAATTAGCAACGTTCCTGAATACACATCCCAATAGAGACTGACAGTTCATAACCACTTCTTACCAATAAGGTCTAAATAATTGGATCAACCACCGAACCGGCTGTTGCACTGTTGAATCAGGCGTATTAGCTATGTAGAAATCCTTCAGAAACCTGTCAGTTTTCGTAACGTGCGAATTCAGTGCAGCAGTGACATCCTGATATACCTCAAAGCCCGTCATACAGAACAGTAGATTCCAATGTATCAGTCGACTAAAGCCTGATAAAAAATGACTACCGGTAAACATTTCCCGTTGAAACGTACAGAATTCTACAACAGATCGCACGAAACTTCAGCTTCTTATCAGTCACTGCTTACTCTGCAGTATATAACGACATCTTAATTCAAAGTTACACTCCACTTGGACATGGCGTCGTGTTGATTGGTATTATGTTACCCACGTACGGAGGTTCTTCCTCTGACATTTCAGGCTAACGAAACAAAATGTAATAGAATTACGAAATAATATAGGAAAAAAGCAAGGTAAAGTCACACCGTGTACTGACTAGGAGTCACAGACGGTAGTACTGGTAGTACAGAAGTAGTATGCAGGTAGTATGAATGTACTATACATGTCTCAAACCGTGCTTCTGCCTACATACGGACATCACACCACCCCAGTCAAACCAGAATGTAACACGAACACAAATCAAACAAGAGCATTACAACCCATGAAATAACTCAACAAATAAGACGCAAGCACTTAAGGATGGATGTATAAACATCCGAATCATGTTGAGCAGTAAATACCGAAATAATAAAGCAAGTGACATCTAGTTGGTCTACCTTCATTCAACAATCACTGTGCCATTCGCCACACTCTCCACTTGCTTGTTTCCCTTACCACAGATAAGTTTTGGAGAAACTTGAACGGAGGAATTTCCAGTCTCATCTAAGTTACAGATTTTACTATACGTAATATTGTGTGGAGACATCAGTTCCTATAAATTTTCAAAAATTGCTTTCACATCTTCACAATTAAAACCTGTAGATCGACTGGCTTCAGCTTTTCTCAAACACAAGAACTACGGACGTGCTACGGTCCTTACTTTCGAATTGTTATTAATTACAATTTTATGACATGTCCTACGGCTGCTGGATCTAACATTTGTCTTGTTTTGCCTGACTTTCTTCGTGCAATGTTTCTAGTAGCAAAATGAATTTCTATCCTGATTGTACTGCAATATGTTGGAACATGGCCCATCGCCCCAGTTCAACATGACATGATGGTCCATGGCACAGCGATAGACAAATGAAAGGACTTGGATAACTGCTTGTAGTCAAACACAACTCTGTCACATGAGGTGTATTTAATGACTATATAATGTACAACTACATGTTTCGGCCTGTACTGGCCATCTTCAGTTTGTCTTAGGGGAACTTAAGATCTTAATATAATCATGCACTCACAGTTCGAGTAGAGATCTCATAGTAAGATCTTAATATCGCCTAAGACAAGACGTTGTACAGTACAGGCCGAAACATGTAGTTGTGCATTATATAGTCATTAAATACACCTCATGCAACAGAGTTATGTTTGACTACATAAAATTTTCCAAGTTTCACACACACAACGGGGATGACACACTTCCTAGCTATAAACGAATAATAACACAAATTAGAGGTTCGGTTACACTAAAATTCAAGCAGTTTATATTATATAGATTAGCATCACATGTGAATTTTCAACCGCGCCCTAAATCATACAAGAAGTAAAAACACAAGAACACAAAAATTTGTAATTATTCTTGAAAAATTCTTTAGGTGTTAAACATTCCCAAAACGTGCTAAACACTGAACACACTTCCACCGAACTAAGATCACAACACAGCTGCTTGTGGCAGACTAATCTTAGCGTAAGTATCAATGCTTATTATATTTTCTTATAGATGGCAGAGCAATGGTTAATGACTGAAACTGAAAAGAGGCCCTGGTAAAATTACAACTATTTCGTTTTCACCGACAGGCGCATCCACAGGTTTCAGCTAGGAAATTATATAATACGTCCTGACCTATGACTGACTCGGTTAGGTAAAAAAGGAAGACGACAACAACGCCCCAGATGTGCAACTTCCCGTGTACGCGAGAATGCAAAGTAGCAAAAATCGTCGTGACATTGGAAAACATTGCAGAGTCACTGTGACGGAGATAAAAGGCTACCTGTATAAAAGCCGAATTCATGCGTTCTCTGCTGTCATTTGAGAAGATCATCTGGCAGAGGTAAGTCGAAAACACTTAACAAAATTCACGCATGTTATACAGTATGCAGAACGGTATTGATTGTTGAAGCATATAGAACGTATGCCAAGGATCAGAAATATTTCTAAAATATGACCACAAAAGATGAAGTGAGGAAAACCAGTATTGAGGACGCAGGCGTAATGTTAGGTGACGTTAAACAGTAGCTTAAATATATTTATTAAGACCAACTAATTGCACATACTTTTCAAACCATTAAAATCACATTATCTGATTAAAATGGATTTAAAATATCTCCTACATGTTTCAATCCCTCTATTGGATCATCCTCAGGG
>Ga0123352_10019501_pt1 | contig 10818 bp, 6 predicted proteins | sample TergutLab28metaG_FD_89700 | JGI IMG/M metagenome (GOLD analysis project Ga0123352, IMG submission 89700) | Labiotermes labralis P1 segment gut microbial communities from Petit-Saut dam, French Guiana - Lab288 P1 | ecosystem: Host-associated > Arthropoda: Insects > Digestive system > Gut ... | reverse complement strand
CACACTACACACCACACACAAACACACACACACACCACACCACACATACACTACACACCACACACACACACACACACAATACACCACACACACAAAACACACCACACACCACACACACACACACACAGACACAACACACCACACACACTACACACACACACACACACAACACACCACACACACAAAACACAACAACTAGGCTTGAAGTTATTTCATGAATGCTCTCAGCTTTCATGAAATGGAACTAGTAACCATCCAATATCAATTTTAATGCTATTTCTGTACGCTCCTTCTGCACTAAAGGACCTTTCTTCCTGCACCACCGAAGATACAATTGTTTTTTGTGGGAGGGTGAGGGGGTGATATGTGTGTATTTAGTGACATGTCTAAAGTAACGCCGACGACTGTGTGCCAACTTTCAACATCACTAAACTTCCACTATGGATAATTATGACTTAATATTTATGGATTCATATCCTGCCATTGTACAAATGATTGAGTTCATTCATGGAACCTCACTCTCATCGTTCACATTCCTTTCTGAATCACAATACTATCTTATCTTCTCTTACCGATCTTCGAATTGTCCGTTAAAAAACATTCTTATTGAAAATTCTTTTCAACGTGCGGTGAACGTAAGATCCTTTATAGACTACTACTTTTTACTATCAAATATATTGGCTACAAACAAGTTTTGGAGTTCAATGTTTTCATTCTTATAATCTGTGGTATTCCACGAAATTATTGTTATATTATTTTTATTATTACTGATTCATATAATTAGAATCCTACACGCAATGATAGTTTGTATAGGAAGACAGATAGATGTGTTTTTTACTGTTCTTTTTAAGACAATTTACGTTTAGTTTTCTGTCAATATGTACCAACAGTCTACACATTGACAGAGCTGCTAGTATATTACAACTACACAGTATTTTCTTTGTCAAATAACGATAAATGTCAAATTATAACACTTTTATAAGCTCAAATATCCTATCTTTTGCAAGAGCAAAAAATGGATGTGGCAGTCAGCATTTACATAACATAAAACATGATTTCAATATAACTCATATTCTATTTACATCATTTCTAATTGCCTAAGTGTTATCAGATCGCTGACAAAAAGGCAGGATATGTGAAATTTTGAACTTTCTTGTAACACTAACTCCGCATTTGACAAACAATCGGTTAACGAATTTCCTGGTCCACAATCTAATTTACTTAATTCTATAAATTCTCAAACCATCTGCAATACATTACCTGGTTTAAAAGTCTAGCCCCTCTTTATGCACCCAATTAAAACAATTACACCTTCATATATCAAGAGAATAATATGAATTGGAATGCGATTCTTCTGACGACTCAGTTCTCTGACGTACCGTACACATTTTATCCTGACTGACCTGTTAAGACTTTACAGACAACCACGAACATGCAGCTTAACCCGCTGAAAATAAAATTATTGCAAATTTTACTTATGAAAATTACGTTCCTGTCACACAAACAAATACTCTCTCCATAATGAAGATTAAGTTAATATTGTTTAAGGGTAAAAAAACGCTCTTTACTCTGAGATTCGAATGGAACAAAAAGGTGAAGCTTTCGACTGTTCAGTGTGGTGGTACACACAGTTACCAACACGTCTTTAAATGTTTTACTCTTGTACGAGACACAGTCCTATCTCTTGCAAATACGTGTATGCTGGCTTCGGTCAATTTTTATCAGCATCCGTCGTTGTTGTACACGTCAACAACTCTTGAAAACGCGGATGAAGACTGCAAAGAACGAAGAAATGAGTAGGAAAAAAAAAAGGTTGTGTTATGCCATTTCGTTCGGTGAGTCTTTTGAAATTTTTACGCATTCATTGAAAATATAAAGCGTGAAACAAGACCGTAAGGATGTGAATGTTTGTAAGCTGATGTGAAAACAAACAAAGTTCTAAAAGGAAGCTCCAGAAGAAAGAATAACTCACGATGATATGTGTATAACATTCAATACTTATTCATGTGCTGTCAACAGGTGCGCCTTTGAAATACAGTTCGAATAAAAATATATTATGTATAACAACTTCAAATAACACATTTCAAAGCAGAGTAACCTTTCATTTCCCTGTTAGCAACAGTGATGTAGTGATAAAACACAAAAAAAAATCACTATTAATTTATACATAAATCAAACACGTTTTTATCCAACAACACAGCACAGCCCTTAATCAATTTCATGGCGCATTGGCGCTAATCCGACAGGTTTCACTTGTACACATTTTGTAACACAGCTTGTTATGAATATTGCTTCAGTGACGAAGAGGAAAATATGAAGAAAAAGGGAAAAGAAAAGTGATGTGTTTTCTTGGAGACAAAACTCTATAATCACTCACTATTATTGGACTTGGTTTTATGTTTCAACGTGTTAATTGTTAGTTACATCAAAACTGTCACTAAACGATGAAGCAGATCAGAGTTGATAATTCAAGAAACATCTACTGACTGAAAATTCACGAAGGTACAAATATTGAAGTTCCATATTGCTTAACGTTAGGTTATACGTGGTTACTGAAATTCTTATGGCCTCATCAATTTTATAATTTTCCAAACAAGTTCCAAAAGCAAATGCAAAGTTGTCCCTCTATCGGAACACCAGGCCACCAAGAATTGCAGGGAATTAGACATATAGTGCCACTAAATCTAAAATTTCCGTACTGAATTTAGTTGAGTGGTCTGCTTCTGGCTCTGTTTGATATAATTCCGGGAAAAGACCCCAGACAGACCCTGTTTATGAGCTTCGGTGAGTCTCAGAGTAAACCAGGACTCTGAGAAGAAGGGAAAAACTACTGACCCTTCCGGGAAACAAATCCTTCTCCATGTTGTGGCGAAATCACAACAGTGACTACTGTACTGTGTTTGTATTAATCTGATTATTTATTTATTTATTTATCGATTACATAACGACGCTATCAGTATATCAGGCTTCAGAGCATCAAATCGTAGATTGATAAGTGAATAATAAACTGGAAAGAATGTGGAGAAAAAGCCACAGTAAATATCGAAATTATCTTGAAGAAACTGAGAAAAACGCACCGTATAACAATATGATTGGTGCTCACTCAAGGTTAAAAAAAAAGTATTACATTTACCACTTCAACCAACGTTCAATGTTTAAGCTGATATCAAACTTGAATTTCCTAAAATATTAGCTTATTAAGTGAAAAAATAGTATATGACCTAAAATGTACACTTGATTAAGACTTACAACTTGCATTTTGAACTTGTATTCAACGTACTGTTCATTCAAGCATAAACCAAAATCCAATAGAACCAATAAAATTGAATCATAACTCTTTCAGTATTTAGGCTACGAAACTGAAGTCTGTGAATGAAATGAAGCAGAAACATGCAATCCCGTTACACATTCATTCAACACAGTCTGTGAAAAGGAAACACAAAAATATTCGCTTAAAAAGGATACAGATATACATCTTCGAAACAGATTGCACACAAAAATATATTTAAATTCAACCTTTCCTGCGTCAGAATCGTTTTCCGCAACATCTTACAAAACCGCTGGCTCTGTCCACACTGCCAAGTGTCCAAGCCTTAATAAAAGTGGCTAAGCGAGAAGGAAGAATAACTTCCAACACAGATTTCCTCTCCTTATATAGAGTTAAGGTAAGAGAGAAACATTTTTAACAATCCTTCAGCTACCCTTCCGGGAAATTTTCAATAAAACATTAATTAAAATACGTCAGCACAACTATTTTATTATAAGAGGCTACATGTTTCGACCTTTTAAACTGTCATCTTCAGGCCTTCTAACATGTACACAGCATCTGTTGACTCATCTGAAGATGACCATTTAAAAGGTCCAAACATGTAGCCTAGTACAATAAAATAGTTGTGCTGACGTATATTAATTAACGTTTCAGTATATTCCTAGCACATCGTGATGTCTTCCATCAAGAAATTTTCGTTGTTTTTTAAAGGAAAAGAAATGTGGGTATGCGACGAAAGCTTTAAAATTGTTATTGTCAAAATATTCCTAAATCCACTGAACATTTTACTTTGTTCTATGCGATTTTTTTCATCTTCACAACCTCTCACTATGTACGTAGGTAGGAAAAATGAATCTGCTCCTAAGATTTTCCAGTTTAGTAAACTTTCTCAAGTTTCTCAACGACCCTGAAGATTTCGAGGGAACCCTGCCTGCTAAACACACAGGGAGTGAAGAGCCATCACCTCCTCGAACGACACTTCGGCAAGGTACAAGCAAGTTCAGAATAAAAGTGTACCATAACTCTTACTTCGCTCGTAAACCCAGTAAAACACATGAGTATAAATTACTGCAGAAGAAATCAAACATTACTTTTAAGATTGTTTTATCGCTATAAGAGATCTTTGTCTATGAGTTGTTTATAAATGCGTCCAACATTCTAGAAAACGTCACAGACTGTGCCACGACACAGGCGGTTAGTCGTGGCCCTCCTCCGCTGAGGTATGGCTTCGATACCAAGCCAACCCATGTAGGATTTATAGCGGAAAATGTGAATGGGGCTTGTTTTTCTCTGATTATTTAGATTTTTCCGTGTCAGCACACTTTTAGTTATATCGCAATTATATTTCATTCATTTATCGTCAACGCGATACAATTTTGGTAATCGGTAGACCTAAAATACTTCTCCTTCTCTCTCTCCCCTCTCTCTCTCTCTCTCTCTCGTCTTTCCAAATATTATCAAAAACCTTGGAACAGCAGTAAGCAACTTAAATGGTTATTCATTTCTATGTTATGTGGAGAAAAAAATCTCAGGAAATGTATGATATTGTGCGTGTATACAAGTGAAGTTACAGACTGCTGTAATTTTAAACGTCTCGTCAAGAAACATGCTGATAAAACTTCCAGACAGTCCAAACCATACAAACAGTCCCGTTACTGTACCGCCCTTACCTTTACAATGCACTCAAATATATTATAATAAATCATAAATGATGGAAATGCCATGTGCTGGACGATAAAGGATTCGTGGTTCTATCCCCGGCAATGACACAGACTTTTCTCCCCCAAGGTCCACACCCGGTCGGGGGCACACAAAGCCTTCTATTCAAAGTCCATCGCGGTACACTTCCACAGGGGAAAATCGGCAGGAGCCTAAGGCTAGCCACTCGTCACTATCTACAAAAAAAAAAATTAGGACTAGACCCTACACCCCATCTCCCACATATGCCCTCACGGTGTGCTCAGGGACAACACTGTCTCCGCATGCAGACCTTCGTCTTGCGAAACTGATGTATGTTCACACGCTACAATAATGTTGAGCCATGAAAGCTACACGAACGGTCCTTGCCTAACTCAAAAAATCCGAAACCGTATTTTATCCTGACCCAGGTTAATTAATTCCACAACTTGAAACCCCATTTCTTTGTGACACACTTATGACTGTGCTCACTAATTAGACCCTCTTGTTAGGAAATGTCAGGAATAAGAGGGTGGTACATTGCTGAAGCTACAAAAGGCTTTGGCGTCCAGAGCCGTGGGGCAGCTAATTCGACGACGAAGATTCAAGCCCACAGGATAATGAAGTCGTGACGATTTGCGGTTTCCCACATTCCGCGGGAGGTACCTGCCTCCAATGCAAAGTACATCATTCAACCTCTCTTTATAGACTACACAGAAGACCGAAATCTCCTCCGATATTTGGGTAACCTTTTACCAGTCGGCAAGGCGTCAAGTCCCAGAACACATCATCCTCCATCACCACTGCTATGAGAAACTAAAACGTCTTCAAAACTGGAACCATTTCATCTATGGAATTTATTTATTTAGAGAAGGTATTTTGGTGCACAGAAAGTAATTATGACCACAATAGTGGTGGCCTAATTTAATATCCTGCAGTCATGCCGTAATTTTCCTGGGAACGCTGAGGAACGTAACGGAAAGTTCCGAGCCTGGGCAGCCGTGATTTGGTCAACAAAATTGAGAAGTATGTGCCATTTGTCTGAACGACGAAGTAAGCTGCTAGTAGAGAGTGATGACAGTTGATGAAATAAGAACGGCTGAATAAAATACCTTCTTTCTTTAACTGAGACTGCATACAATTTGTACGTGCTTAGACGTGTCGATGAAATCTGAAAAGGAAAGGCTGGTAACGATTAAAGAAAACTTGGGATACAGACGGCGATAAAATATAAGGCTGAAAATCCGCCACTGTAAGAAACTGAATGTCACAACTTACAAATCTAATTGTGAAAGCGAACTTACAACACTACAGTTTTAAATTTCCTCATGTTAGCTCAATTTCCTTTCGTTATTCTGAAGTGTCATCATGTCTGTCCGTCATGCCTTCGTTAATAAATTACGAATAACATGCGCAGTTAAACAAAAACTGATACAAACATCACAACGATTTTCCACCCTTTCTCACTTTCAATAGCACCCACAATAATTCTACCATGATAAACGTACGAACTGCTTTTGTAAACATGACTACAGGAAAGCAGATTTTAGGGCTCTAAACTTCATATTGTAATAACATTCTAAGAAATGGAAATTCCAATAGGGTAGTGGTTTTGTAGAAGGTAAATCCACATCAAAAACGGGCAGCGTCAAAATTAATATTAAGAAAGGAAATACGATCAGAACTAGTGATCTGTTACTCGTGGAATCTGTGTGTAGATAATTTGCGCACAGGATGAAATGTTTTGGAAACGGCGCCATTTGTACGCATATTAGGTTAAGACAAAATGTGCAAAGTGCGAAACCGCATACCGCGTAGGCACATCTAGCGCCGTGGAAGTTAGGCAAAAAAAAATCGGTGTAAAGGTAAAGTTCACCCTAGAACAGGCCACGAAGGCCCAGAGGGGATGTACAAGTATAGCTCTACTCTTTCTTTAACCTCGTCGCTAGATGGGGTGGGTGGTCAAGAAACGCCCCGGCCGTTTTACCCCCTGGAATGACCGGTACCCATTGTACAGGAGGCTGAGTGGGACTCAAGGCCGGTCTGGACGGGCGCGGAAAATCTCGCCTACGCCGAGATTCAATCCCCGCGCCTTCCAACCCGTAGCGAGTCGCTATGCCGGCCCGTAATGATCGCCGTATTAAGGCTAATTCCACACCTAAACAAAATTAATGAGCACATTGAACGCGAATTTAATCTTAGCAGATCAAACCATTATCAGATGTTCTGAATACGTCAAATACGGAAGAAAAAAATCGAAATACAATAAACCAGTGCTTCACCGATTTACCAAGTGCAAGAAAAGCGACGAAAGCTTTTAAGTATAATCTCTTTCAAATTCGTATACTGATAGAAAATAGGTAGATTAATTATAATGTTTTTGAAGGAAACTTGTAAAATCTGGTTAGGTTAATATTTGATTGTTGCGTTTCCTAATCAGAATAGCCTGAAATAAAAAGATACTCTTCCGTTAATTTTAAACTTTACTTTGTAAACAGTAGTTGGGAAGGTCAAAGATTAATAGGTGGTGAAACTGAAAGCAGAACTTGAACGTTTGCTGTGCGGTGATGATGCTATTTTTATGGGTGATAACATAAATTCTATTTTTAAAAAAATTCGTTATTTCCTTGGGAAAAGATTGGTCTAGAACTAAATGCTGAAAAACCTAAGTATATATGGAGTCGTCCAATAATGCTGGTCAAAACAGCAAAATAAAGAGACACAGTATATTCTGTAATAACATGACCGACTTCAAAAACTCGAGACTCGCTCTAACGAATGGAAAAATGCACGCAGGAAGAAAACAAGTATAGATTCATTTCGGGAAATGCTTGCTACCACTCAGCCTCGTTTGTTTTGTCTTATTCTTTTCCATTTAAAGACAATGATAAGAATGTACAGAATTATAATATTTTCTGTTTTTTATGTGGGTGTGCAACTTGGTTTATCACAGTTAGGTAAAATCATTTTCACGATGTTCGAAAATAGGGTTCTGAAGAAGATATATGAGCCTAAGAGGGCGGGATTGAAAGGAAGAAGGGAGAAAAAGTCTTAATTAAGGGCTTTATTTTTACCCTTGCCTAATATTATTAGGGCACGCATACTAAAAGAAGGGTAAACCTGGCGAAAAATGCAGCACGTACGGCAAACAGCAATGAACACAAGGTTTACGGAAATCTGCAGGTAAGACACCACTTGCAAGATACAGACGCAGAGGAGAGGATAATATTAAAAGTGGCTACTGGCAGAACGAAGAATGTAGACTAGATTAATCAGGCTCAGGATAAGGACAAATGGCCGGCTGTTAAATGTAAGCTAACGAATTTTCGGTTTCCATAAAATTTGGGGAAATTCTTGAGTATCTCATCAAGTAGTGGCTTTTCAAGGACTCTGCACCGTGCAGTTGGGTTTCATGAATTACGGACCTCTAAATTTTATCGTTATTAATTATGAGTTCCAACAGCAAGCAGAACAAAGAAGGAAAGTACACATTGCAATTTGTGTCCACACCTTCTTATTGTTGTTGTTAATAACGGCTGTCTAATTCTTAGATAACTAATTACTCCAATTATTGTCTCGTACTTCTCCCAAATAAACGACAACAATTATGTTAGCAAAGCAGTGAAGAGATCTGCAGACACCACAGCATGAGACATTTCATTGAATTTCTGCTTCTAGTGTATCATGAAAATTCCCTTCAAAGAAATGTACCCGGAAGGGAAGCGAGGATGAGGGAGATGGAAGAATAAGAAAGAAAAAAACAAGAAATAAGCGCTGAACCATGGTGGAAAGGGTGAAGGTAGAAAAAAATAACTGCACTGTGGAAAAGAGCGAAAACCAGGTAATGGAAGGAAAGAGAAGACACAAGGTATGATAAACACATTTAAGTTAGAGAATAAATAAAAAAAATAAGAACTGGAAAGGAAGGACCGAAGGAGACAAAGGAAGGCTGAAAAACAGGAAGGATAATGAAAGGAAGAAAGTAACAGAAAAAGGGAAGAAAGGAAATTAAAGGAATGTAAAAAAAGAAAAGAAAACAAGACATATGGGTTGACAATAACGCAGACAGGGACAAGTTATGTGGAGCTTGATGTCACCGAAATTCCTCGCCCTGGATTATTGCGACCCTATTCTCTTCCAATACTCGATTTTTCTTTAATCTTACGAAGTATGAACGTGATGTCACACGAGCTTCATCTAGACCAAGTATGTCTATCTCTGTCCTCGGCCGTTTCGCCCAGTGAAACTCTTGGCTCAGAAATGGTTTGATTACAAACTCGAAAATTATAAGACACAACCGTATGTCTATACCAGAGATTTGGCCTCCCATTCACGGCTCCTTCGAACTTTCCTCTTCCAGGGTTATACATGGTCTGGACATAATTGTCACTTGCCAACTTAGCTCTCTTCCACGTATAAGCAACCCTCACAAAGACAAGTGAGGATTTTTTTTTTCGTTGTTATACCGTTAGGGCAACCAACACCGTCCAGCAACAACTAGCTAAAGAACAGATTAATAATAAAAACCCCAGTGGAATATACAAACTAAAATGTAACACATGTAATAAGGTGTACGTTGGACAATAAGGTAGACCCATAAACGTAAGACATAAGGAACATGTGAGATATATAAGAACCAACAACCCACAGTCTGCCTACGCATTACATATCCTGCAAAATAGACATGAATATGGACCAATAGTAGACACATTACAACTACTAAAAATATGCTCAAAAGGTACACATATGAACTGTTGGGAAACCTTATATATGCTAGCATTCCACCAACACGGAATATTAATCGCGGAACAACAGTTCAGTGACTTCAACCCCCTCTATGAACTTATAAACACAACGAAAATCCTTCCACTTAACTTGCTGCCAGTATCACGCCACGAAACACAGAATGCACATCCATAACAGGGCACTATTGGCAACACAACACAACACGGTAAGAATAAATTCACATCAGTCCAACAAGCCTAATTATTTGTGTACAAAATTATTCTATATTTATTTTGACGATACTTATTTCGTGTAATTTATATTACAGGCATGCTGCCACAAAACCAACTGGAATAGTGAAATTAATATGACTTTTAATAGTGTAACTTTAGCAAGGACGATATAGCTCCCTGACGATGGTCCTAGGACCGAAACATGTCGGAGCGTTTTTAATGTTTTAACGTGTAAATTTTATAAATTTATATAAGTGCAGTGGTTGGTAAAATAATTGAGTGACAAGTGAGGAAATTCTGTTCCAGTAATTAAGTTGTAATTAAACATGAAACAAACATCTTTATGTAAAAGAAGACTGAAAATCATACAAAATATCACTAACGTCTTTACTCCAATGGCCTCTACATTTTTCTCAACTAGACCGCGTGTAACTAATCCGACAAACGGACACTTAAGCCTAAGCCAAACACATACGTGCAATGCTGAAACTAACAACTTCACACATGTAGGGTCTGTCAATATTATTCGCTTAGTTAAATGCTAGCTAGAATCAGTATGCGTCCAGCAGGTCCTGCAACTGGTCAAACCTATCAATATTTTGCTGTGTCCGGAAGCTAAAGAATAGCTGGTGTCAATATCGTTCTACTCTGAATGCTTCTCACAAAACACTCTCATCACAAATTTCGAAACCTGAGCGCGTAATGAGATAACGATTTGCACAAGCTTGATGCTATGGAGCAACTCTCTAACGCGAATTTCAAAATATTCCCTCGAAAGCAGACGTCAAGACGTTACCAAATTTTGTCACCACGCAGCCCCCCCCCCCCAACACAAAAAAAAAATAACAAAAAAAAACCCCACATATCCACCTCCGCGCCAAATAAAAAACACCCCACACCAAAACACTTATCTAT
>Ga0123352_10019500_pt1 | contig 10818 bp, 8 predicted proteins | sample TergutLab28metaG_FD_89700 | JGI IMG/M metagenome (GOLD analysis project Ga0123352, IMG submission 89700) | Labiotermes labralis P1 segment gut microbial communities from Petit-Saut dam, French Guiana - Lab288 P1 | ecosystem: Host-associated > Arthropoda: Insects > Digestive system > Gut ... | reverse complement strand
TGTTTTCAATTCCATAAAAATTAAGATTTAATGTTAGTGTGTTGTTTTTTTGGCGTTTTTTTTTTTGGGTGATGTGGGGGGGGGGGGGTAGCTTGGAACTAAATGGAAGCAATCAATCTGTGAATTTAATCTGCCTTCCATTTCTTCATCAATGTAATTCTGATTTACTAGGCCATTTGAAAATATCTGAACTTTTCCACAATTTTAAAGGCTTTATTTGGTGTCTGAATGTTGTGAATTTGCCCTGCACTTTGGCTTTAAGACCAATAAGCATTTAGTTTTCTCTGCATTTCTATGGCATTTCCTTAATACACAGCACTAAAGTTTTTCTGTGTAACATTTATGTTGGCTCAACAAATTAATATCAGATGACATGAGTGAATATGTCTCATTCAGTTCCAGCCCCACCTGGATTGCTTCGACCTTTTTTCGTGTCATATTCTGAAGCAGTGGTTATAAGTGTTTTCATGTTTCAGACAATTCGAATAGGCAATGCATCAGATAAATGTTCATGTGCCTGAACATTGCTACACGGTTCATACACAGTTTACTTGGCCTAACTTAGGAAAATAATCATGCACACCTTTGTGTGCCAATATAAGGTGACCCTTTATTTTCCAGTTGATGACTTTGGATAAACTTCTCACCTTATAGTCGGTGTAAGTACAGTATTGCACATAGCTTCACTTAGAAATGTCACATACTCCTGTGAAATCTACAAAATTTCATTCACATCTCTCGTTCCCGTTTCGGACAGAGCCGCTAACACACCGATGACGTAGGAATGAAAAGCCACAGTTTAAGGTAGCCCTAAAATACTTTTTATGTGCACACTCCTTTTACTCTGTGGATGAATTTTTTGCATGTACAGATGTGTATGACTTGTCAATTCTTACACTGTAATAATTTTATATGTCTTGTATGCTTCTGTATGTTTTGACATGTTCCACATCCTATTGTCTGGTGACAGTCTCGGGGATGTATGGAATGTCTGTATGCAAGGTTAGATGCAAGTACTACGGTCATCGGTAACTACAGGGCGGCGTACCGCGATCTCAACACGCACGGTTACACCTAACAGACCGTCAATCGTAACTTCCGCTTTATGTGTCTGCGTACTGGCGCTCATACCAACAAAACAGACTACATGTGGCTTCATGCTAAAGCTTCCCTCAACCCCAACAATAGATAGGGGAAATACATCTAACCACCTAGCCAATCCCTGTTCGCGGTGAGATGCTGGGCTCACAATGTGCACCAGTTCACCTATTTGCAGCAAATCGCTGACAACACAGACTTTGCAAATCATCCTTCTATACTAACGACGTCTGTCTCCCGCTCTCAATAATAGGCACAGATCATCTAGTTGTCTGCGGTCTAGTTTGATCACAGGGACAGCATGGCGTAAATTCCTGCTTCTAACGGCTATCACGAAAAGCGCCTCCACGATTATAGAGAATGCATATAGAACCCACCATGAAATTATCCTACCCGTAGTCTCCAAGTATGGAGTGATCCTCAGCACGGATAACTTTGACCACAAGTAGTAGATGATGGTGGTCGTTGCCGTAGTGTGGGGTACATTACCAAATCCACCAGTTCACCAAAATAGCCTTGAGAATGGTCTATAACACAGATTATTTATGCCTTCAGTTACTAGAACTCTGATCCATGGTTTCTAGTATAGAGGCGATTTTAAAATAACATGCATAGCAGCCAACTCAACAGATATTCTTTTATTTTAATTTCAAATTTACAATCAAAAAAATTCAGAGAGAGAAAGATTCAGTGCTCGAGATACATGCGTTTCCATTTTACAACTCCAGAGAGAAAGATTCAGTGCTGATACATGCGTTTCCATTTTACAACTCCTGTAACTGTGACAAAACTGAACGCGCTCTAAGTCAAAACGTTGTAAACAATGGCTGCTGTTGTGAGGGCTAAGAAGTGTTTTCGTTCTGTTGTACGATATTCTGATCGCGAATCATTGCCTTGAATTGACAGCATATAAATTGAATACGAAAGATAATGGTGGGTAGCCATATGTATTATAAATGTGGTAGGAAGTTGTTTCAATGGTAAAGTTTGCTGTTTTTATTTATGGTGAAGTGTCCCTAGAATGACGTTCGTAAAGTTTTGGAATACGCAGAAGCAAATAACCAGTACGAAAATTAATCTTATTCCAGTAATCAGTTCCTTCGGAGTTCTGTGCAAGTCCAGTATCATTACGCGATTTTCGAGTGCTTAATGATAGGCCAGACTTATGAAGTAGATGTAAAAAAATGACTACTTGTTTAGTGATGTGGGAAACTTACTTCTTAATTAGAGCGTTGTATTCGTCTTTATTATCATCCCAGTTTTAGTAATATTCGTTTTCGACAAGTTTTTGGGAGTAAGTTTTATCCACTGTTGGAGTTTATCGACGTGTGTTTACGAAACGGTTTTCTGATGGACGCGAAATCACCTCATTGTACAAAATATTAATTTATTTCATTTAATTTTTTTTCATATTGCACAGTTCTTTACTGTGGCGGAAAGTGGGATTATTGTACAGTGATAACCTCGGCTAACGAGTGACCCTGCTAACGAATTTTTCGGCTAACGAAGATTATTTTTGCTGTTTTTCGGACCCGGAACGAATTATCGTCGTTAGCCGAGGTATCACTGTATTGTATACTTTCTGTCTGGTAATGTGGCCTGACACATATCTTGACTGCCTCAACCATGATGATGTGACTGATTCTTAAGAAAGGCTCTGCTCCTTGGAGCTAGGTGGTTAGTATAAAAAATCACTTTAGATAATTTTGTAGCACTGTACTGTTGAGGCAGAATTGTTAGAATCTGTCATGACAGTTTGGATAGTCCACATAGGATTGGTAGTGGGCAAAATTTTCTTTGTTTTTTGCTTGATCTCTGGCCATCACCATTTATAATACTTGATAGAGAAACTTTTGGAACATTCTGTGCATTTGTTACTTACAAACATGATTTACTGGTAGGTTTTGCTTGGCAGATGAGCCAAACGTTTGTCCATGATGAGTTGAAAATGTTTCTAAACATCATGTTACATGTAAAAGATATGTATTTTTCTCATTAAACATCACATGATGGTATTTTCATAATTCCAGGAAGCATAACCCCTTTGATGGACTCATACTTGCTTATCTGGCTAAGAAATCCAGTGCATTTGTAGAACCCTATGATTCATTAAGGTATTGATGAACTGGCAACAGACATAGGATTTGGCTAGTTGTATCTGGTCCACACCCTCTTGTAAAGATCCATTTTAATTTTTCCTCTTCCTGTGCCTCTGTGTCTTCTTCTGTTCAGGGTTTTTAACGCAGATTTTGTTTCAATTTCTCCCAAATGTATTGTACATGTCTCATCCATCTTTTACTCTTTTGTTTGACCTTCTTAGTCAGTGTTCCAGTCGGTCAGTCCGTTAGTACAAATTATGAATATTTTTTGGGGGTTATGTCTGAAGATGGACAAAGAAACAAAATGAGGTACTTGATATATAGTTTTGTTTATATATAAAAGAAGTGTTGGGACAAGCACTGTACAAGTATTTATGAGAGATTTGAGGTTTTTGTATCACTGTTGCTGATATTGATATTGATGATTCAAGTCATTTTGGATGTCACACTATATTGACTGGTAAGTAGTTGCTGGTATTAGTAGTGCCATCATCTTCATCATAGAAGATGGCCAGAAGATGAAGGTATTATGATCCATTGAAACACTACTGATTATCAGTCTACATGGTGTAATATCCCAGAGGACATGGAGTATTCATTATATTTACATTAAAGGAGTTCCTTGTGGATGGCATTGTTCATGTAAAGCCAGCCAACATTTTACAATCTTGGATATTCCAGTATTGTGAGGAAATAATATGTTTTGCAAGCTTTTGTACATCAGTTGTCATTAGAATCTGTTTTTATTGCAGTCAAGTAATCAGTATAATGGCACACTTCCCTCCATTAATGTTGTGGGAAGTGCTGGAGGATCACAAGAAAGTGAAAGCTCCTCTGGTGTTGGTCAGAGTTCTGGTGGTGATGGTGTGGATGGAGAAGAGCAAGAGGAATCTTCCTCGTCACATGTGGTATGTGGAATTTAAATACTAATTTGTAATTTAAAATTGAAGTATTTCATTTTAACACTGTCTACAATATTGGGTGCTGAAATATAGGTACACAATTTGTGTTTATTGGTTTATTTTACCTTGTTCTCATATTGTACCATGGTATGGGCAGGTGCAGTAATACACTAATTAAAGAAAAAGCATACAATAGCATTTTTTGTTATATGGTACCATGTTATTGCAGACGCTGTGTTACGGTGATTTATTAGTTTCTAGCATCAAATGAGATTATGGTTACCAGAAGTTCAGAGCATATGTTTCGTTGTTATATTACCTAGGAATGTAACATGTGGCTGTCCAATTATTCCTTCTTTGACATTGTAATAATGCCTTGAAGTGTATACTTAGACAGTTCTTCCATTCCTTATATTGCCACACTTCTAAGAGCCCCTCATCAGTTCTTTTTTTCTTTGATAGGTTGAAGAAAATAAGTGAAGAAAATTTTTGGCTCATGGTCCATGTGCTTTTTAATTTCCTGTAACATCTTTCTATTAACCATTATGCAACTGGATTGATATTTCAATTTTAGCACATGGGTTATGAAAATCAGGAGTACTATTCAAACAGAAAAAGTTGGATTTATAAACTAAATGGCATTTTGTGGAAAATAAAATAGAGATTAACCTGCATGTCTTAAAAATGCAGTTAATTTCCTTTTTGTCTAAATATACAAATTAATTTTGGGGTTTTTTTTTTTTTTTTGCATGCATTCATGTATGTGAACATCGGTTTTGTTTTGGTTACCTGCCCTGTTTCCTGAATGCCATTTTGTTTCTGGATATCTGCTACACAGTACTTTTTGTATATATAAGCAAATGCATTTTTACTTTTTGTTCCTTCTGTAAAGACCAATGTTACATTAGGCCAACTATATTAAGAACCATGTATTTTATTTCAATAACTTAGCAGCATTTTGTAATTTAATTCATGGGAAAAGTTGAATGTTGAAGATGCTTTGACCACATTTCGACAACAGTGGCAGCATGAGCTGGAAACATCACCTCAGCATGGCGTGAAGAGTAAGCCATCAGACAACACCACAGAGGAAGGTGGAGAGGAGGAGAATGACTTGAATGTTGAGAATGAAGTAAGTTAATGATTAACTTTGTGTGAATTTTATCATCATCATTGAAGGTTCTAAAATTAACTAGAATTATCTACACAGATAACAGTAATTTAAAGTATACAATATGATGTGGTGTTATCATACCCCTATTTCCCCTCTTTCCATCCTCCCTCTCCCCTTCCCTCTGCATTACCCTCCCACAGTATTGTGATAAATTGGTCATTTCTTGTAAAGAAAGTTCTTCCCCGATTTATAAGTCACCTTCTTCACATAAGTTGGTTGAGAAATGTATACCCGGCATGGATATTAAATAATGAGATATTTCAAAGAATACTTTATTAATGAAATTATTATATCTGCAAGGTATCTTTTTTCAAAGTAATTTCGCCAGAAGCTACATACTGCTCCATATGAGCCTCACAGGCCTTGAAACATCTCCTGAAGGCATTTTGTGAGTGCTGTAAGTAACAGTGGTGTTTTGTTATGGATGCCTTCAGTTTACTGAAAATGGATTTCTTTGAGCACACTTTTCAACTTGGCAAGAAGAAATAGTAACTCAGGGCAAGATCTGGTGGGTATGGAGCAAGTTTGAGCACTAGTTTGAGTTTTTTTTGGGCTAAAAAGTGGCAGATGAAAAGCATTGGTATATTGTCTTGTCGCAAAAGCCAACTCTCCAGCCCTTTCTTCCAATTCTATTGCAACTTGAATGTGGAATTGTCTCACTGATTTCATGGTATGAAGTCAGCCGTGATGATTCCTGTAATGTTGAAGAAAACCAATCATGTTCTTGATTTACCATTTTGACATTCAAACTTTCTGCTGTCTCAGAGATGCAGGAGTTGTCCATTACATGGACTGACACCTTGCTGTTGTGCTAAACATGCCAGACTTTGGTGCAGGTGATTACAGTGTTAAAAAATGTTCATTTCCTTGTGTTTTGTTTAACATTTTAGAATAAACTTGGCTGTATTGCCAATGTTTATTCTCCACTTGGATTCTTTGGAACCATTTTCAAGCACACTTTTTTCATGTTTAAGTTTATTGTTAAAATTTGTCACACCATTTCCTTGTTCATCTTCAATGCATTTGCTCTAGTTCCTATGTCTGTGTGATGTGTTCTGTCAAGAGTCCACACATGTCATGGTATGGTGCTTGATTAAGCACAGTGACACTTTACCTTTATCTGTAATGTGTTATGTATAAAAATGGACATGTGAATTAGTATAAATTGTAGATTGTTTGAAAACTAGAGTAAATCTTCATCTCACAATAAGCTATTTCTTTGCTGTTGTGCATCATTGAATGAAGATTGTGTTTCTGTAACATGTTGTTCTGAACCTTTCTGGGATGATAATGTCTGCTTGTTAGTGGCTTCAGGTCACGGGCACTTAACATTTAAACTGAGTTTTGTTTTAACACATAAGGGCACAGCTTAGATGTTAACGTCTGTGACATATTGCGTTTAGCACTTGGTCTTGTGGTATTAATATCAGCTGTTGTAATGGCTAAGCTCTTGGCTAAAACTTTTGCTTTATTGTTGTAGGCAAAAATGTTGTTCTTAAAGGGTGTTGAAAATGAACAGAATGGAAAACTGTATGAAGCTATACAGTTTTACCGTCGGGCAGTGCAGTTGGTACCTGACATTGAATTTCGTCTTTATGATGCAAGCAAAGCGAAGCCAAGAGAGAGACAGGAAGTAGACAACAGTGAAGGTAACAGTTATTTTAGTAATGGACTGTGTATTCCCTCACATGTTCATATTGTCAGTAGTGGGTACTGGTTGTAGGAAAATAATGCTATTATAGTGGCTTCCAGTGTCAAAGTTCATACCAAGTTTTATGACATTCTGTGTGATTGACAGTTGAACTGGTAGGTGACGCAACAGTACACATGCATATGCATGCATGCGTGCGTGCTCTCTCTCTCTCTCTCTATCACACACACACACACACATACAATGAGCATCCCAAGCTTTTATGAGGGCTGTAGTAAAATCTTGATCAGTTCACTTCTGTTGGTTATGTTATGTACCTTCCATACAAGAAAAGAGCAGGTTGTATGAGAGCACAGGACTATTTATATGTGCATGTGTAGAGGGTTTTCTCTCCACCACATCAAATTTTGGACCTGTTGCCTGATTTTCATGAAATTTGATGTGTATGAATATCATGCCTTACAGGCTGCCACAGTGACATACTTTTAATTTTTGACTTGATACAACCTACATAGCAGAAATGCAGTGGTGGTAGAATTGAGTGACACAAAAACCACCTACATGAGGATCCTGAAATGACATATGCTAATAGCTCTTAGAAAACTATGTAACCAACGGCAGAGAATACCTTTGCAGAATGTAAAGTAAGAGCGTGGTGGTTGGGGGAGTATTTTCCTCAGTGCTGGGTATGGTGGTGATAGATAATGAACTAATGGGAGGTTTGGAATGGGGGTAGATTATCATGTAAGAAACATTGTGTAAGTCGTCTGTTACAAACAGTATGACAATATGGGACTTTAATGTTATATCTGGCATATTTATCAAGTTGTATCTGTCCCTCAGTAATAAGTTCTTCACAGAGGAAAACAACAACAACAACAACAAAAAGAGACCTGTAGTACTAGCAATGTATGCAGTAGGAAATCCATATGTGTATTATTATTATGCATAGGGTCATTGTATTATCTGAACAGTATCATTTGTCACATCCCACTGCTATTTTAGTTTGTGTGCGTGTGCACGTGCGTGCATGTGTGCAGGAACAATGTTGTGTTTATAGGATAGGTGAAACAACAGTACATGACAAATGGTGGTGGGCACTGTGGTAGCCACATGTGAGAATCCTGCTCAAGTGTCCCACACTGTGCAGAAATTATCTACTGCCAAATGTAAAATGCAGAAATATGGTTAACTGATCTGCACGGCTGTGTTAACCAACACTGATGGCAGGTAATATGTTAGCTCTAATATAAGGGTGTTCATAATAACAAGTGTTTTATTGTTAGGTGCAAGAGTATACTCCTCTCTTCCCCTGGTCTTGAACTGCTTGTGTGGTATTTACCTAGGTTATTCGGAAAGTAAGTACCGTCTCCGCATATCTCTCGCGCATCCTCGAGGCTGTCACTTTGCACATGTGCAGTGACTTCCTCTATCAATTGAGAAGCCACAGACACCGTTTTGTGAAATTTGTATTATGTTTATGTTTGTTCCTGTGCATTAAACATGTTTAAGACAAATGAAGGGGCCGCTGACTGTGAAATACGGTCTGTAATTCGTTTTTTGAATGGTAGGAATGTGCTGCCAAGTGAGATTCATCACCAGATCTGTCAAGTGTATGGTTACAATGCGATGAGTGATGGCGTGGTTAGGAAATGGGCTCATATGTTCATTGAAGGACGAGAGAATGTGCACGATGAGGCATGAAGTGGGCATCCATCTTTGATGAATGATGATTTGGTGCGTAAGGTGAATGAAAGAGTGTGTGACGACAGACGTTTCACTATTTCTGATCTGTCCCTCCACTTTCCTCCAATTTCAAGGACTCTACCTTATGACATTGTCAGTAGTGGCTAAAATCGCAGGTGTTCACATTCTATGAGGAGGGTATACAAAAACTTGTGCCCCACTATGATAAGTGCCTTAATAATGGCGGCGAATATGTGGAAAAATAGTTTGAAGACTGTAGAATCTGATAACAGTAAGATTTTTTATGAAACCTTACTCGATTTTTTTTTTACAGCGAAACGGTACTTACTTTCTGAATAAGCCTCGTATAATTATCTCATGTAATACATGTGTTCATAAGCATATGCAAGTGATTAGTAGATTTAAGTTTTATTGCTGATGTCCTGTTTGTGTTATGAATTCGTTTGTTTGTTTAATATTTGCATTATATTTTCAAGAAGTTGCATATGATACATTTCCAGAGTTGCTTGCATTGTTTAAGTTCAACATGTAATTGCAAGTTGATGATTGTGCATCAGTGAAGGTGCACAAATTGAATTTGGCAGTATTACTTTTTGTCCAGGCTTTTGCGATATGTAATATGAATATTTTTGAAACTGTTAACTTTGTGGGTAACCAGATGATTTGAAAGTTGGTCCTGATCAAGAGGGGGACATTGGGCCAGAGGATGATGATGGTGATAATGATACAGATCTTATATCACGCTTACAACGACTGTTCAGCCGTTCTGTGTGTGTCTGCACACCACACCATGAGCAAAAGGTAAGCTGTACAGTATCTATGTCAATATTTTTTGTATGGTGGATGTTCATCCAAGTGGATGGGGGAGAAAAATTTCAGAATGTAATGCGTGATATTTTCAGTGCACTCTTCTTTGCTGTGATAGATTTGTGTTTGCAGTAATTAACAAGGGCAAAGAAATACACAGAAGAGCAAAGCACATGTCTGGAAAGCATGCACACTCCAGCATAATATGTTTCTTTTGCACATATGGATAGATGAATTTTGAAGTAAATCAGTATGCTCTGCCCATCCAGTATCCTCTAGCTGTAATTGACAGTGATACACTGATATTATATACAGGCATCATTATTTTTGTGTTTTGCTTATATATTTTTTTTTTTTAAAGGCAACTCATATATCTGCTTTGCCCATGGAAATAATCCTATACATTTTCCGTTGGGTAGTATCATCAGACTTGGACCTGAGATCATTGGAAATGTGTTCTCATGTTTGTCGTGGATTCTACCTCTGTAGTAGAGATCCTGAAATATGGAGACTGGCTTGTGCACGGTAAGTTTTTGAAGACCAGTTGTTAACAAAACTGTAACTGTATTCATTATCATAATCACCTCCATTGCTGCTTGAACTGCTGCGTCTACAGTCTGTATTATAACAGCTGTTTGAGGCAAATGCTGGGGCAGTGTCTTGTTGAAACAAATGCTAATTCCGTTACGTTGTATGTTACCACAGTGTCAATATGATGCTGAATAACTGTTCAATTTAATATAGCATCCATATGTACTAGTATAAAAAAGGCAATTCATGTGACACTGTGAGTAGACTGATGTAATTGGTAGGGTGCAGGGCACATGGGGATAACCCAAAGCCATTACAATGGTATGTGGTGCTTTTTGGAAATTCACTGCTTTTGCTAGGATGTGAGGTCCTCAAGAAAAACCGGATATCATTGTTGTGATATGTTGATGTGTGCAAAAAATTGATGCCTGGACTGCACATGCCGAAAACCTTGCCCTCATGCACAACTCGTGCTAGGTTACATTGAGAATTGGAACTGTCTTTTGTCATTGTTGGGATATGAGGTGAGAGGAATGAGAATCCTCCACCTTAAAGTGTAAGCATTTTTCTACCCTGAAGAAGGATGGTGGCAGCAGGCATATTTGAGACATAAATAAATTTCAACTTACTGCACATGTTGTTGTGTATTACAAGGCAGTCATTTTTATAGGCATTGCTATGGGAAATGAACATTTTACGTAGTTTTTAGAGTTTATATGAATTTAATACTTTTTTCTTGGATTTTTGTTCATTGCCATTATTTGTGTTTGTGTTTTCCTCCCCCCCCCCCCCTCCTCTTTTCATTAACATATACACCATTCATCAAAACAAATATTATTAATCTACAAC
>Ga0123352_10019497_pt1 | contig 10819 bp, 9 predicted proteins | sample TergutLab28metaG_FD_89700 | JGI IMG/M metagenome (GOLD analysis project Ga0123352, IMG submission 89700) | Labiotermes labralis P1 segment gut microbial communities from Petit-Saut dam, French Guiana - Lab288 P1 | ecosystem: Host-associated > Arthropoda: Insects > Digestive system > Gut ... | reverse complement strand
GCCTCCTCATTCATGAGGTTTCTAGATCACACACAACGACGCATCACAGTCGGTAGGACTCCTCTGGACGAGTGATCAGCTCGTCGCAGAGACCTCTACCTGACAACACACAACACTCACAACGGACAAACGTCCATGCCCCCGGTGGGATTCGAACCCACAATATCAGCAGGCGAGCGGCCGCAGACCTACGCCTTAGACCGCGCGGCCAGTGGGACCGGCACCAATATATTTACAATGTAATAAAATATGATAAAATACAACAGTGATATTCACTGTGTAATATTAATGTCCACAGCTGTACTCAGTCTGAGCGACTGAGAATAGCTTCTTTAAGTGGTCCACGAGACTAGGTGCTTTCTTGCCTGAAGACGTAAGCAGGGGAAGCTTGCGAAACGTTGTACTCCATTAAAAACTGGATGATGGCCGAAACAGAAAGAAGATCACTTCAGTAAGTTGTATACCGTCGTCACAGCCCTGCAGAGTTGAATACACAATTCCACTTTCAGTTTTTCATTGTTTCTCCATCAAAATTAAAGCAGAACACAGCGCACACCGTCACCATGCTGGAGTTTGACAAGTATCCGTGTCCACGCCATGAAGGCGTATGGGGGAGTAGAGGTATAGCTCGAAACTTCTTAATCTCGGCACTAGATGGAGGTGGCAAGTGACCTTCACGCCCTGGCCATTTCACTCCCTGGGGAAAAGCTCCCTGTGCGTGATCTGGAAACCTCAACAATGATGCCGTCTAGGCCCGAGTTAAAGACCGTTGCGCCAAAGAGAAGATAAAAAGTATAAATCATGAAGCTCCTCATAATGTAATTTTCTCCAACCTCCTGTTAGGTTTCTTTCAGTCCCATTTTTTTTCTCCAGCACTTAGCAACGCATTACTGCAATTTTCACAAAGTACGCAACACTATTTCCAAGGTAGAGGGATTCCCCCAGCCGCTAAGCTGATCAAGAAATTCCCTACTTTTATGGACGATTTATTACCATGTTTACAGAAGTCCTCGGCTGACCAAGTTGAATGCCGTCGACACCTTCACCTGCTAATTCTCTGCGATCCTTCCCATCTACATCACAGTTCCTCTAATGGTCTTTCTCACACAGGTCACCCGACAAATATTTTTAAACGACCCGCACCTCCATTATACGAAATGTAATTACGTATTACATAGACACAACACGGTGTGGTCGTTGGCTAAGTTTCTTACCGTATTTTAATTTCGTTTTAACCGAGTGGTATACAGCATTGGAGATTAGTATGAATGTGAACGGTAAGTAATAATAATAATAATAATAAACTGCAAATGGACTGTGGCCCGGTGGCAGTGGTTGTAATGCATGTACATTACTATGAAATAAGGATCTAAGAAATTTAAGTCGGGAGGGCTACATGAGAAGCATGCAGTAGCAACTTGGAGTCTTGGGAACCATCTCAGCATTCGCTTTTGGACACGGCAACCAAGAAAAACCTGTGCCGAGTTGGCCGGTCACAGGATCTTCAGGATACTGACTTCTAGCCAGCAAATAAGGAAGTAGATGTCTAGAGAGGACCGGTTTGGAGCTATTTTAACGCACTACCTCGCTATTCGGAGGTACTGTAAAGCATGAATCAGAATAGCCCATGATCTGACCTAGACTCGAACGGGTGCCCACCGAATACAAACCTAAAATTTTATCGCTACCCTAAACTGCTCGGCAGGTGGGACGAACTTGTGCCACTTTTTCATGACACAGAAGGATGTGTGTAAATTTAACAACAGGAGGGGCACATCCGTGACCCGTCCCTTCCCTTCATTCAAAGCAGAAAAAAAAAAAAAAGAGACTAAAAACGTCAAGAAGGACTAGAGAACAGAAGCAGCAAGTTTTTGTTCGTTTCATAGTTCACAATTGGATAATGAAGTCCCGCTGACTGGGTACCAGTGTGTGGGCTGAATGGACTTCCTCCCCTTCGCACAAAACACATACCCTTGGCAAGAACCACCCTCCTGTAAGAACCCTCAGTGGACCACTTCCAGTCCTATCATTGTTGTGATTGTATATGGTCGGCGCCATCTATAATCTGAGCTAAGTACCCAAGCTATGACGGAAAAGAGCGTGGCAGCATGCAGAGGCAACGAATGATCTTTTCATTGCCTGTTCCTTCGTGATGGAGACCACTGTACAAGCAGTTGTGGGCCGGACTTCGGAGTCCAAAAACGTGTGTTTCTAGAGAGGAGTAATTGTACGTATGAGGTGATACCTCTGTAATTACTTTTCATAAAATTAAGTAACTTACTCCAGCAAGGACTTTATTGTAAAACTGTGGGATATGAATAATCTTTTTTTTAATGTGATAATGTGAACATTAACGAATCGAAATGAACAACAATTAAGAATATTTGAAAGGAAGATATTAAGGAAAATTTTTGGCCCAGTACAAGACGAAAATTGAATTTGGAGAATCAGAAAGAACCACGAACTGAATGAACTCATAGGAAGTGCAGACACAGTAAAATTTATAAAAAGTAGAAGAATGATGCGGATGGATGGAGGGAGAATGCCTGGAAGAATATTAGAATGGAAGCCAATGGGTAGGAGAATCAGAGGAAGACCAAGGAAAAGATGGATTGAAGACGTTGAAGAAGATATCCAGACGATGGAATAAGAGGGTGGAAAAAACTGAGTAAGGAAAGGACGGAATGGAAGAATCACTGAGAAGGCTAAAACCCATAGTGGGTTGTAACGCCAACAAAAGAAGAAGATGTGATAATGTGAAATACCAACTTGATGCAACGAGGTAATTTTATTGATGTATTCTTAGCTCGACATGTTTCGGGCGCATACGCCCATCATCAGAAGCATTAAATGTTGAGTTGCAGCATATGGTTTTCTGCACCGACTTTGTGGATGGATGGTGGTCTTGAGAGCCGCTGCGTAGGTCGTGTGTACGGTGCGGATGGTGCTGCAACTCAACATCTAATGCTTCTGATGATGGGCGTATGCGCCCGAAACATGTCGAGCTAAGAATACACCAATAAAATTACCTCGTTGCATCAAGTTAGCATTTCACATTATTTCATGAGGAAGATGCACGGTCAAACGACCCTCAAGTTTTTTTTTTTAATGTGTTTGTAGTTATTCAGTTGGTCAATAATTTTTGTTTTTATTGCTAGAACTGAATGCAATGCCCCAACTCCTGATCTGTGTTGATGACTACCACGGATCGTGCGAAATTTGAAGACTTAAGTCAAAGCAAAGCGCATAAAGTTTACAGATGTTAGTAAGACCACTGATACAGACACAAAGAAATCTCAGTAGGCCTACATAGTCATGCAACACAAAATCATAAAAGAAAGTCACGCGATAAGTAAACCTACTCGTACTTCGAAAATTTAGAGACAGCAGCACAAATTACACGTCGCCTATTCACCAAATATTATACAAGGTAAAGGTAAAGTTCACCCTAGAACAGGCCACGAAGGCCCAGATGGGGAGAAGATGTATAGCTCTACTCTTCCTTCAACCTCGGCGCTAGATGGGGGTGGGTGGTCAACGCCACGCCCCGACTGCTTTACCCCTGGGAAAGACCCAATACCCACTGTATAGGAGGCTGGGTGGGCCCCAGGGCCGGTCTGGACAGGTGAGGAAAATCTCGCCCCCACCGGGATCCGATCCCCGGACCGTCCAGCCCGTAGCGAGTCGTTATACTGACTGCGCTATCCCGGCTCCCTCACCAAATATTATTGTGGCCATAAAGCTACGGGACAGATGGGCGGCACGTGTAGAATGAATATTTAAAATGAGAAATACATACGGCACTTTAGTGGGGAAACCTAAATGAAGGAGACCACTTGGGGGAACTAGGCTTAAACAATATTAGGGAGTTAGAAAATATCTGCAGGACGTAACGATTGTGGTACTGACGCTCTGTTGTTATATCCTTATGCGTTTACTGAGTTCCTTGAGTTAGCGTGCTTGTTTGTTGCGATTAGACGGTCAGAAGTTTCTTCGGCCTCAGATCGTACGTCAGAGACAAAACAGTCTGCATCATGTATAAAGATTAATAACGTAAATGTATGCAGATTTTCATGTAAAGAGTCTCTTATTTTTGTCCGATTTTTAATCAAAATCGAAATATGTCTGCGAGGTTTAGTAAAATTCCAAATATAGAGTTTCACGGAAATCCGTCCAATGGGAGCCGCGCTTATTCCATACCAACGGAAGGAAGAACGAACAGACATGGCGACACTGCGTCACTCTTCGCAGCTGCTTGCGATTGCGCCTTATAAAATCAGTCTTACAGAAACTTGCTACAATTTATGACTTACTTTAAATCCCTCAGAATATGGTGTATTTATGGGGTTGTGAACATCGTAATGAAATATGAGGTTTCATGTAAGGTGGGGAATATCTGAACCAATTACCTGACCACCATGGCAGTCCCTGAAGGTCTACTCCATGACGACAGGTAGTGAGTGTTTTTGGCAAGGATCTTCTACGCGAGATTTTAGGCTTCCGCCGCTGCATGCTTGATAAAGTGCAAAATCACGGAAAAGCGAAACCTCGAGAATTTCCTACTCAATATCTGTCGAAATAAATCCAGAAAGTACACATTCGAAGTGCTATTTCATGCTGTGAAATGGACCAAAATTGCATTCTGCTTAAAAAAAAATTATCAGGTAACGTTTTACCAGTCCACGCCATGAAGACGTACAGGAGGAGTGGAGGTATTGCTGCACTCATTAACCTCGGCTCCGGCCGCTTTACCTCCGGGAAAGCACTCCGGTACTCACCGAATAGGAGGATGGGTGGGACTCAGAGCCGGCCTGGACGTTATGGTTGGAAGTCTCTTGCCCCTACCGTAAATCGAACCCCGGACTGTCAAGCCAGTAGTTTTGGCCACTAGACTACGCAAATTTATTGACTTACGGACGGACTGTGCCACGACTGAAGCGGTCAGTCGCCAGCCTCTCACCCCAGAGGTTCAGGTTCATCTCCAGGCTAGTTCAGTTGGGATTTGTAGTGTACAAATGTGGCAGTGGAATAGTTTTCCCCTGTCAATAACATTCTACCAATTCTTCATACTTATTCAACACTTTATCACCGACGCTGTATCCTATAATCTCAGCATCTGGCAGCGTCGTTAAATATCACACAAATAAATAATAACAATTTACGGATGCTTTATTGCATGATTCCAAACGGCCAGGTCATCAGTCATCCAGTCAGTCGAGCCTTTACAAGAACCCAACTGTCTTTCCTATTTTCCAAATGCTGTACCAGAAATATAGGCTGTAGATATAACAGCAGTAATGTAACAAATAGACTTACGTGACCAGAATTTGAACTCATCCTGAGACTGATTACACAACATATCGTCACGGCAGTTAGGCTTTCTTGTCTGTATTTGTGAACGATGCTATTCTAGATAACCCCATAGAAGCTTACAATGACGGGCTACTTAAAGAAGAACGAACGAACGGTGCCTTCAGAAGAGTGTCTACTCCGCCATTACCGCCGCTTGGCACTGTTTTCGGCTGTCTGAACTCCACCACACCAGATACCGCCAGTTTATTCTGGAGCAACAATGGAAACACATTTGCGACAGAGGAGCAGAGATTCTTATCTCACGGTCGACACAACATCTGTATCCACGTCTCTGAGAGCTGAAGTGGTGGGTAGGGCAATGTCGTTTTGCTGGAGGGACCAGTCTTGGCGGCTTACATGCACTACATGTTACGTAGTCTTGGGTTCTATTCCATTTCATGCATCAGTACAGTTACACTGTTGCCCTAAGATTTGCTGTGCTCTGTTTAACGATGTCTACGGAGTGGATATAGTTTTGGAGAAAATATGTGGCACGACAAGTCAAAATAAAAACTTGTTTATTAATGGTTATAAGAAAAGAATGTTGGAGTATACGAGTAAGTAGGCAATTGCAGAATTCAGACGAGGGGCCTATGTACATTAGTTGCGTGGCAGTAAGTAAATGTCACGTGGTAGGATTAAACCAGCCACCCTCTCTCTGTCTTCGATATGTATGTAAAAGTCTGATTGCAATGCCTTGGCACTTCACGAAGAAATGATTTGAGTCACTCTATTCGTCCGCAGACTGTACTAGAGAGGTGTGGCATTAGTCGGTTACAAGTAGCTACAGAGGACACGTCGCTGTGTGTTGTGCACTATTACCGAACACCAGCATTATTCATAGCGGGACAGTCTGACTGTGTTGGGCACTAAGATAGGCGGAAATCGTATACATTCGGCCTCAGTGAAAGGCGTTAAATTGCTTACAATGCGTGGAACTATATGCCACAAGGGGCAATAAGTGGAATAAAAATTATATACACAAGTCTATGTTTTTAGATACAGAAACGATACTGCGGCAGAAAATTCCGATTCCCTGATCTGCTCGTTCTATGACCCCACTCCTCTCACATGCCAGGCTGGCTTATAGGCTACACGCCATCTCAGATTCTGGTCGGACTATAGCGCCTGCTTTCTTTTGCGGCTTTCACAGTTTTTCTGTTACTTCTGAATATCAACAAGACAGGCAGTGTAGGTATAACGCAACACCGGGGCGCGTTCTTGCAACCATTGTCGCAGTGGAAGAGCAATAAGTATTACATAATCTGAGTGTGACTTTGTAGCCTCTGGTATCCAGCATGCGATGCGCATGCGCCATATTGTCACTGTGTCCTGTCCGACTGTACAATATTTTGCCGCATTATCTCATAAACGGCATGATTTTCTAAAGAAGAAAAAAAGTTGTTGAACATATAATTTGTTTTCATTCGTCTACAACTTTCGTCTGAAACACTTCTCATTCTAAGAATAACTGAGCTAGATGTGATCAAAAATCTATATTCATATTCATGTAAAGAACCCGTTATTCATATCAAATGTTAACGAAACGAAATTTCTCGATAGAATTTCGAAAAGTAATCAAAAATCAAATTTCATGAAAATCCATCCAGTGGAAGCCGAGTTGCTCCATGCTGACCGACGGACGGACAGACATGACGAAGCTAATAGTCGCTTTTCGCAAGTTTGCGAACGCGCCTAAAAGTGTTTCAAATGCCTGTTGCATCGTTCGCTATAGGCCTATGGTTTCTGTAGTTGGCGCACTGCTGATATCTGACTTCAAGATGAATGACCCACAAGCGACGAACGTCGGAAGGACGAGCGCCTGTACCTCCAACCGCATTCCGAATATTAAACACACTGAAGTAAGTACAAATGTAACGGAAGCATAACGCGTAGTTAAATGCAGGAATTCTAATATAAAATATTCTCGAAGTGTAAATTCTATGAAATGAAAGAAACGAATGAATCCACCGCGTTCTGTACAGCAAAAATTCTAACCAACCCACGTGGCTCTAAATCGAATTTGCTCGAAGCCTACAACAAAAAATATTAATCTAAAATCATCAAAGGTTTAGACACTTAGTAATACTTTCCGTGCGAAGTTTAGTTTATAAAGCAGGTGACTGCTTGTTCTGTGTAATTCACAGAGATCAAGGGTTTGTTTTACCATTTTGTCTTACAACGTACGTCGTATGTAGATTATATACAACGGGTATATAAAATATTGCATTATATATACAGAGGATGCCAAAAAAAACCTTATACACATTTTAAGAAAAGAAACTATTAAAATTGTAATACTCAATTTATACCGTTTACTGTCCTGCCTGTCGCATGGTGACGCTAGCATTCATTTGATTAACGCCATCTTTTGGGCGAACTTCAACTTCGAAAAGCAATACATAGATAACATCTCTTAAAATGTGTATACATTTTTTGGCACCCCCTCCTGTACAATGTATAAGCCGCTTATACTTATTTAATGTATCAACCAAAAATTATAAAGAAACTCTTCAACTCTGTAAGTGAATTTTTAAGATAAACCAATATAATTAGTTTCACCTCGATTATGACGTACGTAAGTTATGTTAAGCTGTCCTTTTTAAACGGATGTCGTGTTTCTAGTACAAAAATGTTAAAAGTGCATGAACCACTCTTTCGTAGCCTTGCATATGGAACGCAACTGTTAACAGAGTGTTTCACCACTACAGCATCGCTACTTATTACCCAGTGTGTCTGCAGCGAGGCAAGAGCTGTTAGTGTTTTGTGACAGCAGCAAAGCGAAATTAGTTACAGATATTCGAAAGTGCACTAAAATTACAGGGATAATTCAGCTATTATTTTAATTTCTTGGTCATTAATCATTTGAAGAACGTAATTCTTTTCTTTCTTTCTTAGTCTGATCTCTGACTACCTACTTATTGTAAGTGTAGAGGGCTACTGTTGAATCCGATCACACTCAACGAAACGCCCACACTCGGCAGGACTCCTCTGGACAAGGGAGCAGCCCGACGCAGAGACCTCTACCTGACAGTACAAACCCTCACAAGAGACATCCATGCCATCGGCGGTATTCGAACCCGCAATCCCTGCAAGCGCGCGGCCGTAGACTGCAGGGGCATCGGTATCGGCGAACATAATTGATCTGTTTAACATTTAAGACTTCGACTCCTAGCTACAAGAAAATTGGCCGCATTTTCTAAACAATGAGCAGCAAAATTAAAATGCAGTATGAAACCAAGATAACGTGTTTACCAATAAACAGGTTGTGTCACTGGGTGGGACAAACAAAGTTATCTTGGCTTCATAATAAAAATACAACTAGATGCCACACAGGCAGCAGAAAAGCAATGCAGTTGATTCTGAGAACCAAACGAAATATAAAAACAAAATATATCAGCTGAATGACGAGTTGACTGTTGAAACAGTCGGTTTAGATACTACTATGACTACTAGCACGACCACCAGTACTACAACTACTAATACTACCACTACGACCACCACCAATACTACTACTACTACTACCACCAGCAGCACCACCATCACTACTACTGCTGCTACTCTGCTACAACCACAACTACTGCTGCTACTACTACTACTACTACTACTACCACCACCACCACCACCAGTAGCACCGTCAATATTACTACTACTACCACAACCACGACCATCACTACCACCACCAATACTACTGCTGCTACTCTGCTACTACCACCACCACCACCACTACTATTACTACTACTACTACTATGCTTTCATAATAATATATGACTCAAGATTATATTATTACATGCTAATGGATTTAAGGAGCAATTAAATTAAATAAATTAAATCAAATAAGCTGTTAATAAACTATATTATTAATCAACAAGACAGGCAACGCACGTATAACGTGACACTGAGGCGCATTTGCGTAACTACTCTCGCCGTCGAAGAGCATTAAGTATTAAATGATATGGGTGTGTGTTTGTAGCCTTTGTTGTCCAGCATGCAAATCTATCTTCTCAGCGAGGCATTATACGAGTATTATCATCTGTTATTTAGCATAAATGTGCGTTTTAATTCTCACCTACATCTCCTTTCTGAAACACTTCTCACTGTGAGAAGAATTCCGCGAGATATTGTCATAATTCACACGGATCTTCATGTCAAGTACCCGCTATTCCTGTCAGATTTTAATGAAATTTGAATTTTCTCGACTTGTTTTCGAAAAATCCTCAAATATCAAATTTCATGAAAATCTTTCCAGTGGGTACCGAGTTCCATGCGGAAAGACAGGCAGACAGACGCGCACCAAACATGACGAAGCTCTCAGGCGCTTTTTGCAATTTTGCGAACGCATCTAAAAACGTTACGAGTCGACCTTCATTGCGATTTGATATAAGTTCGAGTTGCTAGAATTAATTTGAACTGTATTAGACACACAATTGGTACTGACCGTTACAAACTTATCAAACGCACAACATACTGAACAAGGTTTGATATTTGTGTGACCGTGTATCATTGATACAATGATATAACAGCCAACTAGATGCAACAATAACAAATTGTATTGATAATTACAATCAGCTAAACATGTTTCGGGCGATAATTTCGCCCATCCTCAGGAGCACTATGCTGTGTTTACAGCTTGTGGTATAATCCACCGGTGATGCTGCGTGCTGGTGACAAGGATTGCCTTGTCACCAGCAGGCAGCATCGCCGGTGCATTACACAGCCTAGTGCTCCTGAGGATGGGCGAAATTATCGCCCGAAACATGTTTAGCTGATTGTAATTATCAATAAAATTTGCTATTGTTGCATCTAATTGGCTGTTTATATCACTATACTGGACAAGGGTATGGAAAACGCTGATTTAACTGACAACTTTAAAAATGTGGACATGTGTCGTTTCTAAGTTGATTCATGTAACAAGATGACAGAGGTAAATAGTTTGAAGAAAAGGAGAAGAAAGAAAAAGAACGGTCTGAGAAATATTGATGTAAAGGACATGTTCGAAACGTGTACAAATGCCGCTTGTAAAAATAATATACTCAATGGGAAGAAAGCGGTAAAATTTAGATGAGGACGAGACGGAATGAAAGGAAAATTGAAGTCCGAGAAACACTGATTTGGCTGATAGTTTTAAAATCTATAGAACTTACGCGTGTTGTTCCTGAAATAAAAGATTAAATTAGAACGAAGACAAAAGAATGGACGAGGAGATGAACAAGAGCAGTCTGAGAGAACTGACAATCGGCACCTTCGAATGGTGCTCGTGTGTCATTTTTTAACGTCTGATTCGGTTAGACGCAAGCCGTAGGAAAGGGAGGAGGAAGAAGACTGAAAAGTCTGATAAACACTGATTAAACTAAACTAAACTAAACTCCGTGGCCTTAGTCCGCACGCGAACTATACCGACAGAGCGGCCGCCGCCGGTCGGCGAAGTTAGTGCCAACTTTTGCGGATAGAGGGGTGTCACGTGGTC
>Ga0123352_10019496_pt1 | contig 10819 bp, 7 predicted proteins | sample TergutLab28metaG_FD_89700 | JGI IMG/M metagenome (GOLD analysis project Ga0123352, IMG submission 89700) | Labiotermes labralis P1 segment gut microbial communities from Petit-Saut dam, French Guiana - Lab288 P1 | ecosystem: Host-associated > Arthropoda: Insects > Digestive system > Gut ... | reverse complement strand
TTGTGAGTGCGGTAATGAACCTTCGGGTTCCGTGAAATGCGGGGAATTTCTTGACTAGCTGCAAACCAGTTAGCTTCTCAAGAAGGATTCTGCACCATGGAGTAAGTAAGTAAGTAAGTAATTTATGTACTGCTTTTTCATGCAAAAGTACGAGTTTACTGTGTGTCTGCATTTAAATTACATGAATCCTTATAAACTGTTTTTGCAAAATATCAGTTTCGTCGTGGCCCTGAGTGCGGAATCTATCACGGTATGTCCCGGCGAATGTGTGCTTGCTATGCGATATAGCTGCTTTGCTCGGGGACAAGATAAAATGGACACTCGGTATTATCGTTATTGACAGTGGCCAGAAACCTGCTGATGTAATGAAATAGCCTTCTTCACACTTGTTTTAATTGCATTATGTGTATTGAAGATTGGGTCGTGCTTTAAGAACTAAATAAGTTATCGCTTGAAGCAAATGACCTCGGGTTTAAGTGGTTCTGGTACATGTAGGATTGCTTACTTTGCTTTTTTTTATGTTTTCGGTAAGCGTTGAAGGACTGTAAACGCCATTGGTGTGAGGCAGTATTATCCGTAGTTGGCCCGACTGGCCGCGATCTGTTATAAGGCGCTGCTGTCGTACCAACAATTCGAACGCGTTCAACGAATCACGAGCGCAGCTCTATAACGTGCTTCATGACGTAACTCGGAGAAGCACGGGTCTTTGTGAGAAGTGAAAATTGACTCTTCTTCTTCTTCTTCTTCTTCTTCTTCCATTAGCATTACAGCCCACTGTGGGCTTTGGCCTGTCGAACAATGTCCTTCCATTTTTTTCTATCTGCCACCAACTCTCTCCATCTTCTCACTCCCAGCACTTGAAAATCTCTTTCTACTTCCACTTCCCATCTTTTCCTGTTTCTTCCCCTTCTTCTTGTCCCTTCCAGTTCTTGAGCGAAGATGTTTTTGGGTATCCTATCCTCCTCCATTCTCTCCAGGTGACATATTCCGCTTATCCTTTGCCTTTTTATACATTTTACTATATTTTCTCCTTTGCTCATCTCTTCTAGTTCTCGATTTGTCCGACTTTTCCATTCCCCGTTTTCATATTTTGGACTACATATTCTTCTAAATATTTTCCTTTCAAAAATTAGCAGAACTTGTTCTTCTTTCTTCGTGAACGTCCATGCTTCCGCTACATACGACACTACCGGTCTTATTAGTGTCTTATATAATATAATTTTAGTAGCTCTAGATAAAAGTCGACTCCTGAAGAGACTTATAGCGGCAAAATAAGTTCTACTGCCTGCCAAAGTACGTCTTTGTATTTATTTTCCCACGCTATTATCACTAATGATTAGCGTAACCCAGTATATGAACTCGGCTACTCCTTCATAAGTTACACCATTTATGGTTGCCCTAATGGATGAAAAGGTTTTCCGTCTTTTGTGAAACCCGAAATTTTATCTCACATTTACAACAGTTTGTCAAGGATCCTACCTGTCACGGATACTACCTGTCACGGATCGTACATGTTACGGATCCTATACTAAGACGGAAGACGCCATTTGCAAGTCGTCTAGTATGTGACATTGTGACAATGAGAGAGCAGTTACTGATCTGTTCTGCAAGGCATGGAGGCTGGATTGCTGTGCCTGAGGAAAAGGACAGTTGGCAGCCGCTTTTGAATGCGGTAGTCATATTTAGTGTTCCATAAAATGCGGGGAATTGCTTGACCACCTGGAGACATGTTATCTACTCAAGAAGGACTGTTCCGTGTAGTTAGTTAGTTAGTTAAGGGTTCACTACAGCTTTCTATTTGCAGAAAACCTACGATTTAGGATATCATTATGCCAAAAAGCTACTTCCACCCCCATTTCCCCCAGATCAAAAACATTGTCATCTCCTCTAATTAGTGAATTGTGTCAGCACAGGATAAAGAAGATGGAATGCAAAAATGCGGTTTGTCCTTCACAGCAGTGAGTTTCAAATTGATACTGTAAATTATTTAATATATAAAAGTTAAAAAAAACAGAAAGGGACGAAAAAACACGTACAAACAAAACAGGGCAAACTTTACTGACCATGGACAGTAAACAAGTGCAGTGCAAGGCCCTCCCTAAAGAATGGCTTGTGTGTTTATCAAATGAAGAGTACAGATTAAATAAGAAAAAGCAACTTGGGCAGGAGTTTTAATTATGATATTTAAATTATAATTATATTTAATAACAGGCCAGGATAGCTCAGTCGTTACAGGCTGGACGTTTGTGTTTTAGGGAAATAGTAAAATTTGAGGGAATTCTACTATCTCCCTGAAACACAAACGCCCTTTTTAGTAAGACTGTCGTAAATTTGCATGCAACAAGGAAAAAAGGACGTTCGGAAAACTGTGAGTAGTTCATAGAAGAAGGATTTCATTCGTTACGAAAGCTATCTACTGCAAAAGACGGAATTACTTAATGTAAATGGAGTCGAACCACGTAAAACATAATTTGGTACTCGGCCGAAGTGCGCTGTTTTACACAGTGAGCAGTTCATAGAAGAGGGATTTCGTTCGTTATGAAAGCTATCTACTGCAAAAGACGGAATTACTTACTGTAACTGGAGTCGAACCACGTAAAACATAATTTGGTACTCGGCCGAAGTGCGCTGTTTTACACAAAAAAAAAGGGCACGATCCGAATCGCCAGTTTGTCTGCGGCAACTAATTTTTTTAACCCTAGCTCCTAATATTTTTGCTCCTCATTGTCGAGCTTGCTTTATGTCCAGCTTTGTGGCACTTAGAATTTTGAGGCGACTCCTTGATTTTTGTTTTCCTTTTCTTTTCTTTTTTGAAATATTTGTGTGCCGCTGGGGAAATGCAACGGTAAACACAAAGTTAACGATATCACGTTACCACTTTAAAAGCCGAGTATATCCCATCTGCTATCTGCTGGCATTATTAGCTCACCATATTCTTCACGTTAGCAGGAAAAGTGTTAAGTATAAATATTACATTGCAAAAGTAAAGAAGTTAGAATTTTTTTGAGATGCAATATAATATTAAATAATGTACGTCAGCACAACTACTTTATTACACAAGGTAATTACACAGGCGAGTCAAGCCAAATGCATCTACTTATATAACAACTTACGAACAAAAGTCCAGAGCTGCTGTGCTAACATTTATTTCAATCAACAATGTCTCTAACAAGGCGTTATTCCAAAGTACGCTCAGTTAGCCTATGTAATTACCTTGTGTAATAAAGTAGTTGTGCTGACGTGCACTATTTAATATTACATTACGTTTATGAGCACATTGTGATGCCTCAGTTCAAATTTTTTTTTAGATGAATTTACTTCATGAAGAACAAAGGATTTTACGTTTAACATATATTATGTTTAATATATTGTATGTTTAATATATTTTATGTTTAATAATTTTATGTTTAATATATTTTATGTTTCATATATTTTATGTTTAATATATTTTATGTTTAACATATTTTATGTTTAATATATTTTACGTTTAACATATTTAATGTATAATATATTTAATGTTTAATATATTTTATTTTTGATATATTTTATGTTTAATATATTTTAAACATTTAAGGTTTAGTGTTTTTGTGCTTTTCTGGGGAACCTTACTTCAGGGCTCTTATTTAAATTTTGTGGCGCACTATGTTTGTATATTTTCTTTGTAATTTTAAAAGAATTGCTTGAACATTGCCGTATTGTACGGCCGAAAGATGCTGCAGCAGTGCACATACTGAAACAGAGGAAATTATTAGGCAGTGTAGTTGCACATTTGTTGTTTACAAATTGGAGCTAAGTAGACCTTGGCTTGTGTGATATTTTGTATCGAGAGGTTATGTGAACTACTTTTTTATGTACAGACTGGAGCTAATTAGCGGGGAAACCTGAAAGAAATGTAATGTGTGTAAATCTTGGTTTATATTGGGGGATGTTATTAAAATGGATCTTAAACGAATATAATTGGAGGCGTGATATCAATTTTTATGAATGAGGATAGGGACAATTGGCTGGCTGTTGAGAATACGGCAATGAACCTTTGGGGTTTATAAAATGTGGGGAATTTTTTGGTTAACTGAGCAAATTTCAGCTTCTCAAGCAGGTTAGTGAACCATGGAGTTAGTTTGTTAGTTAGGTTGTTACCTGTGATTCTGTAACTCGAATCGGTTGTGGAAGGTGCATTTCTTCTGTTGTAGAGTATAATATTCTTTGAGTGTTCTATTTGTTTGTGAGATATTGTGTTCCAATGTACATGCGTTCATTTTTTGCAGGCTCGAGTTCTTGTTGGGGGCAAGGTGAACCATCCAGTTCAACTGCACGGTGAGTGTTGTTTATCTCATCAATAATAATTGACTGGAGCAGACATGAATAAGCCACACGTAGAGAGCTCAGCTATATCTACAGCACTCTTTCACGATTCCCGCGTAGAAGGTAGGCATTTAGAAGGTCTCACTAAAGAGGTCAATAAATCACGGCAGTAGTGTCTCATATCTGAACTAAGCAGCGAGACGGCAAGTCCATGTTATCGAATGAAGTCATCGGATCGGAAATAATCCGGGTCAGGGAAATAATCGACACGCGTTTTGGCGTCAGCCGTCTATTTTCCCAGGAAAAAGAGAGTATATAGATGGCGGAACTAGTGGGAGTGGGAAAAGACAGGCTGTAGGAAAATAGCTGATAGGTTGGGTATCAGAAAGAGTCTGTGTCAATTGTATGAGGACCGTTGTAGTTAGACACTGCTCTATAATGCGCAATTGGTAACGCCCAAAAATCCAGGAGTACCTGAAACTGAATTGAGTACGTGCGTTTGTGGTTTGTAATGGCGTGTTGATTTATTGGGTGACGATATATATATATATACATATATATATATATATATACACACATACATATACACATACACACATATATACATATACATACGTACACATACACACACACATACACACACACAGTGGGGTATGCTACAACGAACGAATGCTACAACGAACAGTTGTTATCAATAAAATCAGGTTGCTACAACGAACGCGTAGGAGTACTATCGGCCGACGTAGCACGCGCGTGCGCATGACGTGTCGGGCCTTACCGCTTTGATTAGAGCGTCAGTCATCATCTTTGTTATCGTTTGTAAGGTTCAGTTATCAATTTACTTCAGTTATTTGCGCCTTTAGCAGTGAAAATATATATATATATATTTTTTAATTATTTTGCTGTATAATTTTAGGCATGAGCCGGCAAAATAGAGTGAGAAAGCTGGTTGGTGACTTTGCTCTAGGCTGTGGGCCTGGATGCATTACCCCTAAATACGTATACAGGCGGACCGCCGTATCCACGGGTAATACGTTCCAAGCCCTACCGCGGTTACGTAAAACAGCGGATAATACCGAACGCTATATATAACGTGATATTCGTGTAACATACATAAATATGGTAAAGTTTAATTGATAAAATATGCACAGTAAGACATTACCAACATTAAATAAAATAATAATAAAATGTACAGTACACTACATTGTACGTTTACAGTGTACTTTCTCTCTGACGTTTCTTCCTAATCCTCAAGAGACGATAGAGCAATGAAAAAATACGGTACCTGTACTGTACAGTATCATGTACAGTTTTAAGGGATGACAGGACAATAAAAAGCATGCTTTTCCATCAGAGCGCTGCATAAGCTATAAAAAAACGTTATTGTTACACATTTTACAATGAAAATAATACGTACGTACCTGAACATAAACTGCAATAAGAAAATTTTATTTATTACAAAATATCTTAGCCTACTGTGGGTATTCACCGTCTTCGCCATTCTTCTTGTTGCTTTCTGAACACAAAAACTGCGATAACGCGACAACTAATTCTAACAGCGAGAACGCTAGAAGCAGAATGGTGGCAGGTTTACAGGGAAGCGTGTGTGCTGAGACAAAGGAAGATGAGTCAAGTACTGGGCGCGTTTGGGCTGCTGGATCTCACCATGTTACGGCCTGTTCTGACTTGGCGCGCGTTTTGAAAATTTTGAACCGTATATTTCTTTAATTTTCCAATTTTTTTTCGGACCGCAGTAAACCGCGGATAACTTAAAGTGCTGATACTGAATCCTCGGATATGGCAGTCCGACTGTATTTGTGTGTATTTGTTGGTACAAATAATAAATAATAAACAATAAAATTTCACGGTTTTATACATAAAAATTTAAAAATTTCATTAATTAACACCGACACATTCAGTACTTGGAACCTGCAGACTACACGCAGTGCCATCTGTGAACAGGTTTCTGTTCATACGTTTCACAGTAAGCGTACTATAAGTAGTGTGGGTGGCTGCGGATCTTTTCCAGTCGATGCTTCATTCACTTTCATGAGTGAGTGAGGACATGCAGATCCATATTCGTTGAAGGTACCATTTTGGTCTACAACTATATATCTGTTATCATAATCATAACAAGATACGTTTTTTGGCAGTTTTACCTGATATTATCACGTCTTCTATTTATCCAACTGAATGCACAACAGTCTCACTCTGCACTGTGCACTGTACACACACCAATAACAGTCTCACTCTGCACTGTGCACTGTACACAGTCTCACTCTGTACTGTGCACTGTACACACACCAATAAAAATCTCGTTCTGCACTGTGCACTCTCTCACTCTGCACTGTGCTCTGTACACACACAAATAAAGGTCTCACTCTGTACTGTGCACTGTACACACACCAATAACAGTCTCACTCTGTACTGTGCACTGTACACACACCAATAAGAGTCTCACTCTGCACTGTGCACTGTACACAGTCTCACTCTGCACTGTGCACTGTACACACACCATTTAAAGTCTCACTCTGCACTGTGCACTGTACACACACCAATAACAGTCTCACTCTGCACTGTGCACTGTACACAGTCTCACTCTGCACTGTGCACTGTACACACACCAATAACAGTCTCACTCTGCACCGCGCACTGTACACACACCAATAAGGACTGGATAAATATGCAGCCACACGACCGAACTGATTCATAACGACATTTTAACTAACTGTTTTAATAAATATAACTTTATCTAAGCACAACAATAAGCTCCCCGATGATGGTTTGTTAAACCGAAATATGTAGTAGCACTTTAATGTAAATTTTAATGTAAGTTTTAACATTTTTCTAGAACATTCTATTTGTGAATTCATTTGGATAAATAAAAGACGTTATAATAACAAGACACGATCACCTTTTTTCCCACTTTAAACAAATGCGATGTATTTTGTAGACACAGAATATTGTATAAAAACGGTTCCAGTCGGTTTCTTGGGCCTTTTCGCCATTCGTTTGACAGTGCGTTATGAATTTCACCCTAAAAACGGGCCGTAAAGGCCTGTCAGTCTTCGACTGTTAGAATCAGAAGGTGGAGGCAGGTCGCTTTTCCAAAACGTCGGTGGCTATACACCGGTCAACAGGGCGTAACCAACCACAACAATTGAAAATATGAGTTGGAATTTCTAACGCACGCACACACACACACACACACACACACACACACACAAATATCCGTACGAATACAGTCACATATCGGAATATTACTGTAGCAGTAAAAAGGGTAAAGTGATCCTATTACAGGCCCGGTGTGGCCCAGAGGGTGGTTAGAGGCGTAGCTCTACTCTTTCTTTAACCTCGGCGCTCCATGGGGGTGGGTGGTCAACGCCACGACCCGGCCGCTTTTTCCCCGGGAAAGACCCGGTACCCATTTTACAAGAGGCTTGGTGGGCCTCAGAGCCAGTCTAGATGGGCGGAAAATCTCGTCCCCACCGGGATTCGATCCCGGACCTTCCAGCCCGTAGTCAGTAGCTATACCAACTGAGCTACCCGGTCCACATTATAGTAACAGTATAGTGTAAATATTCACCAAATAAAACTGTGAGTCCTTTTGCTTTGAAGATCATCAGGTAAAAGCCATAGAGCGCAGCCAGGTGTGTGTAGATGAAGAAGATGACATTTCGCCACACGATCTTCTGCAGGACTGGGATGTCGTCTGGTGGCTTGTCCTCGGTTAGCGCTCTTTTCCGATCGACGTCACTAGGAACATGTGATGTGAATTCCTGCAGACATTTGATCTTCCTGCTGTCCATGGTACTTAGTGCCCTGTGAACAGTTCAGCCGTCACTGAAATGCACAAATACTGCGGCAGTCACAACTGAAATGCATTGAAAGAGAGCCGACAGATTCCACAAAACATGGGAGCTGAAACCGCTGCCCTCCGCCATGTTGTGCGATAGGCGACCCGCGGTAACATTTGTAAATGATGTATGTAGTGCAAAAAATTTTAATTCTGTAAAGTAAAGAGTGAGATAGGCGGTGTATGTAGTACGCGTGGGAGACGGAAGTGGTAAATACACTGTTTTATGGGGAGAACTAGGCATAGAAGGGAGAATCATATTAACATGGATCTTCAGGAAATGGGACGAGGGTATGGACTGCATTGATCTGGCTCAGGATAGGAGCGGTTGGCGGCCTCTTTTAAACACGGTAATGAGCCTTCTGGTTCCATAACATGCGGGGAAGTCCTTGACCAGCTGAGGAACTGTTAGCTTCTCACGAAGGACTCAGCTACGTGTAGTTAGATTGTTTGTCAGTTAGTACATGGTTATTCAAAATGATTGTCAGGGTACAATTGTCCAGCGGCAATTCCGCAACAAATTCAGGAAACAACCACCATCTGACAATTCCATTCGAAGGTGGTATGCACAGTTTCAAGAGCCAGGGTGCGTGTGTATCCCGGAACTGAAGGTACGAATCAGAACTGCCATTGAAACCATCACCGCTGACATGCTACAAACAGTTTGGAACGAAATCGATTATCGCGTTGATGTTTGTAGAATCACAAACGGTGCACATATACAGCACCTGTAAGGTATGTAACAAAAACTTGGAGTGTTGTTCTATTAAATAAAAAAATACATATACTGCTATCTCAAGTGTATTGTGTATGACAAGTTGTTAAAACACTGACAGGCATTTCGAATAACTCTGTATAAAAATGACGCAATAATTTAGGCAGTTAGGTATAGGTAAATTGATCCCGTTACAGGCCCGGTGTGGCCCAGAGGGTGGGCAGAGGTATAGCTCTACTCTCCCATGACCGCGGCACTAGAAAGGGGTAAGTGGTCAGCAGCACGCCCTGACCACACTTTACCCCCGGGAAAGACCTGGTACCCATTTTACAGGAGACTGGGTGGGCCCCAGGGCCGGTCTGGACGGGCGGAAGATCTCGTCCCCACCGGGATTCGATCCCGGACCATCCAGCCCTAGTTAGTCGCTATACCGACTGAGCTACCGGGCCCAGAGGGTAGGTAGAGGTATAGCTCTACTCTTCCATGACCGCGGCACTAGATGTGGGTGAGCGGTCAGCAGCACGCCCTGGCCGCAGGACAATTGTTATGTTTTTGCACTTGCAGCCCACCACTCGACCCGCAAAAACGGTTGTGGCTCTTTGGCACCAAAGGCTGTACGTCCCTGCTATAAGCCCTCTCCTTTTCGGTGTGTACGTTTAAAACAGGGGTGTACAATCCCGGGCACCACTTCGCCTATTGTTTGTCCGCCCTCAGTATCGAAACCTATTCATGTCCCCTTCCGGCGAGAGAATTTTATCTCCAGCAGCGTTCTTAGTATCTTGGTTTACTGCTTGTGCATCAGCGTGGAACTTTTTTCTGGTCGCCAGGCTACCAGCGTAGTTATCAGTGGCATAACTTGTTTTTTTTGGCGCCCGGGGAAAGCAGTCACATTGGTCACCCCTAATAAAAATTATGAAATTCGAAAAATCTTGTTACTGTTTCCGTTGCTCCCTATCGTCTAGTTTTTATGTACAGTACGTAAGTAAAACAGTTCAGTTCTTTTCTTACGAGGCTGTAACGTATATACAATTAATTAGACGTGCTAGATCTCTGGTGATAACTCCTTAGCCCGACCAGGAAGTAAACAAGCTAATGTTTCTGTCAGCATGGCGTGAATTTCCTTCAGCGCCTTGCCTTGCAGGAAAAAAAACTTGATGACAGCTTGCGCCTCGATGTTGTTGAAATCGCGCGCGTCCCTGACATGTTTCCGAGCTCGTTTCTTTCCTGTGAGGGATAATGACTTATCAGCACCGCGGTATTTTACCGGATTTTATATTTCGTACGCAAAATAGGATAAACGTCCTTACAGTCACAAGAACACGTTTCTTTGCTTAATCCCCGCTGTATATTTTGAAAAGTTCTGGTCGCGGACATTTTGTGGCTATTAAATCTGATGAGAGAAGGTTTTGTGTCTGCTCGTCGTGATCAAGATACGCGATTGTATTTCAGCCACTCGATCATAGATGGCTCTCCTGTACACACCCATGAACAGCAAACGCTCGTGGCTGTAATATTTATCCATGCTGCAGTAACTTCTACAAACTGTTACTTACTTACTTACTTACTCCATGGTGCAGAGTCCTTCTTGAGAAGCTGACTGGTTTGCAGCTAGTCAAGAAATTCCCCGCATTTCACGGAAACCGAAGGTTCATTACCGTAATCACAAGCGCCCGCCACCTGTCTCTATCCTGGGCCAGCCCAATTCAGTCCATATAACCACATCCCACCTCCTGGAGATACATCGTAATATTATCCACCCATCTACGCCTAGGTCTCCCAAGTGGTCTTCTTCCCTCTGGTTTCCCCACCAAGAGCCTATACACACCCCTCCCCTCACACACACACACACACACACACACTATATATATATATATATATATATTATTTAAGAAGTCTACAATTTACATTAAAACATTAAAACGCTCCTACATGTTTCGATCACACGA
>Ga0123352_10019495_pt1 | contig 10819 bp, 5 predicted proteins | sample TergutLab28metaG_FD_89700 | JGI IMG/M metagenome (GOLD analysis project Ga0123352, IMG submission 89700) | Labiotermes labralis P1 segment gut microbial communities from Petit-Saut dam, French Guiana - Lab288 P1 | ecosystem: Host-associated > Arthropoda: Insects > Digestive system > Gut ... | reverse complement strand
GCTGACTACTCACCCCCTTCTAGTGCCGCGGTCATGGAAGAGTAGAGTTATACCTCTACCCACCCTCTGGGCCAAACCGGGCCTGTAACGGGATCACTTCACCTTTTTAATACGAACAGCTTAGGCCACAAATTTGTTTACATATGATGATTAAAATTCTGTCGCCTAATTATAACGCATCTAATTAAAATGTGTTTACCCACTGACGGCAAATTGGAATAATGGCGATTGCCACAATGCCTACGGTCACGCGAAACGGCCCGAGAATAGGCTGACGCGTTGCGCCACTTGAAAACGTCCCTGTAATTTAGAGTCTATGAGAGAAAGTGGTATACAATTCCTCTAAAATAAATAACGTATATATACATATACAGTGGGTTATGCTGGAACGAACGTAATTGGTTCTAGAACCTCGTTCGTTATAGCATTTGTTCGTTCTAGCATACACTGAAATATACGTATTTAGGGGTAATCCGTTCCAGGCCCACAGAGCAAAGTTACCATCAAACGCAAACATTTAAAGAGGAAAAATATAATACAAAATAAAAAATATAAGTGTAAAAATAATAGAAAATTAATTAATTTAACTTTTATACACTGTACAAATAAGCATATAACTGAACTAAACTGATAACTGAACCATACAGACGATAACAAAGATGAGGACTCATGCTCTAATCAAAGCAGGAAGGTCCGACACGTCCTGCGCACGCGCGTGCTACATCGGCCGATAGTATTCCTCTGCGTTCGTTGTAGCATCCTGATTTTACCGACAAAAACTGTTCATTGTAACATTCGTTCGTTGTTGCATCGTTCGTTTTAGCATACCCACTGTATATGGAAATGAATCCTTTATTCTTACAAAAACAAGATACAAAAAATATGTGGCAATTCCCACATATAAACATTGTGTAAGTATAGCCTACACATTACTGCATTAACCCTTACCCTGCTAACGTGGAAAATATGGTGAGCTCCTAATAATGCCAGTAAATGGCAGATGGGATTTAATTCGGCCTTTACAGGGTTAAGTTAGGGAATGATTTCTTGTAGGAAGCTTCTTTTTTACCTCAGAACCACACGTTATGATATTAACCTTTAGACGGCTAACGTCAACTATAGTTGACGTACCGCACCGCTAACCTCCAAAGTTGCATTTTATATATTTATTCAACAAATATAGGTACCGAATATTTTAAACATGGTGTATAATCTCCATTTTTTTTTCTTCAAAATGCAGTTTGTTTCATAATTCTAACGTATTTGGTTCCTGTATTATTCACATTCTATATACAGAGTGTGCTAAAATTAAAAAAATAATTCCGGCGTAAAAAGGTTAAGATGACAATAATTTTTTAGGTTTAAACCTGTATACAAACTTGTGACTAGTGCAGTTTTTTTACAAAATGTTGAATTTTCTGCAAACTTGTAATTCGAACAGGAGTTTCTCTTTATGTGACGGAAGATGTTTGATTCTTACTATAATGCTTGCAGATTTTATAAACCCAGAATTTCCGCAGACTTTGTTTCTTAGGTAAAGTTTGTCCACGCGTTGTTATTACATTAACATTAATCATTCGCGTTTAAAATAGTGAACATTTATTGGCAAATTGCGCTAGTAGCGGGGGTGACTATTTAAGACCCTGAAGATGAAACAGCATGTCTACAAGCGTCATGACCACGAACCGTTCTCTTTAATTATCATTGCTGTGACGACCTCACATTTATCAAAGTGCATGTTTATTTCGGGTGCTGACCGTACCTCTAAGAAACATGGATATTGTGCTGAGGACTGTAGGTTTAGCAGACAGACTGTACCCTGTACTTTGGTATGAACCGACTGCAAGCCCGCAAGCCACGACTTTTGTGGCTTATAGACAATCGCACCATAAATCAGTTTTATAATAGAGGACCTTTGGTGGTGTCGGAGCTGGGATGACTCAGCTGGTATAGCGACTACGCTACAGCTGCACGATTTAAGAATCGATGTTTGATTTCTGGAAGCGGCATAAAATATTTCGCTTTACCGAAGCGTCCTGACCGATTCTGGGTTCCATCCAGTCTCATATCCGACGAGTTCTGAGGTATCTTTCTCCAGTGGCATCAACCCTACTGCTCTGCGCCGTCTGTTATGGGTTAATAATACGCGACGAAGTACCTGTATTCCCTCTAATGCCTTCTTGGCATAGTACGTAATTGAGAAACATGTTAGTATCACGATTACCTAACATACAAAATAAGTTCTGCTATTCTCAAATTCCTGTACGTCATATAGCGGGTTGAATCACAATTGGGATGGTCGTCCTGCTACAAGGGTAGCCGCCTCCATCTCGCAATTTAGAAAGGGCGTTAGAGGCACCAGGTCGTGTCAGATCGGCCTGACCTCTTACTATTCCTGGTGGTTACAGGCAATCCTGTAAAGCCTTGGGTTAGCGGGGGAGAAATAAGGGAACAGTAACCTTATTCATAGTAATTAAAATCCTCAAAACTCTGAGTTAATATATTTACAACCATTTCTACAACAAGTTTCCCTAATTCCTTTCATTATATTTGATTACTATCACTACTAAGTCATTTAAGCAGAACAAGGTCATAGAGACTCACTGGAAAATCGATGTTGATATTATTCCAGGAACACCCGCAATGGATTACTTCCTGTGAATCCTCCTACCCGAGTAACCTGCAGACAATACCACGATCGCCATTACGTTAGATTATATCAGTAATTGGGTTCGAGCCCTTTCGCTCCCGATGAACCTAGGCCTTTAGACGGACACTTTGTGCCCCATAATCTGATGCCAAGTAATGGGAGCCCAGTTCTTTTACTACAGTTCTAGATGGCCCCCAGACTTAGTCTCTTAACATTCTCTGGGTCCAAGAAAAGCGAGCCCAAAAATGCACGTCTGAGTGCAGCCAGAGCTTTGCACTCACACAAAACGTGGGGTGAGATTTCTTCCTCTCCTCCTCACCTCCTACGTAAGAAGATATTGGTCAGTTCCATTAAGTAAAGAAAGATCGCCATTAAAATGGTCCTGTCCATTTCGTCATTCCCTTCCTTCCTTCCTTCCTTCCTTCCTTCCTTCCTTCCTTCCTTCCTTCCTTCCTTCCTTCTTAATGGTAGACAGATTCTATCTGACTTTATCGGCGTGCCTCTCCTGTCATTCTTGGACTATGTCTCAAATAATACATAATTAACTAATTAGTGCTTATGTAAACAAATTGATGCTACTTTGTCTGTCTGTTATTCTTACAAGGTTTAACTACTCTGTAAGTGTTCCAAGTGGCCACTCTTGCAAACTCTGCATTCCTTAGCTTCTTCTGACTGTACGTTTGGCATGTATTGACCTCTGTTTCCTTATTCCACATTCTTAAGTGCATAACAAAGTTTTGGCCTTCGCGCATCCACAGCCTTCTACATCACAACAATCTGATATTCCATAACTCTGCTGCTCTTACAGCATTTTAACTTAAAATACAGTTTGTGGCAATGCTTCTAACTTTCAGATCTTAACCATTTTTTTTAATTTGCTACATTACACGGTAATGCAGATTTCGTGTATGTCTGGACGAACTTAAAGCACGCACCTCGCACCCAAACCGTTACAATATCAATAAATGGTAAGTTGTATACAGAATTCTCTATTTTGTCAGAGAGTTGCTCATCATGAGTCCTATTACTTACATCTGTGCATGGCAGCCGAGCGCTAACAACTTAAAAATTGGTACTTTTCTCCGCTTTAATATGATTTGTTCCTTGCATTGATAACTGAAATATTACAAATTCTAACTAAGTAATAACATTAATTTGGGTCGAGTTCCTACAGTTCTTTGGGATACCTCTCGATTGACACTGGGTTTTCACAGACTTCATTTGGTGAAAGGCCATCCAAGTGAACAATTTGTCTCTCCAACATTAAAACATTAAACACTCCTGCATGTTTCGATCGCTATAGTATCATTTCAAAGGGTATGTAATCAAATAATTATGTATAAAACACTGTGTTAAATTATTTTGTAGTACACTGTGTAGTAGAAGCGGAAGTATACAGTAGGCTATTACGTGTAAAGAAGATGTAAACATACTGTGTATAGTGATATGGAACTCTGATGTTCTTGATCTCGGAGGCACCTTCAGTTTATTGCGAAAGCTAGTACAAGATCACGGTGTTTGGATCTGTTTCACACGGAACTGTCTGCTCTCTACTTCCGCTTCTACTACACGATTTACAACATACCAAGTCACAACTGTTATGAACAGTTTGCATACTGTTTTATACACAATTATGTGTTGTGTTTTATCCCTGATTATAAATCTTACAGAACCGTGTGAGATTTCTTTAAATTTCAGTATTTTGATGTAATATAATTGTGAGAGACAAACTGTGCTTTTGGTTGGCTTTTGCCATATTGTGGGACATGTAGTGGCGCAGTTGCACTACACTGCACTACAAGCCGGAAGGTCGCGGGTTCGATTCTCGATGATATCATTGGCATTTTTCATTGACATCCTTCCGGCCGCAATATGGTCCTGGGGTTCAATCAGCCTCTAACAGAAATGAGTACCAGGAATATTTCCTTGGGGGTAAAGGCGGTCGGTTCGTAGGGCTAACAACATTACCACCTTCGCGTGTCGAATGTCTTGAAATCTGGGAGTCTGAGCCACCTGGAACCCTCAGGGTCTGTCCAGGTCTGTAATGGGTTTGCTTTACTTTCTGTCTTATTGTACCAACTTATAATCTATATGTCATTTCAAGTTAAGTTTATCAAGTTGGCCACGTCGTGTAGGGGTCTTGTCCGCGTGACCCTCGGATCACCCTCATGTAGACTGAACACAACACCAGAAACAACATGTTCATAGCCGCATCTTGCACAAGTGTTTTAATTGCATTACCTGGCACAATGTACCATCTCCAACGTAACCATAACACACAGTTTATGGCCGGAACATACACAAACTCGCGTACTGCTAAGTTATAGCCGTTGCCTTTGCTAGAAGCCAATTTCCGAAGAGCTGCAATGCAGGGATAGCTCGAGCCCAGCATAGGGTATGGATTTTTAAAATTAATGGTGTAAGTAGATAAAACTGGTTAGAAAGAGAGATGTAAAGAGTAGTCAGTATTGAGAGTCAGCGATTGAAGGAGTGTGGGGCCTCGGGGAAGTCTTTTTCTTCAGGTGTTGTGGAAACAAGATGGTTGCTACTTTTACGATAATTGTTTTCACGAGGCAGTGGCCAGTGGCGGGTCTTGGCCGGCGTGGATGAACTAAATTCTGTTGCACCCGTCGACGTCGCGCAAACTGCAGTTTTTACTTCAGTGTGTAGAAGACTTTACCTCGTGCACTATTTATTTGACCTGAATGCGGAAGATACCGCCTTCAGACCCTGGGACTGGTTTTGATGGTTTCCTGAGTCGCCCCAAAAAATTATCGAAGGTTACTTTCAAGTTATAACACGACCACTGCGCTCGACGTAATTTTTCCTATTAATTATTCAGTAATCATTATGTCTTTGTACGATACGTACGTTTAGTTGCTGACGTCGTTAAATAAACAATAATTAGATGAACAAAGTCACTTTTAATATTTTCCTCCCTTCTACGCCTGGTTCTCTCAAGTTGTCTCTTCTGTTCAGGGTTTCTTTCTAAGGAAGTGATATATATACGCTTCTGGTAGAAAGATTCCCTTTAAATTTGAATACATTGACAAAACAATAACATTTTATTACAGGTAGGTAAATTGGTTCTTTTAAAAATGGTCCGATTGGACCATTAGAAATCTGAACGTAGGATGGTGCAGAGATTCTAGAGAATTTTGTATCCTGCGAGTCCTATCGCAGATGTACGCAATTCAATATATAAATACTACGTTATGATTTTCATCTGAATCTATTATGCACGTTACTGACAAAAATATAATTAAACCCAATAAAGTAAGAGTGGATGAATTTTAAATAGTGTTGATATGTTCTGTTATTCCTATGATGTATTTTATACGTCATTATATTTCATGGAAATTCATTTAGGAGAGCCCATTCTCTAGATGGAAATCCTTCTTTAAAAAATTGGCATTAAAGTGATAGTTAAATTAGGAACACGAATCTGTCCTTTCGATGACCAGCTCTTATTGCGAGTTTACAACAGCAAAGTTAAATAGAGGATATAAATAGTGTCCCTTTTACGTGTACAGCGAATTTTAGTAGTTGAGTGTACAGTTGTGATCTGTATTTTTAGATAACGTTTTTCACTAAAAATTTTACAAGCCAGTGTCAATGGCATAGTGTTAGACCTGTAATATTGTGAAATATTTTTATTTATTCGGTCTCTTATTTTACGAAGATTTGTTATATGAAATCCTTCTGGGATTGTTGTGTAAAGTAACTCAGTACCAAGCGAAATGGGCACACACAGTCTACGCTATCGAAAATTATCTGTGCACTGCCAGGGAAGGGAGCATTAACAGCACACAAAGACTGTCATTTCACTTGGTAGTTTTGTAATGAGTTCCGAATTAAGGGACTCTTTAATTTAGATCTGGATACTGAGTGTCCAATGGCGGTGGGAGGATCTGGTGAACACAATAATTAACTTCCGAATTTCTTTAAAGATTATAAAATTCTTCACTCAGCAAGCGACTTCTAGATTCTGACAAAGGATTCCGTTCCACGTAGTTAGTTAGTTAGTTAGTTAGTTAGTTATGTAGGTAGGTAGTTAGTTAGTTAGAAAAAGGTAACAACTTTCACTGATGAATGAACTGAAATTTAATCGAAGGGTGCGTAAGGAATTGGGTGGATGAGCAAATGAAATCAGAGTTCATTCAATTACGTGCATTCACTGCAGAAGTCGTTTAACTTCTGCAGTGGTCAAAGGATGAACTTGCAATGGCGATGATATACTTTATTCAGTTATGCCTTATGTAACGAGGAGAGATGCATACAGAGTTTTGGTGGAGAAACCTGAGGGAAAGAGAGTGCTTGGCAGACACAGACTAGATGGAAGGATAATATTAAAGAGGATCTTTAGGAAGTGAGATGGAGACATGGACTGGATTGATCTGGCTCAGAATAAGGGCAGGTGGCTGGCTCATCTGAATGCGGTAATGAACATTCGGTATCCATAAAATGTGGGGAAATTCTTGACCAGCTGAGAACTGGTTAGCTTTTCAAGAAGAAATGTGCTCCATGGAGTTAGTTAGCTAGTTACGTCTTATGTAACGACGCTGTCATCAGCTCTGTCGATATGGCGTCAAGATAAAATGTGCAAAAGAGGACGTCGCCTTCTTGCAAGTACCGTCTTTGTTATATAATTTGGCACTTTAGTGTAGTCTAAATCACATTTCAAACACATTAAGATTACCTTCTCTAGATGTAAGGTGACTTTTCTTAACCCTTTGCAGACTAAACTTAATCTACGTATGTCAGATGCAACGTTGTGGCGCATTCGTTTATTCATTATTGCCATGAAAATGTAACATTGCGTTCCCTTCCTTTTTATTGTTCATGTACGTATGTCGCTGTCATCAGTTCAATAAATATTGAAATTGTTGTCGTGGAAATTCAACAATGCATAATTTTCATTGTTGCGCTACATATATAGCTGCAAACAATATGACAAACACTTTATGTAAAGTGCCTGATATTTTTTTCCCCGATTTTAAGCAAATTTGGATTTTCTCGACAAGTTTTCCTAAAATTTCCCAGTATCAAATTTCACTGGAATCTTTCCAATCGGAGAGCCACGCGCTGATACTTGAGGATAGACGGACAGACAGACGTGACAAATCTGATAGGTGCATTTTGCGACGGTACCAAAGCGTCTAAAAGTATATAATTTTCACGTCACACAACACACGGCGTACTCTAGTAATTGAGAATTCTAATAATTACAGTCAAACCCGGCTATAACAACATTGATTTACGCGAAACCTCGTGTATAACGTCAGATGTTTTGTAGTACCAGTTAATTCCTCACTGTTAACCATAACATTACATTCCTCGGTTATAACAACGCTCGTTTATAACGACACAAAATTTTCAGCCATTCGTAACGTTATAACCGAATTCGACCGTATTAGTAAGTACACTGCGTCTCTGAAACTGCAGACTTTTCATGTTGTAGCTTAAGCTACATACAGAAACCACTAAGCTTTAGATGTTTAATTAAAGTATAACACTAACATAGACAGCGTGTAACAGAAGCCATTTTGATAGTAAATTCCGAACTATTTCAAATTCGATCTCACGTGCGATATTCACACCTGAGACATGAAGCTCTCGCCACTGGAGTCAGTACGATGGATGCTCGCGGAGGTACAGTACTTTATACCTGCCTACAAGTTAGGGGGATGGGATGGCTCGTAATATGGTTTTATAGCGCCACTGGAAAGCACCAACTATAAAGCGATGCGCCTACCAGCCAGAGGCGTGCGGTAAAATATTGCCAAGTGGGGAAGTAATTGGGGAGAGGAGAAAAGAATGATGGTTAGTGAAAAGGAATGACGCAAAAAAAATAGTCTCCCATACGATAGATGGATAGTAAAGCTTACAGAGTAGATGGGCAGGTGGGAAATATATGGCTTTTCTAGATGGCCATCACGTTCGAGAAACAGCACCTGCCTAATCATAATAAAAGCTGGTTTAATATAGGTCATGCATCTGAAACAGTGGCACGTGTACCCGGCTGTCAGAGGTTCAGGTAAAAGGTACTTAGTACTAAGCGTATACCGGCAACAGCGAAACGGTAAGACATGTTTTAGTATTGATTTCTTTTCGAATGGAAATTAACAGTTCCACACCTTCTGCTGATTTGTCTCAGCAGACCGGAAGTTATAAAAAGATATCCTTTAATTTTCTGTCACAAAACCCATCACTATTTTTAAGAATGTATGAAGAATTAGATAGTTCATTAATTACATGAAACTATTATAGAATCAATAACGTGTTTATTTTCAGCTAAATTACGTAGAGGTTTGAATAAAGGTAGACCAATTTGATGACACTTGCTTTATTATGTCAATTTACTGCTCAACATGTTTCGGATGTTAATACGTCCATCTTCAGGAGCTAGCGACTACTTGTTGCGTTGTGTAGGCTGACTTGAGGCGTGCTGGTGATATGTAGCGGGATTATCTGTTGGTGATGTGGTGTCCGAGTGCAGCCTGCACTCGGACACCACATCACCAACAGCCAATCCCGCTACATAACACCAACACTCCTCAAGTCAGCACAATACAGCCTACACAATAACGCACCAAGTAGTCGCAAGCTCCCGAAGATGGATGTATTAACATCCGAAACATGTTGAGCAGTAAATTAACAAAATAAAGCAAGTGTCATCAAGTTGGTCTTCCTTTATTCAAATATCAAGATGATGCACGGTCCAATAAGCATAACATTACGTAGAGGTTTATTTCAAAGTGTTTGAGAGATTACTTCTCTCCAAGAGCGCTAGGCAATTATACATGAATTCGAGTGACACGTTCTATGCAAACAATAACAACTCTACATTAAAAATGTATTCCTGTTTTTGCGAAATTGTAAACCGAAACCAACATTTGAACATAGCCTTTTAAAATTCCGGGAATTTTATTGTACAGGTACAACAGAGGTGAAAGGACATGTTCCTTTCGTATTCCTGACTGCGAAAAATTAGCCTTCTCCGCTAATGTAAACTAAACCCTTGGACCACTTCGAGAACTCGTGTGTAACGATGAAGTTCTCCCGCTGTTAAAACGGCAGGGCATAGCGCAGTTATTGATTGATTGATTGATGGAGGGATAAATGCATTGATGTTGGAGCCCTCATAGTTAATATTTCATTTTTAGATCCAGCCATAAGTCAGAAGGGAATGCTTTAATTTGCTTAAAGTGAATGCAAGAACACCTCAGGGTCTCTTTTTCCGTAGGTAGCCGTTTTGAGGAGAGCATTAAGAATGTGGCAGTCTGTGAGGCGCATGATCGATACACTGATAATGAGTATCCAGACAAATGTACATTCGAGCTGAGAACAGCAGAAATTTGTCAAAATGCTCAACACCTAATTATACTGAGAGATCTTTTCAAATTACTGATACTACAACTAGAGAGGCAATGCACGTGTAGCCTAACACTGAGGCGCGTGCGTGTTGCGGCTGTTGCCGTGATCAAGCTATAAGTACTTAAGTATTATGATTGCGTATCTGTAGTTTGTCGTAGTTACCCGGCATGTAAATCTAATCTTTCCAGCGCCGCACTGTATTGTATTTTGTGGTATGTGTGTCTCGACTATATTTTCCCACATTGTTTCAAAATGGAACGATTTTCGGCCAAAAATGCTGAACATAAAATGTAGGTTTTGATTTTCTCTGCAACATTTGTTTGAAACATTTCTTCTTCCAAGAATAATTCAACGAGGTGTAATAAATGAACCGTATTCATATAAAATGCCGTTTATTTTTATCAGACTTTAATGAAACTTGCACTTTACTGACATGGTTTCGGAATATATTCAAACATCAAATTTCATGAAAATCTCTCCAGCAGAAGCCGAGTTTTCCCGTGCAGATAGACGGTCAGACGGAAGTACCTACATAAAATAACGGAGTTAATAGTCGCTTTTCGCAAATTTTGCGACTGCGTCTAAAAAAACGCCCATACCTGGTACAGAGTATTTACATTTTCACAGATTGGATGGAATCCATTCCGTACAGTCTGTCACTTGCGGGCTTATTTAGCATGCAAATATTATTATCGATTTACTTGGTTTGAAATTTTTATTTGAACGGCTTGTATTGTCCAAGTTCTGCGGTAGTTCCTTGTCTTTTAATATTTAATATTTAATATTTAATAT
>Ga0123352_10019489_pt1 | contig 10821 bp, 2 predicted proteins | sample TergutLab28metaG_FD_89700 | JGI IMG/M metagenome (GOLD analysis project Ga0123352, IMG submission 89700) | Labiotermes labralis P1 segment gut microbial communities from Petit-Saut dam, French Guiana - Lab288 P1 | ecosystem: Host-associated > Arthropoda: Insects > Digestive system > Gut ... | reverse complement strand
CTTCTTCTTCTTCAGGCGCTGAACCTCCTTTAATTGGAGGTTTTGGCCTTCTCAACGACATCCTTCCACTTTGCTCTATCCTGGACACAGGTTAACCAATTTTTTATCTTCATTTGACCAAGGCCCTGTATGATGTTGTCCTCCCATCTATATTTGGGTCTTCCTCTTGGTCTCGTGGTTAACGGATTCCATTTAAATATCATCTTAGTTGCCCTGGCTTCAGGGATTCTTTGTATATGGCCGAACCAGCTTAGTCTCTGGGCTTTGATGTAGTTGACTATATTTTCGTGCTTTATCAGCTTGTCCAGTTCTTCATTGTTTTTAATCCTCCATGTTTGATTTTCTTTCGTAGGCCCAAATATTCCTCTTAAGAAAACGTATAATGTCCAGTTGCACTACCTAATTAAAATATAGGATGCGTCAGAATTTAAAAAAAAAACTGTTTGTCAAAATGCTCCACTAATCCTGTTGGCTGGTATCACGTTCTCAGACAACCGATCCCCGGCCACACCGTACCCAATATAAACTGCGTACCTAAGTGTTGCAGGCATTCTTCTTGGACTGCTTGACTTTCTGGTGCGGAGAGTTTGTATCGAAACGTCGTCAAGAATCAACCATCCTATGCTGCGTAAAATACCCAAAACAGTGCAGATATCAAAATGGTGTGCAGTACTAAAGGGCCCCAGACATTCTAAGTTAAATTTGCAGTTTAACTGTTCACAAAATGCACGAAAAACTGAACTGAATATTCTCAGGCACAGCACAGGTTTCCCATCAGGTTTGTCACTTTTTTTTTTGCCAGTTCTGTTGAGTGCCTTGAGATGATCCCGTCGTGGTGTCGGCAGGTAACGTGAGGAAAATGTGGGATTCGCCGAGTGAACTGCGCAGTTCTGTGTGAAAGACGATTGGAAAGGACATTTCTGAGGCCTGCGCTACTGCCTGTCAAAACTGCGCACTTTACTCAGTTTTTCCATCGGGTATGACGCCACACAGTAAAATCGCCCAGTTTAACTGAGAGTGTGGAGGGCGCTTAAGACTGGAAATGCGAAGCCGAAGCTTGCTTCCTCATAGAAAATTACGTCACATCCTGAGTTCTTTTTTCATGTTTTGTTGATCGTGCATCCTGGTGTGATCCTTGTAAATAACCAACTTGACGCAAATTTTTTATGTATGCTTATTTTTAGTCTGTACATGTTTCGGGCAGCTATGTGTCCATCATCAGGAAAATTATTGTATCAATACGACACCTGGTTTATATCACTCTGTGTAGATGATCGTCTAACCTGCCTACCAGACGGTCATCTAAACAGAGTGATATAAAACAGGTGTCGCAATGTTACAATAATTCTCCTGATGATGGACACATAGCTGCCCGAAACATGTACAGAATAGAAATAAACATACATGAAAAAAATGTGCATCAAGTTGGTTATTTACAAGGATCCTGGGTTCTATTGAGTGGGAATATCGAGCTACGCTAGTCAGGACGTGAAGAAGTGCAACAGGTCAGGTGCAACTGAAACACAGAATCAAGAAGCAGGAAGAGCGTAATGTGTATTTTGTAACATCGCCAAAAGAGTAGAACATATAGTGTTTAATTTCAAAATTAAATCAGCACAAATTCGTAAAAGAACACAAAAATATTATATAAATGTTCACTTTCATTGGCTCAAATCACATGAGCGCATTTCCTTAGCATAAGTTGGCGCCAATCAGTAGCACAAACGCCACAGTACTTTTCCCCAAAATTCTTATGTTACACAAAAATTTCGCTAAGTTGGATGAAAGACAATACAAGCAATGCCCCTCTGTGTGGAACACAAATTTATTAAGATGGTAGGCAAAATGTACTTTCCCATGACGTATTATTTCGTAACTACAGAACGTACAATGGCCGTGATTTTATGAGGGTGTTCTTCGTTCTAACACTGAAATCGTTCTACAGCTCTGAAAGAAAATTTTGGCTGTGACAAATTTAAGGATCGCGTTTTTGAAACAGTTGTGACGCGGTTGTTGACAATAATCTGGTGACGCGGTTGTTGACAATACACTTGTGACGCGGTTGTTGACAATACACTAGTGACGCGGTTGTTGACAATACACAAGTGACGCTGTTATTGACATTACACTACTTGGACTGATAACGACAGGGGGCGGAAGCTCGTCCAACAGTAGGATAAATGTCTGAAATTTGTAACAAAATTTTGGAAAACTAGAAGTGTAGTAGCAGACTTATACGAGAATGTTCCTATTAGGTTTCAAAACAAACAACCAAACAGTGTATATCGTAAACTTAAATTGTGACCTGCTTTCGTAAGTTTACATATAAAACTGCAGCTTGTTCCTGCATGTGATACCCTTTTACGTCAAACGTCCCCTTTACCGAAGTGTAAAACGAAAGGACACGTCTGCAGCTGAAAACACACAGTGCCTCTTCACCTAGCAAAGTAAAAGCGGTCGGCTGACTCTCCTGCCTTTTATCCAATTGCTTGTTTTGACTTTCCAATTAACCAGGGCTTCCCTCTGACCTTTTGACTCTGAAATACAGAAGCAATTTTCCTTTCAGTAGTTGCCTTCCCCTTTAAAAGCGGCTATCCTGCATACAGGATATTAATTGTATTGTCACTCATTTCGCGTGTTTGTGTTTTTAAACAAGGGCCCCTCTCACCTGACACTAAACATTCCCCCCCCCCCCTTCATCATATTCCGGTTTTTATGCACTTTCAAATTTTTAACTTTCTGTAATTAATGTATAACACGACGTCATAACCCTGTTATACAGGCAATGTAATTTCCTTTGAGCCGTGTTTTTTCGCCTTTGGCTCCTGTCGCAAATCGATTGATACCCACAGTTACAGTGCCTATTGTTTTTAACGACTTGCTTAGGGGCTAATGCCGACGGTGTGCAGTTATTCCAGCATTAAATGCTTTCACAATTAATCCGAATCGTTGTGTTAGATTTAGGCACATGCAGAAGTCTATTGTATTTATGTGACTCTTATAAGGCTAATATAACACGAATGTAATATGAAGCTAAAATTGATTCTTATTTCGCAAATCGCCATGGTGATTCCTCGCACATTGAAAGTAAGAGCCTTCCTCAATTATTGCACCAACCACTGCACATATATAACATTTACACATTAAAACATTAAAACCGCTCCGACATGTTTCGGTCCTAAGACCACAACACCCAACTTGTACAACGAAATTAATCTGTGACTATTTCTAGTGTGACTTTGGCAAGGAATATATAGGTCCCTGATGATGGTCTTAGGACCGAAACATGTCGGAGCGGTTTTAATGTTTTAATATGTAAATTTTATAAATTTTATATATGTGCATTGGTTGGTATAATAATTGAGTAACTCGACAACATGCACGGTGTTAACAATAAAAATAGTGAGGCAAGTAGCTTACCTACATCTTGTACAGAATAAAAATGCGTGGAGCTACATTCCCACTCTTACATACGCCTTCATGGCGTGTAGATGGACAAAAGCACCTTTCAGTTCACGTATTGTACTAATCCTACGTAAATATAAACATAAACTGCGTACTAAAAGTTGAAAAAAATTATACCGTTGGTTTTCAATGTGGTGCAACACAGCGGTACGAATTGCAAGAAAAATCACACTGCAGTATAAAATGTGATATACACTGATATACACCAACAGAGTTAGTGAAAATGTGAAGAGAGAGATCGGATAAATTGAATATTTACCGCATGTAACAATAGATATTGTGATTTAATCAGGCTCGTTGAATTTTCTACGAATCTAAATCAGTTGTGGCTTAAACACAGGGTGTTCAGAGGAAATCTGCCATAATTTGGGAGAACGAATCTTAGGTTATAAGTACATTACTGTAATAAAAAATAACCGTATTTGAAGCTGAACTGCTGTTAGGGGGGGTAAGGGCGAGATAAGTTTTCAATAAAGACAGCTCTTTCAAATGGCTGACTACAAAATGCGTAACAAACGAGTTGACGTTGGTAGTTCCTGTAGTTTCAACACCCGTACTTAGTACCTAATTAATATCTGAGTAAATAAAGACAATCATTAAGCAAACAAAATTTCCACATTTTCATAAAAATCTGCATTGGGGTTCCAAGTATTTTACATGGCATATTCTCCGCCGTATGGCTTAGCTTGGCTACTGACCCAAGGATGGACCTGCGCAGAATAGGCATAATACATACCGGGGTGCTGATAATTCCTTAGCCCGAGCAGGAAGGAAAAAAGCTCAGAAGCATGTCAGGGACGTGTGCGATTTCAACAACATCAAGACGCGAGCTGTCATGAAGTTTTTTTTCCCCTGCAAGACAAGGCGCCGAAGGAAATTCACGCTATTCTGACAGAAACATTAGCTTGTTTCCTTCCTGGTCGGGCTAAGGACTTATCAACACACCTGTAGAATCTAGGTGACAAATCCCCATTGTGCTCAAACTAATAAATGTATTTAAAAGGTGTTTCACCATGCCCAACACATTTACATTTCGAAGGTAACTGGTGTACCGGAAACCATGAAAGGAAGTATACAATTATCTACATAAAGTTAAAGAAAGAAATCTCTTTCTTTACATGTACTTACGTATAAAACTGGTTAACAATGCATATTATCAGTGAAAATTTCCTGTCTTTTATCTGTAATGATATCAAAACGAACAGCAATCATTTCTTATGTTTATTGGACCGTGCATCATTGTAATAGTTGAAGAATGAAAGACCAACTTGATGTTACTTGCTATTTTATTTCACTTCTTATGTACTCAACATGTTTCGGACATTAATATATCCATCATCATCAGGAACTTGCGACTGTGTTGTTGAATTACCACATCGATCGTATTGTTCTTGGTTCGATGTGTGTTGGAGATTTGGTGTGGTTGGGTTGGAGCGGTATCCGTGTTGCAGGCTGAAGCTTCAGCCTGCAACACGGACACTACTCAAACCCAGCCGCACCAAATCTCCGACACACATCGAACCAAGAACAATACGATCGATGTGGTAATTCAACAACACAGTCGCAAGTTTCTGATGATGGATATATTAATGTCCGAAACATGTTGAGTATATAAGAAGTGAAATAAAATAGCAAGTGACATCAAGTTGGTCTTTTATTCTTCAGCAATAATTTCCTGTACACCATTCACTCCCCGGATTAGGCAGTGTTCACTGCGCGGTACGAACTGAATCTATAACATGATTCGGGTTAAACGTAAGTTTTAACGTTTCATATATGTAGGCAAAGTATAAAAACAACAGATTATTTTTCCCCAAGGCCTCGATTTAAATCTTGAATTTTCTTTGTAGGGAAATTTGGAGGAATTACTGATTTCTAAAAGATCAATCTTGATTTTCATTGCTTCATAAGCATAAATTCAAAGGTGAGTATGTCAAATAGATGAACACTTATACGTTCAAAGTACAAATTCCCACCTTCACCAAATAGCTTGGCCACGTTGGAGGGAGGTAGCTGCGCAGCACAGCATGACCACTACCGGAGGCTGTAGTTACAATTTTGTGTACTCCTGGTGATGGGTGTGGTTGACACCCGAAACATGTACAGTGAACTTGCAGAATAATGAATAGACTGCTTTGTGTTGCATCTCGTTGGACAATTATTAATATATATTAGTTTATGTTATATGAAAGGACATGCAGGTACAAACTATTAACGATCGTACGTAGTCTCCCGTAGGGCCACACAGTACATCATAGCAATTCTTGGTTCACAGTTCGAAGAGATTCTGTTGGCAGAAATGGGAAGGTTTGTATTCAGTTCCACCCTGATGAATGTAAAGCTTCTATGTGTTTCAAAATTAAACGCAGCTATAGCAAAATAATTATGCATATAAAAAGCAAAACAAATAAAACACGATTCGTCAATATTGTTTTTAAATTGCGGGCGGTAAATTAAATTAAATAACCGTGTGTCATAGTTATTACAGCTAATATTACGGGGATAAATAAACACGAGCGTTCAAAACAGAGACAGCCATTATTTTCAAATAACGTAAAATAAGACATCAAAGTCTGTCGCCAAACATTACTCAAAATTAAAGCATGTAATTAAACATCACACACGAACCGGAACTACGCGTTTTGGATTGCTTCGGACTTTAAAACAGAATTACACTGAATGTCTCGCATACGACATTATAGGTTCAAATCTTGGCTTGTAGACCGTCAACTGTGATAATATTGTTTTTTGTGTTTTCCGAGATCTATCTCAGCCACTTCCTGTTATGATCATGCTGCATTTTGGCACAGAATTATTGGAGTAACCTGACGTCGAGAAGAAAAGCTCGATATTTCTAGAAAGTTTTTGGTTGCTCAGCTGGAAAGGCACAGAAAGAAGCGGAGTTATGGCCCCAACACATTAGCAAGCCAGTGCTAGAAATAGTTGCGATTAACACTACGCTACCGCTGCTTTACCCCTTAGACAGACCCGCTACCTATTGTACAGGAGGATGGTGTGCCCCTGAGCCCATGTTGACCGAACGGAAACTCACCACCACCGGAATTCGAACCCCAGTCCGTCCAGCCCGCAGCCCGTCGCTGTACCAATTACACCATCATCACCGCCAGAATCGTCTCACTCTGACAAAAGCATCTTACATGGCGAATGACGTCACTGTTACACGATGGAATTCGCTTTATATCTCCGACCTACGGCGCTGCACAGTAATTCCTTGCCAACCGCAACTAGAAGTTGCAACTACGAAGGTTAGCCAGCTGTTTAAATAGCCTTTTGGATTTGTCCCACATATGGGACTAAGAGCAACAGAGGAGAATGAAACCCTGAAGAAGGAGTCTGCGGTCAGCAGACGCGATCATGACGCCTTGTGATTAACACTTCTTGTAATGTCCGCACGTTGAAGGAAGAAACGCGAACGAATCTTCGTCTGCAAGAAGGCGACAACGTGGAAGGTAGGCGGGCAGCCTGAAGTACAGACTTACCTGCGTTACAGCGGGGTTTTGCTATATAAAAGCATTGATTACAGTGATACCTCGGCTAACGAAGATAATTCGTTCCGGAATCACATTCGTTAGCCGAAATCTTCGTTAGCCGAAACGTGATTTCCCGTAGGTTCGTCTCGAACGTAAACAACCCAGTCGTGTCAGTGGGTCTCCCCTGTGTGATGCGGTCAGCTCATTTCTTTGTCACACATATACAGGCGGAAAAGATAAGCTCCTGGAATGGCCCGACCGTTCATGTTTGCTGCTTTATGTTAGCGCGAGCATCCACTAAAACATTCGTTAGCCGAGTCCGAAAAACTGCGAAAAAAATCTTCGTTAGCCGAAAAAATTCGTTAGCAGGGTCACTCGTTAGCCGACGTATCACTGTATTTCGTAATAGGTAAAAGTCAAAGGATTTTTTCAGCCTGTCCTTGCGACTGGGGTTGATCACGAATTAGCTACAGAATAACTTTATCCACTAGGAAAAGGTATGTAGTCAAACACAACTTAATCACTGAGGTGTGTTTAGTGACTGTGATGGAAACAACTACATGTTTCGGTCTGTATTGGTCATCATCAGGTTGTCTAGGGAACTTAAGGGCTAGCTATATGCATGCGCGCGCGCATGCATATAGCTAGCCCTGATGATGACCAATACAGGCCGAAACATGTAGTTGTTTCCATCACAATCATTAAACACACCTCAGTGATTAAGTTGTGTTTGACTACATACCTTTTCCTAGTTTCACGCACACAACGGGGATGACACACTTCCTAGATAACTTTATCCACACTTCCTTGCCGTCAGTACAACATACTGCATGTCGCCAAAGTACAAGTCTGGCAATCACTGCATTACGGTGCGCGGGTTTTAGGGGATTAAAACCAACATAGGCATCGATTTTATTAGCTAACAGCTTCCGTATGAGGAGAGATGACTTTTTGTGGAATTTAATTTGGAAGATGAGGAGTGAACGCCTTCATCTAGAGTCTAGAGTCTGTAGCGGAAGGTCTAGGCAACACTCTGGAAATTCTGTTACAGACCGTTTCAAAACAATTGAAATTTGTTCAACGGTGGAGGGGTTATAATATAGTACAATTCAATGAGCTCTTAGGTGTAACAATTCTCACATGACTGTAAATTACAACAAGAATTTAGTTCTTTGTGGAACGGCTTTCTTACTAACTACACCTTCACTTGGTTATGTTATGCATGACACCAGCATATATTAGAATTTAATCTATTCATAAACATTTATAGGCGATTAATAACAAAATAATTGCAGCATTAATATTAAGGTGATTCGTCCTGTTTGTGCAGTATTTGAATGTTTGTTAAAACACTTTATTACACAACACTTATACAAGTTTTCTAGGTAACTAGATTCGATTTCGTAAACAAGTCATCATGAGACATTTTTCTTTATCAAGACCGTCTAGCGAAACTTGCAATAAAGGATTGAAACCGCAATCCTTCACATATGTCATACAATTCTTTTCAATAAAGTACATAAAATGTGGGATAAAATATGGCTTGTAGAAAGGTCTTTTGTTACTATAATCGAAAGATAAAAAATTTAAATACATAAAAATAAATAAATATGAATAAACTTTGTAGGCATTATATCTGATGAGCTGAAGCACGAGTCATTTTCTACCAGTTTTATAGAAGTAAGTCACTCCGGTTTGATAATAATTCCAGTGCCAATGGTTGGGTACTGCTTAGCAGAAATGTTATGTGGCATCTGTCTTCCTCATATTGGTACTCACGACTACTGAGTTGTGTAAATACGGAAAATATTGAATTTAATTTGCTAATTTATTGTTAAATTTTAAAAAATTTGAAAGTTTTCATTTCAGTGATCCATGATAAAAAGTCATTAAAGCCGTATTTACATATTATTCAATGCTGGTTCTTTTTTTGTATTTATTGTATTTACGTCTAAAATTTTAATATGAAAAGAACTTTCGACATTCCATATTTTACCCATATTTTGTATATTTCATTTCAGTAAATTGTATAACGCATGTAAAGTAATGCGGTCTCACTCCTGTATGCTACGGTAAGTTTCACTGGACGGTCTTGATAAAGAAAAAGACTGGTTAACAAAGCCGAAATGAGCGACCTAGAAAATTGTACAAATGTTGTATAAGACTGTGTTTTAATGAACATTAGAATCAAACATTAAAATCAATACGATCTACGTAATAAGTACAAACTAACTCCACGGTGTACAGTACTGCTGAAGGTACCAAAACTTCTCAAGAACCGTCCCTAATTTATGTACCATGGAGGTTCAGTACGTTGTCAATAGAGCCCGCCACTGGACCCCACTCTGAACCGCCGATATTCAGTCCACGACATCACATCTTACTTTCATAATGTCCATTTTTTCTTAGTTTTGTGACAAGAACTTTGCATTTCACATCCCCCCTGCTACATGCCCAGCTTATCTCGTCCTAAACTATTTCATTATACCGACAATATCATGTGAAGATTATGTGTATATAACATGATTATCTTCATTACAAAATTCTCTCCTTCCTCTTGTTACTTCCTCTCTTTCAGATCCAAATATCTTCATAACACTTTTAGAATAAACCTAAGCTCTTTCGGACGGGCGATACATAGCATGTGTGTGTAAAGAAATATAAAATATGCGGAAGGATAAATAATTCGACAAAGGCAGTAGATGAAGAAACTGGGTTGAATCTGTTTGTAGTGCCTAATGAGGAGCTTCGTCATGAATTGTTTCGGTTTGAGTCTTTCAAATCATGGTTATTTTTCTGTTCACTGCTTTAATACCTTCTCGCCTTTTGTTGGTGTGTTTTTACTTTACGTTTACCTGGTTTATTTTTCACATAAGAGGATTACATTTATTTAATTAATGTGATCTCATAGAAATTAATATGTAGAAATTATATGGAAATTGCCAAATTATTTATATAAATATGTGCCATAAGTGTCGAATTACTTGATATGACGTGGAAGAAGCATCCAGGCAACAAGCCGTAACACAGGGAACAATCACGTCTTTAATAACAGCCACTTTAATTAAAGCAGTAAAACCAACTCCCAAAACCACACAGTAAAATTTATGTATTGTGTTAGACGGATGTAATATTCCTTTTTATTGATGCAATATTCTACACGATCAGCCTTCGTAACTTTGTTGCCCCTACACGTTCAGTCCGGTAGGTGATCCTCTTTCGAGAAACGGATGTGGTTCACCGAATTACATAGAGTTTTAATTATTGTCTTTTTTTTTGTTGTATTTACTCAACTTACTGTTGATATAAAATAATGGAGCACTATATCCAGTAAAACAACAACTAGATCATTTCTAGGAAACTGACACAGTCACTTCTCTGTACTCCTACCTACACCACACTCGAACGCGACTGACTTCCTTACTGGACTGCTAGCGTCCGTTATCAGCTGCTAACGTTTTCTCATTTTAATCTCTCCCCTCCTTCCTATCACCAAAGGTCCTGAATATACGCTGACAGATTAACTTACAACGCATGTTCATGAAACGTCCGTAACTGACGCCAGCAATCCTAATAAACAACTATACTAAAAATGATCGGCTACAGTATTATAACACAAACGGAAGAATCGTATTAATATGGGATTTAATCAACATTTACGACCACCACAGAACTTGATCCAAATACGAATCTGCCCCATTTGCTTCAGAACTGCAATGTGAACTGATAAAACATTGAAAGATGATAGTTGAATAAAGATAGACCAACTTGATGTCACTTGCTTTATTATTTCATTATTTAATGCTCAACATGTTTCGAATGTTAGTACATCCATCCTCAGGAGCTTGCGACTTATTTGTTGAGT
>Ga0123352_10019486_pt1 | contig 10822 bp, 7 predicted proteins | sample TergutLab28metaG_FD_89700 | JGI IMG/M metagenome (GOLD analysis project Ga0123352, IMG submission 89700) | Labiotermes labralis P1 segment gut microbial communities from Petit-Saut dam, French Guiana - Lab288 P1 | ecosystem: Host-associated > Arthropoda: Insects > Digestive system > Gut ... | reverse complement strand
TGGTTGGTTGGTTGGTTTGGTTTATTGGTTGGTTGGTTGGTTGGTTGGTTTGGTTGGTTGGTTTGATTGGTTGTTTGGTTAGTTGTTTGGTTGGTTTGGTTGGTTGGTTGGGTTGGGTTGGTTTTTTTGGTTTTTTTGTTTTTTTGGGGGGGTTTGGTTGGTTTGGTTTGGTTTGGTTGGTTGGGGGTTTGGGGTTTTTTGGTTGGGTTGGGTTGGTTACCGTTCCTGCATAAACCGTATTTCGCATACATCTGAGGTCTGCGTTATATTTCTTAGCAGTTTCTTCTTTTAGCAATTATAATATTATTAATGATGTGTATATGCGATTTCTAATTGTCATATTCTGTGAGTTTTCGTTTGTTGTTTGTGTATTTTTCTTATGTTCCTGTGCTGTCTCTGTAATTGGCCTTGTGGGTGTTGCCAGCACATTAATAGTAAGGAATTTATTATTATCATCATCATCATCATCATTATCATCATCATCATCTCTTGTATATTCCTTAGACAACCTATGTCCCTAGGGAATACAGTGTTGCAGCTATTCTGTTGTTGCTATTCATGGTGCTTATATCATTAATTTCAGTGTTGAATCTATTGCACTTTTACATTAGTACTTTCCGCAGTATGTGTGCAGTGCCCAGTATGGCTGTTCTCTGTAGTTCCTTGACTTCATGTTTTCCCGGTATGTTGCTCACGTATTATTATTATTATTACATCGTAATGAAGATTGTTCATGATAAAACATCGATATCGTTGACACTTCTCCGTCCGTTCGAAACAATTTTTATGTGCTTTGTGTTGAAGGAAATGCACGGGTATGACGTGTTGTCTGTGCTTGGTGGTGATTTGTAGTGTCTAACATATTTGTGAGCAGGGCAGTTTGTTGTAGTTTAAGATATTGTGCCTGATTTGTGTCTATTATTGTTATTCTACAGGTATGCATATGGTGTTGTGTAAGGTTGCCGTCTCTGTAGATAAGGAACTTCAGGCCGTTGTACATATCTGCCATTGTAAGTAACCTACTCAGTTATGCCTGTAAGAATTTTATTTGCTACCAATAATTTTGCAGCACATGAATAACAAAAAATAGATATTGTGTAAAGCAAATATTAAATGACATATGCAGTGTTACTCATAATTGGAGTAGACCTACATGCATTTTCCGGATGCTTCTTGATTTTTCACATTATTATTATTATTATTGGTGGTGGTGGTGGTTACTAAGCCCGTACGAATCTCTTATTGCAAATGTAAATCTGTTTTTTTCTCCCACGCGTCAGGTAGATCGTTCTCCGCCGTTTCTGCGCGTCATACCAGTGGAAGTAGTTTAACAGTTCCAGGGAGTATGTATAAAATTATTGATGAAAATAATTTCAGTGTGTGGTAGTGACCGAGCAGTGTAACCTTGTGTTACAAAGCTACATGCAGTGCGAAGTTGTGGTCATTGTGGTTTTTTTTCAGTAGTTTTCCATATCGATAAAATTTTAAGTAAAATGTCTAAAAAAAAATTAAATTGTAATTGATCCTCACTTAGAGTACAATAGGAGCTACATTGGGTCCATTTGAAGTAAGATGAAACTTGGCGTACAACTATTAATATAGATCCAACGCTATAAAATTCCATCTAAATACGTTCGGTAATTTTACAGTTACTACTTGTTCCTCTCGAAAGGTGAAATTTTCATTGTTTTCAGATTATTATGTTAAAATGTGATGTAATTGCAGTACACTCTGTTCAACAAAAATCGAGCTCCGGAAGTGACGTGACGTACAGTTGCCATCGTAATTCGAGTCGTTTTACTTTCCCCATGTTTGCGCATTCGTGGCATATCTCTGTCTTCCATTTATTACAATTTATCACGCCGCGTATATACTAACCAAAGACACCAATACATTTGCTTAATTTGATGTTAAAACATGAATTACACTTCATTAATACATAACTGTAAAAAATGTTAAATTGTGAGAGACAGGAAATCAGGTGTTCAACACTGGATACCACCTGTTGGTATGTTCGCAGAAAGCGTTCTCCCTTCTTGTCCCAAAAGTCAAAGTGAAGAAACGTTTGTACTTTAAGGGTTGTTTGACCGTGCATCTTCCTCATGAAATAAAGTGAAATGCCAGCTTGATGCAACTAGGTAATTCTATTGATGTATTCTTAGCTCGACATGTTTCGGGTACATACGCCCATCATCAGGAGCATTAGATGTTGAGTTGCAGCACAGGGTTTTCTGCACGGAGTATGCCGCACGGCACCATCCGCACCGTACACACGACCTACACAGCGGCTGTCAAGACCACCACCCATCCAAAAACTCGGTGCAGAAAACCCTGTGCTGCAACTCAACATCTAATGCTCCTGATGATGAGCGTATGTACCCGAAATATGTCGAGCTAAGAATACATCAATAAAATTACCTAGTTGCATCAAGCTGGTATTTCACTTTATTTCAAACGTTTGTACGTTGAGTGGATTTAAGTGCTAGTTTAAACATAAGCCTGTTTATTTGTTAGCGTTTTCTTATGAAGTGAAATAGAGACAGATTTGCTTCATTATTTAGCATCACGAGTTTTTGCGGCAACAGGATACAGTGCAGCACTCTTTGTCAAACAGCCGTGTAGTTAGGAACATTGTATTTGTCATCAGCTATCAGTTAGCTGATGCTGAGCTGCGTCGTTTGTGGACAGGCTGGTCGCTGGTCGTAGACTGCTGTTCTCCATTTTGGTACCCTGTGGCTTACGTTAGGAGTTACAATATTTCTCTTGCAGGAAACTGAACAGGAGTGTTCTAGAGAGTGAAATGAAATTCTGTTTTATAAAACAGGAAGAGAAGTGTAATAGACACGTTCGTCTTTCGGACGAGCAAAAAATGTATGGAACAAACTTTTACAAATTCGGTTCTGCTCATTAGAAGAGTATCTGTTGACTTCTGTCACATGCTGATGTTCCTTAGAGAAGCAGTTATTGGTTGAATCTTGCAAAACACATCTACACTGTGTGTGTGTGGAGGGGGGGATGCAGATTTTAAATGTTAAGGCAGGTGTGCGTGTTAGAAGTTGAAGTGACGGGATTGCGGACGAATTATGTTGATTGTGATGAGGCATGATACGAAATAATGTGGTTTCCATCTGGGGGGGGGGTCCGTCTCTGTCTCTCTCTGTCTGTCTGACCTATGAATGTGTAAGTTAACGTTTTCTGTTTGAGAATCCATAATGCAGGTCGCCGGTGAATTTAATTTTGGTCCGTGGCAGTCGAATATAAACTCTGTTGAGCGTGAAGCTCAAATTGAACTTCGTTTAAGTTTTTTTTTTTTGTCCGATCGAATTCAGTTTCAGACCTTGCCTCAAAACATCTTTCTTTTTATTTATTTTAATTGTTTAAAGAACAGCATAGAAAGGCAACTGACATACGTGTTACAGGATGTGCGACGGTATGACTACATAAACGAGCCATCCCGTTGTGTTGTAATAATAAGTGATATTCATTACCGTCTAAAAACACGACAATATAATCAGTAATATGACACAACTTTGTAGTTATCTTCTAGGCGACATGTTTCGGCTGTAAAACAGCCATCATCAGGCCAAATTAGAACACAGTCTAGGTACATGGAAAATGTGCACTGTATGGGATCCCATATAGTTTACAGTGGTTGAATTAAAACAGTATATTAATTAGAGTTAAAATATCCAAAATAAAGTGTGTTGATAAATTAATACAATATATAGGTGCAGAATAGAGACGTATATTATGTATGTTATGTCTGAACCGGGTGGTTCGTGAGGTTGAGTAGCTGGTAGAGATGTAGTCTGAGTCATTCGCGTAGAACAAGAACTGACCTTTTTCTACGCGAATGACTTAGACTACATCTCTACCCTGCACCTATATATTGTATTAATTTTTCAACATGTTTTATTTTAGATATTTTTAACTCTAATTAATATATTGTTTTAATTAAACCATTGTAAACGACATGGGATCCTATAGAGTGCACACTTTCCATGTACCTGGACTGTGTTTTATACTTTGGCCTCATGATGGCTGTTTTACAGCGGAAACGTGTCGCCTAGAAGTTAACTACGTAGTTTTGTCATATTATTGGTTATATTGTTGTGTTTTTAGATGGTAATTAACATCGCTTTATGACTACATTTGTTTCTCCGATAAATAAACTTCAAAATCAGCGAGGTACGCGGCATGGGCAAGAACGTATTTACCGCACTATCTACCTTCACACGCCTCTTGCTGTCCGTTCAACAAAGAACATAGACTTGTTCCCAGCTACGACAGTCGTCGTTATCCTGGAATTGCGTGTGCGTGCTTGCATTTTTGGAAGACAACGCTTGGCCTTCGTGTATCTGTATTCACGTACGTGTGATTCAGTGCTATAATAGTCTGTCCACAGCGTGTTGAAACGCTGTAAACACTGTATAACCTAAGTGAAAACACTTATGTATGCAGTGTTTGCACCCAGGTATTTCCCCTTTGTTTTTCTGGTAAGAGCAATGTGTGTGCAGCGGTGGTGGAATTATACTGACATTGTAAATCCGAGTAAATACTGAATTATATCTCAAGATTCAGTTCGTACCGCGCAGTGAACCCCTCCGTCTTGGTTTCAAAGAGCAGTCATTTACTGCTGTACGTGTATAGGGAAGTAATCGTTTGTTCTGGGATCCGTACAGAACACATACGTATCCATACAGCGATGGGAGTTTTTAGGTTTTCGTATAGGATTGGATGAGGTATCATTTCAGACATGTGACGCCCAGCATTAAGTGCCGAAAGTGGTAACTTTACGTTTGCTGTTGAGGCACGCCGTAGAATGTGGCGGCTCTTGAAGTAACCACGACGGTTTAAAGGGTTAGTACAAGACGTTGAATGTAACGGGGCGTAATTTGCGATAGCAAATTTATTAGTAGCTGCTGACTCCAGTACGTTTCGTTTCAGCTGTCACAACATCGATTCGCTGGATGTGTGAGAATTCGGAAGCATAGGCCTATCACTCAGCGCAAGCATTGTAGGCAATGACATTGGACGTGACTTGCAACGTGACGGGAGATAACATTGCATTACAGTGTGTTGACGTAACCAGGCAAATCGATAAGTTATGTAACGTGTATGTCAAAAACATAACCCAGTTCTCGAAGTAGCAGCAGTGACGGAATGTGCTGCTTGAAATCTGTAGTAATTAAATGGTACTTGAGATACGCTGCACCAGAACATAAGGCTGGTGTAATTAATGTGGAGAAAATATCAGTTCCGTGACTGGATATTAACTAACAGTAGCGTAAGGGCACTGTGTGCGTTGTAACCACGTTTTGGGTATTAATTGTAGTTGTAATGATTCACTGCTTTTTTTTGAAGGTAAGTTTAGTTATGAGGACGAGACGTTTTTGCACCATTGGACCTTAGCTGTTTGTTTGATGTTTTCTAATTATTCACCGAAAAGGCATACATGTTCTGTACGCCACTCTTCCACGTAAACCATCGTTGAAAGTGATTGTTAGGCGCGTTCGCAGAATTGCACAAAGCGACTCTTCGCCATGCGTATTTTGTCAGTCCGTCAGCATGGAACAAATCGGCTCCCACTGTGCAGATTTTCATGAAATTTGATATATAAGTATCAATAAAAAAATTATGTCCAGAAATTCAAGTTTCATTAAAACCTGACAAAAAAAAGGGTACTTTACGTGAAGACCATGTACGTTCATGACAGTATGTCGCTCAGTTCTTCTTAAAATGAAAGGTGTTTAAAAGCAAGAGTTGCTGAGAAAATCAAAACACATTTTTTGTTCAAGAAACTTTTTTCCGAAAATTGTGCCATGTATGATATGATATATATATATATATATATAATTTGGAGAAATAGGGTAGAGCCAAACGGGCCACAGATGACGATATAATACAGCGCATGCGCATTGCGTGATGGATAACTAAGGCCACACACACACACTCTCTCTCTCAGAATGTGGAAAATATATATAACCTTTCCACGGCAACAATGGTTACGCGAACGCGCTCATTTCGTTGTACGTACATCGCCTGCCAGTTTTTTTTTTTGGCAGTGGTTGTTTCATTACGCCAGTATTGTGTTAGGCATTGCTCATTGTCCTACCTCTTTTTGATGTACGCGACGTAGGAATGAGAACCTTTAAGCACATTGAGATAAACAATAACTCATTTGCAGAAATGAAGGTGGGAAAATGAGAAAGATGCTGTTCTTCAGAAGAACATAACAGGTCATCAACGAACCTAGTCTAGGCGTATAATGTGGCTCCATTTTCCACGAAATAGGACTTTACCGCATAACGTTATAGAGTGCATACAACCACCATTTTTGGGTCTCCTGCTTGGTCTGATGGGTAGCGTTGTCTTCAGAAGGTCATAGGTTCGTTCGCAAATGTCGTTATTTATATTTATCGGTATAATGACAGTAATGACAACCAATCACATAAAGAACGGAGCAGAGACAACACCCGAATCGTCGGGTAGGCCTGTATACCTCGGGCAGTGTTCAATGTGACGGAGAATTCTGATTGGCTGTTACGATAGTGAGAAGAACCCAGGGTGTCAACCACACTTTTGTGTAACTGGACAGCCGGATACAAGGCCTTCGCCTGTAGCCTGTGTGGAGGTTCAGGTAAAAGGTCCGTTATAACACCAGCACCTTGTCCGTAGTGTGTGTAGTACAGAAGGTGGCCACGGAATATCTAAATTACCGGAGACAAAAGTCGGGTGAGCTGAGCTGAAAGAGTTTCATGAGAAATGCAGCTATAAATACCGTCTTCCGTATGACACGCCAAATCAGTTACAACGCGGCCATGAAGCGAAACGGATGTTCATAAGAGGTAGTTTTTGTGGCGTGTCTCTATATAAGTTACAGGTCTCGAAAATGGTGATGTGCTATGCTGGGGTTCAAGGTGAAATGTGAATCCTCTAAATATGGTAGAAGGAAGTGGAAAACATACCAATCACAGTGGCACCGAGGCCTAAGGCGTCCAGTCTTCCACCGCTTGGTTGTCGAGATAGTGGGTTCGAATCCGACCGGGGGCATGCATATTTATTTGTCTGCGTGTCTGCCGTTTTTTGTGTTGTCCTGTGCAGATACAGAGGCCTTGCGAAAGACCTGTCGCACTTCTGGGAATAAGGAGGAGAAGAATGGGGGCGGGTAGAGAAGAAGGCCGCTTAGTGGAGGAGAAGGCAAATGAGAAGGAGAATTAGAGTAAGAAAGACGACGACGAGTAGTTCTCTGTTATGACGTCTGTCCTGACTGGACCGTTGTGTCGTGTTGGTCCATCTTGTCCCATCGTCAAAACATGGCGTAATCACGCAGGAGTGGAAAATGTATGTTAAAACCACCGTGAAATCCTGTAGACTTTGTAAATTGCACGTAACGCGGACGTACATGGACCTACAAGGGACAGTGAGCGAAGTCCAGAAACTATATAATTTTGAGGATAACGCGGCTTCTTCAGAACCGTTTAGAAGTGACATGAAGAGAGAATTTAACGCTATAAAAGAACAGTCTCCCCCCTCCCCAATTATCGTTCGGAATCATCGAATTAATATAAGCAGTTTTAGCCCGTAATTGCTGCCTTTGTTAGGCCCGTGAATTTGATGGAATATTAAAACAGCCGTTTTAAACACTTAACCCTTTAAAGCCTACTGGTCACGTGATGCTCCAACAAGTTTAACATTCAACAACTGTACGCTCTGTCCACACTGTATTTATGTGTTATGTATTTATCTGACAACAAACATCGACTTGTGCCACTTACTTCATAAACTGGTTGGTTTTTATAACCGAGTTGAAAAGTGTTTACAGCGCGGTATGAACTGGGTCTTTAAATAAAGCAGTCTGCGCTTCATCTTTAAAGAGTTAATGAATATAAAACGTGGAGCATTTCTTCACTTGATGTCACTTGCTTCAGAAGAGCTTTGCTTTCTGCAGTTGCTCGGTTAGTTAGCGTCGTGGTTTTGAATCTGTGTAACTGGCACTTTGCAGGTGTAACCTTATATAATTGGATCACCAATGGCAGCTGTACTGGGATGAATGCAAGAGACGCATTAATATAAACTGCATGTCAGCTCGGTTTTCGGTTAAGCACCGAATTCAGTGACGAGGTGACCTAGTTATGATTCCACTAAAATACTGCAGCATGTCTGTTTTGTGTGTATATCGGTCCAATCTGCTGTGACCTATTTCCTTTTCGAGCCCCTAAATGTGCAGTTACATCCACCCGTGTTTATATACAATTTTACTGCTTAATTTAAGATTTTCCCCCGAATGTTCTCCAAGTGAAGTATCAAGTATTAAGGCCAATCGTATTTCTTCATACCCAGAAATCCAGTCTGGCGGTTAGCCCGTGTTTCTTGAATCCGATAGCCTGCTGCGTTTGGAAATGTCGTAGTTGCCTAAAATACGCGGTGTTGGTTGGTACTGTGCTTCGCGTTTGAGAGGCCTGAATTCAAATCGCGGGTCGGAAACTCGCTGTTGTGATTTTTTTTTGTCCTCAGACGTTCACCCAAATGCTGTTCCAGTGTAACCCATTTAGCCTGGTTGTTAATATGCATACTACGACGGACATTCAGTGACTGAGTTTTGCCCACACATTGTTTTATTAGTCTCACAACAAAAGACGATTTTGAAAGTTCACTGTGTTTTCTTTGAGAAAGCAACTGAATCTTTATATATATATATATATATATATATATATATTAGTTTCCCGTCATTCCTTAAGGGAACATAGGGCCCTCATATATATGTATATATATAAAATTCAGTTTAATTTTTATCTGCAGAGATTTAAAATAGGTCAAGAAAGACATGCTCGTCTTCTATTATTTACCCTTCCCTTTCCACACTGTAACCCCAAGCACTTGGTAAGATGTCGCTAAATAAAGCAAAGAAGAAACAGGTAAAAGTTAAAGTTCACCCTATAACGTGTCATGACGGCACAGACGGGGAGTAGAAGTATAGCTCTGCCCTTTCTTTAACTTCGGCGTTGGATAGCGGTGGGTGGTCAAAGCCACGATGTGGCCGCTTTATCCACAGGAATGACACAGTAGCCGTTGTATAGGAGGCTGCGTGGGTTCCAGCGGCTCTGGACGGGTGCGGAAAATCTCGCTCACCCACCGGCATTCGATTCCCGGACCGTCCAGCCTGCAGTGAGGCTACGCTATCCCTGTCCGTAAAGAAGAAACAGTACCTGTCCAGACCATCCCAGTGGCCTACTTATCCTATACAATGGGTACCGTCCCCCCTCCCCCCCCCGGGGGATAAAGCGGCCGGGGCATGGCGTTAACCACACATCTGCATCTAGCGCTAAGGTTAAATAGTATACCTTTGCTCCCGCTTTGGGCCTTCACAGCAGGTTACAGGGTGAGCTTTTAGCCTTAACTTCATCGTTTCAATATTAATTCATATTACTTGAAGCTCAAACCTAACCTGCCGATCTGTCGCTGCTGTAGCTTACATACAGACTTCAGTGCGTTTCGCAAATTTTGATTTCGTAAAGGTATAAAAATTTTATCTTACGCGGTGGTAAATAGTGCTGTGAATATTTTATTAAATATAAGCATAATATTGTCTTTAGTCGGTGTGGATTATCTTTGCAAAGCAGATTTGTGGCGACAGTAAATGAACAGTGGTGCCAGCTATGCAAAATAGCGATGAATTTATTTCGAAAGTGACACTTGCAGGACTGGAATTATGCATGTCATCTTTCGTCCTCGTAAAATTAGCAGGATGCTATAAATTTGAAAAATATAAATTTGGTTTCGGGCAGAGCGTTACAGAATGTAGCCGGAAGGATATGTAAAGTGGCTGTAAGAGTTACGCGTTTGTGAATTGTAACGTTGGAAGGAAATCCGAGTCTTAATTCAGAATTATAACACACATAAGACGTCAGCGGATGATAAAAAATGTAGTTCACTGCACCGAACGTGACGTAAGCGGGCTCAGTGAGGCAGATAAGCAGTGTGATACGCAGTGGTTGCGCAAGGTAAGGCGAAGATTATCCAGGATTGCCTCGTTCGTTAACAGTAAGGTCATGCAAGAAATCAGTACGTGCACTTCACCTCCAGTGCAACAGTGGGCTTATATTTTGAAGGCAACAACAGATGCCAGTAATTGATGACATGGTAGTAGCTTAAGTTTCTTCAGAGTATCCTAACATATTCTGGATTTTATCGCCGACGGTAATTATTTTCAGCTTCTTGCCCACACTCGGTGACGCCGGATTAAGGAGCAACTGAGTAACTCTCCGATAGTCGCTGATTCAACTGCTCTAAAATTATATTCTCGATCCAGTTCAGGAAAAACTTACTCGGACAAATAATAGTCCTGCACGTCATGAAGGCGTACGGGGAATGGAGATACAGTCCCATTCTTTGTGAATTTTTTATTAGATGGAACTGAGTGGCCAGCTTCCAACCTCGGCCGCTAACCCCCGGAGAAATAGCGACCTGTACATACTGAATAGGATACTTGGTGGACCTCGGAGCCGGTCTGGATGCTTTGGTAAAGGTAAAGCAGTCCCATTACAGGCCTGGACAGGCCCAGAGGGTTCCAGGAACTTGAGGTTCCCAGATATCGTGACAACGGCACAGGTTGGTGATAGGTTGTCAACCTTACGCACTGGCCGCCTTTACCCCCAGGAAATACTCCTGGTATTAATTTCTGTTAGAGGCTGAGTCGACCCCAGGTCCATAGTGCGATCGGAGGGACTTTATGCGAATGAAAAATCCACTGACACCAGCTGGGATCGAGCCAGCGACCTTCCGATTTGTAGCACAGCACCTTAACCACCGTGCTACCGCG
>Ga0123352_10019485_pt1 | contig 10822 bp, 7 predicted proteins | sample TergutLab28metaG_FD_89700 | JGI IMG/M metagenome (GOLD analysis project Ga0123352, IMG submission 89700) | Labiotermes labralis P1 segment gut microbial communities from Petit-Saut dam, French Guiana - Lab288 P1 | ecosystem: Host-associated > Arthropoda: Insects > Digestive system > Gut ... | reverse complement strand
TGTATGTGTTGGTGGGTGTGTGTGGGTGTGTTTGTGTGTGTGTGGGTGGAGGTGTGTGTGTGTGGAACAGTGTGTGTGTGTGTGGGGGGGGCTGTGTATTTGTATGTGTGTGTGTGAGGCTCAGTGTGGGTGTGTGTGTGTGTGTGTGTGTGTGTGTGTGTGTGTGTGGGTGTGTGTGTTTGTGTGGGTGTGGGTGTGTGTGTGTTTGTGTGTGGGTGTGTCTGTGTGGGTGTGTGTGTTTGTGGGAGTGTGTTGTGGGTGTGTGTTTGGGTGTGTCTGTGGGTGTGTGTTAGTGTGTTTGTGGTGTTGTGTGGTGTGTGTGTGGTTTGGTGTGGGTGTGTGTGTGTGTGTGTGTGTGTGTGTGAGGCTCAATGTTTATGTGGGTGTGTTTGTGTCTCTGTGGGTGTGTGTGGGTGTGAGTGAGGTTTTGTGTGTGGTTGTGGTGTGGGTATGTGTTTGGGTGTGTGTGTGTGATGCTCAGTGTGTATGTGGTTGTGTGTGTTAGTTTGTTTAGTATTAATGGTGTGTTAAATTATAGCGTCAAACAGGGAAATGGCTGTTTGTTTTAGTAATGAATTTTGGTGCAATTTTGTCTACACATTTGCTGTTGCTTTCGCCAAATTTTGAAACTAAACACTAACCCAACGCTCAAATTGACACTGCCTGCAACACATCATCCAGCTGCTCACTGCCGCGGCCGACATGTTAGCAGCTGACAGTGTGACAGCTTGACGTGTTGGGAATTTTAGGAAACCTGATGGAGCCTTTGAACTGTGTTACTGCAAGGGATTGTTATACAGGGAAAACGCACCAACAGTTCATTAATCAATTTAACATCCCCAATCAACATTTATTTTTAGTGAGAATTGTGTTATTTCTCCGCCACTTCAAGGTTCAAAACGCCCACAAAACCAAAACAGAATTTCGGTAGGTATATCGTGGGCGGTGAAAGTCTCTAAGGTGTTTTGTCAGCCAATGGGATTGCAGCAGTTGATTAATTTAGCTGGGAGGAGGAGGGAGATATTCAGTGCAGTAGAGAGGAACGGTCTATAACAGGAGGAATTTTAATGTTAATGACTACAAGAAACTTTTTTTCAACACTTTGGACAGTGGGTGGGAACTATTGTATGGCGAGAGCAATATTCCAATTATCAAGGGATAACACAAAAGGACACAAAGAAGGAGGAAATTCTTGCTTGGCTCTATTGCAGGGTTAAATGTAACAAATTTAGAGAGAGAAACGTTGGAATAAAAATGCCTTCGAGGGCCGTGAGGGAGGAGGGATTGGATATAAGACAGGAAGAAAAAACTGTAACCAATGGTAATAATTAGTTAACTATCCTGTCTTAAATAAATCAATCTCCACTCCCTTCGCAGTATATGACAGTCTGTGTCAATCTGTGCTACTGGCCACTACATGACGTCATCAGAGCTCGTGTTGGTACCGAACGGTCCGGAAAATGTGGAAGACACTCTTACAGTGGGATAGGAAGTGCTTTTGTTGTGTGGCTATTGGGGTGTGTGAATTGGTAAACTGTCTTGTGAACAGCATGTCTAATTGTGTTTATGTTGGAATGCGGTGTAATTATGTGTCTGCTAATTATATTTATGTCCAAAAGCAATACTATTATGCTGTCTCATCTTATCACCGTTAATGTAATTACACATACTGTTTGAATTACCTATTGCTTTGTGCTTCACCGCACAGAATTTTTACACTGTGCTCTGCTGTCAATATTGATAGCGGTACAGCACAGTTGTAATATTGTGAAATGGATACAGAAAATTGTATTGCATCTGACGGGGCATCGACAGCTGAAGCCACTTAGAGTGGTGATAAAATGTAGACCGGTTACGTTTGTGGAAAAGAAGTGTGATGTTGCGGTAACTGTGTTCGTTTGTTTGTTATCTATACTTAACCAATCTACTCCGCCTGCAGATATTATATAGCTGCAGATAGAAGGTGAATTGATTTTTTGTTTCATTGAATAATTTATTGATTGATTGCTTCTTCACACAACTTACACACCACATTTCAATGCTGTATATCCAAACAACTCTCCCCACAAACCAACACACACATTACACACAATCAAAATATTAACAATTCCCATCACCCACAAACCCTCCATTCCCTAACTCAGTCCTAACATTATAACACCCACAATAACAATTTCTCACACACTAAACTCATGTACAGTGCAGAATGTCAGCTGAGTGAAAACTACTTCAATTTCCTTCTAAGCAATTCAGCATTCCTTAACTTTTGGCGCCAGAATTATGTTTTTAATTTTCGCACACCCTGTATTTTATATGTGAATGATACAGGAAAAATACGTTAGAATTATGAAACAAACTGCATTTTGAAGAGAAAAAAACGGAGAGTATAAAACATGTTTAAAATATTCAGTACCCATATTTGTTGAATAAATATATAAAATGAAACTTTAGAGGTTAGCGGTGCGGTACGTCCAATATAGTTGACATTATGCATCAAAAGGTTAAATTCTTTAAAAAATCGTAAATAAAAATTGTGTGGAAGCAGCTCGTGATTCCTTTTGGGGTCCGTCTGGATACTTTACTGTTCGAATTGTATAAGGCACGAGAAATTTTGGAAAATTTGGTGTTGCGGCAAAGACTCCAGCTTACAATTTACTGACTGTACAGTGATTATGGTACAATACTGTACAATACAGCACACTACAGTACAATACAGTACAGTAGAGTACAATACAGTACGGTATACTATAGTACGGTACAATATATATAGTACCGTACATTAAACTACAGTGCAGTACAATACAGTACAGTATGGTACAGTACAGTGAAGTACAGTACAATACAGTACGTTACAGTACAGTAGAGTAGATTATGGTACAGTACATTAAAGTATAGTACAGTACAGTACAGTACAGTACAGTAGGACAAAGTACAATAGAGTAAAATACAGTACAGTACAGTACAGTAGAGTACTGTAAAGCAAAGAACATTACATGACAGTACAGTAAAATACCGTACAACAAATTACAGTACAGTACAGTAGAGCACAGTACAATAGAGTACAGTACAACACAGTAGAGTAGAATACTGTAAGTAAAGTACAGCAAAGTAAAATACAGCACAGTACATTAGAGTATAGTAGAGTAAAGTACAGTGCAGTACAGTACAGTACAATATGGTACAATACAGTAAAGTACAATACAATACAGTGCAGTACAGTACATTACAGTTGGGTACAGTAAATTACGGTACAATACAGTAGAGTACAGCAAAATAGAGTACAGTAGAATACGGTACATTTCAGTACAATTAAGTACAGTACAGTATGATAGAGTAGAGTAAAGTATAGTACAGTACAGTACAGTACAGCACAGTACAATAGAGTAGACTAGAGTTGAGTAGGGTACAGTACAGTAAATTATAGTTGAGTAAAGAAGAGTACAGCAGAGTACAGTATATTAGAGTACATTACAGCACAGCACAGCACAGTACGGTACCGTACAGTAGAGTACAATAAAGTACAGTACAGTACAGTACCGTACAGCACAGTAGAGTAAGGTACATTAAAGTACAGTACCTTACAGCACAGTACAGTACAGTACAGCACAGTAGAGTAGAGTACAGCAGAGTACAATAGAGTACAGTAAGGTAAAATAAATTACAGTACAGTACCTTACAGCACAATACAGTTAAGTACAATACAGTACAGTACCGTACAGCATATAACATTACAGTACAATACAGTACAGTACAGTACCTTACAACACATTACAGTAGAGTACAGTACCTTACAACACAGTACAGTACAATACAATACAGTAGAGTACATCACAGTACAGTACAGTACAGTACAGTAGAGTAAACATAGTACAGTGCAGTACAGTACAGCACAGTACAGTAGAGTATATTAAAGTACAATAGAGGACAATACAGTCCAGTAGAGTACAATAGAGTTTGTTACAGTACAGTAAAGTACAATATAATACAGTGCAGTACAGTACATTACAGTACAATACATTACTTTACAGCACCATACAGTACAATACAGTACAGTACATTACAGTAGAGTATGGTGCAGTAGAGTACAGTAGAATACAGCACAGTACAGTAGAGTACAGTACATTACAATACAGCACAGTACAATAGAGTACAATACATTACTTACATTATAGTAAAATGAATTACAATACATTACTGTACCGTACAGCACAGTACAGTAAATTACAGTACAGTACATTACATTACAATACAGCACAATACACTACATTACAGTACAGTAGAATAGACTAAAATAGAATAGAGTACAGTAGAGTACAGTACAATACAGTACAGTACAGTACAATACAGCACAGTGAAATAAACTAGAGTACAGGGCTGTAAAATACAGTGCAAACACAAACAAACACGCAAATAACCCCATTTAAACATTGCGTAAAAATATGTTAGGCAATTTTTTTATTGTAACTCTCTGTACATTTCAGTCAGTACTGCAGCTTACTGTACACTGTAGCACTTTTTAAAAGACTGTGTATGTAGAACAGTGAAATGGAGAGACAGCAGAACGGTGTGTGGTGACAGCGGGGGGGGGGAATAAAGGGCTTAAATTGTAACAGTAAAATTGTCTTTATTTGTAACTGCAGCATAGCAAGACAATGCGAAAGCAAATTTGTAGTTTATGTTTATTGATTTTAATCAGACAATTTCTTACTGCTTTCTGTACGTGATTCCGTAAGCCACATATATACATGTATATATAATTACACAAGCAAATTAGTTGATATAAAGTTGATACTCATAGGCTGTATGTGTCTGCACAATACACGGTACGCACAGGTTCAAGTATTATCACAGTCTATACACAGCTTTATCACACTAGTGAAAACAGCTACATGTTTCGGCTATACAAATGTAGCATTCATCAGCCTGGATAGGGGAACAGCAATGTGAAAATAATAAAAATATGTACTATAACAGATTGTACTGGATCCCATTCTTATATACCCTTCTTCCAGTTCCCATATCTGTCCTGATGAAGGCTACATTTGTATAGCCGAAACATGTAGCTGTTTTCACATATATAACAAAGCTCTGTACAGACTGTAATCACATTCCTTTCCTCTACACACGTACACTTGAACACAACACGCTGTCCGATATACAAAATGCCAGGCCTATGCTTCATTTGATGATGGATTCTTTTCATCATTGAGTGCAATTCAGAAATGTTTGGCAGATTTTGATTGAGAAACTGACAGAGTGAGAACATCAGGGGGGAGAAGCACAGGTGGGAGGATAAGATTAAAATGAATAGCGTAATTTGCGGATTGGATACTTCTGCCTGTGTAGAGGTCCAGTGGTAGGATATTGTGTACGTGGTAATGAACTTTGGGGATTTATAAAAGGGAAGAATTTCGTAGCTCTGTGACAGACAGACAGGTAGAATGCAAGCTTCTCAAGAAAGTTGATTTTTCGTATCATTAGATATGTATTACTACAAAATCTGCAACAATTTTAAACCATAGCAGCGGTATATGGAATATATATGTGCCTACGGTCGGCGGACAGATGTTTTTGGAACAGAGCTTAATTAGCTCCATATGAATCTGGCTAATTTTTAGAGAATCTCAGAATTTAATTTCTTGTTAAAAATTTATTTTACGGTACTAATTGCTATTTATAATAGTTGTAACAATGGACAGATGGCACCAATATCATTCAGTCTCTGTTCGTAGGATAAAAGAGAGCGCAACGGTAACAGGTTTGGAACGGTTTTGGTGAGAAGAAGGTCGCAGTTTGTTTGAGTTTTCTTGGGCGAAATATTTCTTCCCACAGAATGTTACCTTAACTGATAGATCGTTGAGCTAATGACATAATGTTTGTCCAGATGACTGCCACAAACAAAGCATTTCTCTCTGGATGAAATTTTAACCAGTTTTTCCCCAATTTACAGAACAACCATTTAGACCGGTGGATTACCCAAAAAAAAAACGCCACCTACCTTATTGCAGCTTTGTTAGTTTTAACACTGCGTCTCGCTGTCAACACTGCAGCTGGGCAAACACGTGTTCTGTACTTGACAACTGCCGGACGAGTGTCACTGGCAACAGGTAGCCCTGTGCTAGCCTTCTCTAGAAGCACAATAATCAATACTGCTGTGGTTTTCTGATTGGCTGAAGGATATCACGTGGTCCAGAGCGTGAGCTGAGACCACAGTTGCACCAGTTGGGTGTGGAACTACCGTAATTTAATTTAATTTAATCTCTGTAATTACACAATTAATTCAGAACGTTCAAAATTCTCACATTCAGTCACTAAATGTAGATGGAAAATATAACAGCTGAGCTTGCGTATTTTAAAACCTATTACAAACACAAGCCGTCATGTGTAGCTAGTTCTTGGTAATTCCGATAATTAGGAACTAACTGTTGGAACTAATATTTATATTGCGCAGTTACATTTAGTAGAACTGATTGCTGAAATTTCGAAATTTTTTACTACAAAGGTCATCGGAAAGAATCGTGGGCAGTTTGTGAAACTTCAGACTGCAGTACAGACTGAACCAAATATGTCAGTAATGGAACTCTGAAACCTGAACCTCGAGAAGAAATTTTCGATGCAGATAGTGAATGTTACTTTTACCATCGGTTATTGTTGTCTATACATTATTTTATATGGGCCCAATTTAATATCCCAACTTCAATTTGAAGTACTTCCAAGCACCAAATTTATGTTATTTCCCCTGATATTTCTGTGGTAATGAGACTCCAACTTAGAGCCAATTTAAGCAGATTATGAAATTGTTCCGGATTTAGATTTGTAATTGAATTCCAGAAGTGAAAATACAAATACCCAACAACACCACTACGTGAAGAATGATAATTCTATTACAACACTGAACAGAACGACACACACACGATAGTATCTGACGTTTCGGCCTTGCAGTAAGGAACAGTGGATTGCAGTTTAATGCAACAGATAGCGTGAGTTGTATGGCAATTTGAATGAATATTCGTTACAACCAGATACAGTCCTCATATAAGCATGTATAGATCCGGCATCAAGCAATTTATACATTTTACTTGTTACACAACAAAGTGAATTCATGACTTGTTTTACCATTTTTAGCTTTTAGACATATTGCCATTGTACGAGTATTCAGGATATTAGTATATTAATATTGCCATTAACTTTACTATTTATTATAAACTTTTGGGATCTAAAATGATATATTTTCGATTAATTCATTTGGATGGCCTAACGATGACGCATTAGAGTCGAAACATTTCTCCGTGTGCATAATTTTGTGTAATAAATTGTTGTGATTACCGAAACATATATATTGTGTGTATCAGATAAACATGGGGGAATGAATACTGTCAAAAATAGTTATCTTAGGGATAAAATGTGGACAGTTTTGGTAATGCTATCCATATTTTTATATCTACACTACTCAGAATATTGTACGTCATGTTAAGCCATTTTAGTGCACTGGCGTTTGCAAATGTTTCAACTGACAGCGAACTTACATTACAGGATGATACATCAAGATGTGACAAGGAATGTGAAGTGATGAATTACGATCAGTTGGTATTTGAAGGCCGGGATTGCTGTATGAATATAAGTGATGGAGATTTTGTAACACTAAGAACGTATCTGGATGGAGTTATTTTAGTGTATGGTAACCGAAATAAATAAATAAATATATATATATATATATATATTAAATAAGCGCCCCATTCAAAATATCCTCATCCAAATGCTCTAATCTGTTATGCCGTAAGTCAAGCTAATTCACTTAGCTAATACTCTCAAATATGTCCGTATTTTTTCACTTATCCTGTAACCCCTGCCTGTTGAATGATGCTGTCACGCACAGCAGCCACTCCTTTCCCTAAAGTATTGTTGCTACTTTCCCCTGAGCAAAGATTCATTCAATTTGCTTATTAAACTTGGTGAATTGCTGACGTACGTAATTACTTTACCTCTCGTCCGTAGAGAAACGTTTGAGGTTATTACATTGATTGCTATACCAACAGCTTTGGAAAATAAGGAATTTCTGTACATTGACAAAAGAATCGATATTATCATAGACAATGCAGAACTGTATCATTGTAAATCCCGACTAGAGGATCGTGTGTCTTTACAAAAGTCATGCTGTAATGTCTAGCGATTGGCAAGAAACGTGAACTGTGAAACTGATTCGACAGAGAGGAAATGTTGGTAAAACTGTGAGATGGGTTTAGTGGAGTTAAAAATTGCAATGTGGGTTCAATTAATTAATACGTAGTGGATATATTTTGCATGATATTCGGACTGTGTGACGAATAGGAACCTGTTGATAGACAACCTGCGAATTAACTCTGAATTCAAAGTATTTACCACTTCCGTATTGTTACAAGCCAGCTGTACTGCAATGAGTGACGTAACGTTATAAAGGAGGAGATTTACTGACACAAAACTGCAACAGCGTGAGTGTTGTGAAGAATTGGGTCTGAAGTTTAATGTTGGTCAGTTGTGTGTAGATGTGAAATGCTAGCAAACAGCGTGTCATTTTGACGGTATAAAATACGGTATGGAGTTTCGAAGGGAAATTAGAGAACAAGAATTGATAAACCACCAAAACAACACACATTCTATCACAGTATATATACTTTATACCGTAGTTGGGTTTCATTTCCATATAAACTGTATACATGTACCAAAGTTTCCTGTTGGAAGAGACGAGTTATTATGACTGTCAGTGGGTCGTCTGTGGAGACACAAGTTTCTGCAGAAGCAAGTGGAACTGCAGATACACAAACAGTGACATTTTTTCAAATAACCCCACAGCTGTGCCGCTGAATTTTTTCAAATCAGACAGCACAAAAGAAATACCTCCAGACGGTCACTGCAACCAGCCAGTTGCTGAATCACACTTTTAGTGGAAACCGAATTAAATTGAGGTTTAAATTGAAGTTTAAATTAACGGGGCGAGTTTTGTGAAGAATTTAAAGATTTGTATTTTATTGGAAAGTGCCTCGGAGCGTGAGCAAAGGCACTGTGTGATTTGGTGTTCTGCGTACAGCTATCTGTAGTGCACAGGGACAGAATGTGCTAACACTGTGAAAGTTACAGTATAATTTTCAAAACAAATAAGTACCTACTGTGGGTGACGAAAAGAATATTTGTGTGTATTTGACAACAATACATTCTGCACTGTAATTCTGTACATATACTGCTGTAAGAAAACACGCCGTCGTTCTTCCACCTTCTGCAATAGAAGACGTCAGTCCAACCTGGGACTTCGGTCTACTAAGAGCCGGCCCCGTTCCAGCTGAGGCAGTCAGAGTACCAACAACCAATGGTTCATTTGAATGTACAAAATAACACTCTCTCAGGTGTTCATCTCTCCCCTTAACCATCAACTGAACCCAAAACCTCAGCCAGTCAACATCCACAATACAACTGGCTGGTCTGTAGCCACGCTGGGATACAAAATTATTTATTGACGTGACGAAATCCGTAGATCGGCAGAGAGCAGACAGACGGTGTGGGCTTGTTTGTGTAATGGTGATAGGCTGAGGGGAAATTATAACAGCAACAGTTGAAATTACACGCACATAACACAGTTTACCGCTAACTCCGGGCAGAACAGCACGTTGATATGTTTTATTGGTCTGTAATCTGCAAATTGGCTGCGTCTTTTGAAACCCGCTGTTTCAGTAACAATTCTTCACTTGCTAATATCGCTATATTTAAATATAATATTTTAGGTGATGGATCGTGTTTAGTATTTTCATAACTTCACTTTTTATTTGTATAGGTTATGTAACACAAAACCCCAAATATAGTTTTTGGATACATTTTAATATTATCTTTATACAGATGCGTCATTCACATTTTTGTCATTGTCAAAAAACTGGGGTATAAATTGAGACCAGAAATTTTAGTAACTGAATATTTCACTATAAAAATAACAAAAATATTACTAAATTTTATCGGTCATTTGCAAATTTTTAAGTCAAAGAGCTTATATTTAACTTTGTGTGAAGAAAACTGTTTTGTTTGTTTGTAAGCATAAGTTGGCATTTCAGCGGTTTAGCGAAATGTGAACTGACAAATCAAGGAAAATCATGGATATGAGTGCGTTCTGAGAAGGATTTAATTGCAAAACTTTTCAAGATATTAATGGTTATGTGATATAACGTCATTAACTTTTCAAAAAATTCCGTTCTTCCGTATTGAAGAGAAGAATTAAGTCTAAAAACAAAACCAGTTCCTTTAACATCCATTTTAATATTAACATCTCACATGTGCAAATTAATTTCCAAGTATTTATTTAAAATCTTCTTCAGCTCTTTCTGCGCCATGCGTGCCTCATGACCGCCAGTTCAGTCCCGGATTTAATCAACTGCATTCAGCAACTTACTGCTTAGATGTGACGCCGTGTCACCGGGTAATTTGTTATCGACATTTCGCAATGAACTGGCACACATCTTCATGGAAAGAAATATTCTTAATATTGTCGACCCTTGAATATGAGACCGAAAGCTTGTCACGAATCTTCGAATATGAGACCGAAAGCTTGTCACGAATCTTCGAATGCCAATTGCCAAGTGACACGGCGTCGTAAAGCACGTGACTGAAGGTCAGAAGGAGAGGATTTTATTTTGAGAAAGCAAAAACTGTAAGATGTTTTTTAATTACAGCTCTTCAGTTGCTACAGATAGGTTCGGTCTTTATTGCAGTGTCAACAGACAGGATATGAAGCTGGATCGTGTGTCTGTGTTTTGTTACAATAAAAGGTGTGGGTTGAGGGTTAAAATGCAGTGCAATATTTAGC
>Ga0123352_10019480_pt1 | contig 10824 bp, 10 predicted proteins | sample TergutLab28metaG_FD_89700 | JGI IMG/M metagenome (GOLD analysis project Ga0123352, IMG submission 89700) | Labiotermes labralis P1 segment gut microbial communities from Petit-Saut dam, French Guiana - Lab288 P1 | ecosystem: Host-associated > Arthropoda: Insects > Digestive system > Gut ... | reverse complement strand
TGGCGATGCATCTTGAGATTATTCTCACATCTACGCCTGGGGCTTTCAAGTGGTCTCTTTCCCTCAGGTTTCCCCACCAAAACCCTGTATACGCCTCTCCTTTTCCCCCATACGTGCTACATGTCCCGCCCATCTCATTCTTCTCGATTGGACCACTCGAAGAATATGTGGTGAGCAGTACACACAACTTAGTTCATTATGTAATCCTGACTGTAATAAGAGAGAATAAATTTTGACCACCCAATGACTTATTAGCTCGGGTATTACAATGTGTGTGTGTGTGTGTGTGTGTGTGTGTGTGTGTGTGTGTGTGTGTGTGTGTGCGCGCGCGCGCGTGCCTAATTTTTGGAAAAGAATATATTCTACGGATCCCACCTTCAATATGAATAACTTCCATATTTGCGTTTTTTCGCTACAGTTGTTTGTGAGATACACAGCGTGACGGACTGACGGACAGTATGAATTGCACATACACAGATAATGCGAATAAATGGTTTCTATTACAACACTACGCACAAGTGTCCCCCCCCCCCGGCCGACTTTCGCGATACTTAAGTTGGGGTCCACACTTGTAACGTTACCGCGTAACGTAACACCGTATCGTGACAGTGTGAACGGGGCTCGTGACCGCGTAACGTATCAAAAGTTGGTTACGCGGTCATGTTACGGGCTTGTTCGATGTGCTGTGGGTATTTGGCTGTCACATCAAAGTGATGATACACTTGCTGTCACGATACGGTGTTACGTTACGCGGTAACGTTACAAGTGTGGACCCACCTTTACGTTCACACGAATGGCAACGTAACTCAGTGCTAAATGAAGAAAGATTATGATGTCGGTGCGTCGTTAAACGTGTTCATTTAACGACGCCGTCAGTTACGGAGATTCCGTAGTGTCGGCGAATGACGCACGAAATAGTATGAGGCATTGGGCGAATGACACCGACGGAACACCAAACTACTCGGAGGAAACCCTGACCCACTGCCTGTATCTCCACAGCAAGTCTCACGTGACCGAAAGAGGGTCTCCGCGGCGAGAAGCCGGCGACTAACCGCCCGAACCACGGAACGGTCGGGGTGGTTATGGTGGTGCCTTGTCACGCTTTAATGTGCGTGAACTTGGTGACTTCCAGCAAATACGCCGTTTCGTATTAGCTTTACCAACTCTGAATTGTGCCATCCCCGTTGTGTAGTATAAACTAGCAAGTAGGTAGGAAGTCAAAAACACAACTATTGTTTAATTAGTTGTTAAATTCTAGGTCAAAAGACTACATGTTTCGGCCGGTAGTGGCCATCATCAGGTCTTTGTCACTCGACACACTCAAGTGTGTCGAATGACTTGTTATATTCTAGGTCAAAAGACTACATGTTTCGGCGGGTAGTGGCCATCATCAGCTCTTTGTCGAATGACAAAGACCTGATGATGGCCACTACCGGCCGAAACATGTAGTCTTTTGATCTAGAATATAACATCTAATTAAACAATGGTTGTGCTACTGACTTCATACCTACTTGCTAGCTTTACGAACAACAGTAAGTTAGAATATACACCGCAGTACGTATCGAGCGAGTTTTTAACGTTAAATAAATGACTCATGTCATCGTCCATTACCAGGAAAAGCGAGCATGATCACAGAAGCCAGAACGTATTACACACGCATGCACGCACAGTCACACACAGACGCCCACCAGAAAAAGTACTACAGAACTTGTAGTTAAACATTCCTGTACATGCAGCGTGTAGGGTAAGATATGTGGGCCCATATTTTGGCATATTGCAATACACTGAAGTTAAATTCAGAACTACGTAGTTCACAAACCAACATCGGCACATGCATTTGTTGATGTGTGGACTACGTAGATTTCAAAATGCACGGTGCAACGATAAAAAAAATTAAATTAAAAAATCCAAAATTTGCTCCTACCGTAAGTTAAAAACATGAAAAGTACGAATAATTTAGATAGTGATACTCTGAGTCATGACAATGGTCAAACCTATTTGGAGGATGTCAAGCTCTCGGAGTGACCCGCTGCTTCCTTCTTCGCAGAGGCGTACTGAGGGGGTGGGTGTGGGGCATTAAACCTCCCCTCCCCCCGAAATTCCGAAGGCCATCCAAAATCGTGCCAAACTCAACCCAATTGTAAAAACTGTTAAAAATTGCTGAATTTAGAAAGCCAACACCCCAAGATGTTCGGAAAAAAGATAGTAAAATTCTAAAACTACCGCCGGTTCGCAATTGTTTTACGTTAGCAATGACAAATAAATTGGTTGTCATCATAAATAGTTTTAAAGTACCAAAAATTAAGAAAATTTTACTATGTGAAATGAAATTTCTTGTACCAAATTACAGCTGCCTCCAGAACCCCTGACTACGGGACTACCACCCCCAGATACCCGTTCTCTCTGTCCTCTGTTCTCAACTGAATTTGTTGAACCCCCCCCCCTCCGAAAAAAATTCCTGGGTACGCCACTGCATCACTCCGGTCAAAAGTATGTACTGTGCTTTTATGCAAGTCCTGAATACTTCGCAACTGTATATGACTCAGTAACTAACAATCGAATACATGTTTAAAATACAGTTTTCGTCAATTTAATTCTACACTGTGTGTACAGCATCTTCACATGCTTCCTTTTCTTTAAAATACCGCGAAATATAAAGTACAGTTTGTAAGTCGGTGTTTGTGGAGGCTGCCGAAGACGCGGGCCGCTAGTTGCGATATATTCGTGCCTTTGTAAGCGTGCCTGGCGCTCAACATGAAAACGCTGAGGGTGGAGGCGGATGCCATCTCTGACGCGTGGCCGGACAAAGAAAGCAGCATCTTGCCTTCCGTATGAGGAGCCCGAAATATAATTACAGCCTTGCATCTGCTGCGGCCAGTGTTGTACTGCTGCAGAGATTGTGCCTGCCACCTGCAGCTCTTGTTGGCAGCATCAACACACACACACACACAAATTAAGGTTCCCTCGAGATTCTTTTTCCCTGACAAAAGCCTTTTTCATTACTTCCTCAAACCCGTCCTGACTTTCCAGGCATGGTTTCTGCAAATATTTATTTGCCAATGTAATCCTGGTATCAGGCACGAAGGTGTTCTGCTTTCCACAATACACTGAAAAAACTGTATTACTTTATCATTCGTTACAACACCACGTAGCCTTGTTTAACGACTACATATCAGAAGACTCTACGGCCTCCATCTTCAGGATACCCTGAAAAATGAGGTGTCTCCTTCCTACGAAACTTTGGCACACATTCCAGCTAATTCACACTACCATACACCAGACGATTACAACACGAATCAGCACTAAGATAACTTCAAAAACTCATGCTGAGAATAAATTTGGTCTTTTCTGAAGCACCTCTTTCGGCAGTTCATTTTACGATACTTATATCTCCGACTAAAATGTCGGACGACTTCAGGAGTAATTTTAAGGTACAGAAATGTCTTATGTATCCGTCAATGCGGTACATTTATTCCGTATCTGTTTCTTTCGTCACTCAGGTTTATTCAGGTTCTACTTGTATTATACCACTGGAGACCATAATTACCACTTAGCATTTCAATATATAGTAATAAACACAAAATGCAGAGTTTCTTGCAAGCAAATATACACGTGTGTTCAAAACGTTTCCTGTTCTGTGGAACATAAAAGTTCATTATGTGTTCAAAATAACCACCAGTGTATCTTAACTAATAAGGTTTTGTATACTCCTTTACATGCCCCTTCCTTGAGGTATCTTCCATTATCTTCTCTTATCTGTGCTTGTTTCTCCCGAGTCATATATTACATTTATCATTTTTCACTAAAATTTCTTATCTTATTCTTCTTCACTGACATGCTATCACTGTAATTTAACCAGTGCCTCCTTCAGAATGATACCCATGCAGATGTCTGGTGCTTTCTTCCTCCATCTCTTGACACCCACCGATATCAGATCGCCGTCAATGCAGGCTAACCACCTTAATTTTGGTCTTCCAGCATTTCTTCTTCCTTCTGTTTTCCCCAAAGCTGTCCTATCATCAGACATTCTTATTGGATGGCTAGTTCATTCTAATCTTCTTACTTATATTGTTGTTTAAATATTTATTTATAAAATTTCATATGCAATTCTCAATTCCGAGTACTACATCTGTGGAGGTCATCATCTGCAGCTCTCATTGTATATCCCATGTTTTAGATCGAAGTGGCAGCAAACAGACTCGTGAGGCTCTTCTGCGTTAGAAAAAGGCGGAGTGCGTCTGGACCGACCGCACGAGACCATCTGCTGTTTTCTTCGCAACGGGAGCCAGGGGATGAGGTGACGCTAGAAGATTGCACCCTCAGACGAAACTTACAGGCCAGGTGGTTGATGTGCACGTATCTCAGGATCACAACATGTTTCAACCGTCTACACTAACACAGCTGATCTCTGAAGCTATGCTACTCGCTGTTTTGGAGCGGAGCCACATTCGAAGTTTTGTACTTATAGAAGGATGTCTGGGTGTCTGGGTCACTTGTCAGTAAATACTTATGACAGAAAACCCATATTTCTTTTTTGTTGTTTCAACTCAGTTTATCCATGATAAGTGGGTCCTTGTCACCACGGCAGGGCGTGTCCTTAGTTTGCGGATGGAGGAACGGCCTGTAATATGGAGGGTAGCTGTAAATATATTGAATAAGCAGTCGCGGACAGCCGACAAGGCGTGGTCTTCCAGCTTGGGCTTTAGGCGAGTTGCTAGGAAATCCCAACCTTAAAAACTGGCCTTGTTATGCAACGCATACATGTACCGCAGGCCTGGACTGATCCTTTGGTGTAACCTAAGCAGTGGGAAGGGGACATGTGATTTGGTAGAGTACATTGAACGTAAGAAGCCTGTGTAGGTCAGATTCACTTACGTCAGCAGCCAGGGAATTAGTGAGTTGCAAATTAAATTTAGTGGGTGTACGGGGTGTTAGGTGGGACAAAGTGCGCACTGTAAGAGCAAGGAATTGTATTTTTTTTTTATGGAAAGGAAACTAAAATTAACCGGGAACAGGATTTTTGTACACCACAGAACAGTATCAGCAGTTAGCTAAGTTTTTTAGTGATAGGATGTCTTATATAGTACTGAAAGGTCGCTGCTGTAATGTAATTGTTTGAGTGTGCATCCACCAGGAGTGGATAAAAGTGATGATTCGAAAGACAGTTTTTATAAGGAATAAGGTTAGGTTTTCAATCATTTTCCTCAGTACCACATGAAAATTCTGTTAGTTTAATGCAAAAGAGCGGAGAGCGAATATATGCAAACTGACAACTGGGAATGACAGGCTACATCTGGATAGTAATGATAATGGTGTTAGGATATTAAACTTAGTCACATCAAAAAATCTGGTTGTTGTGAGCATCATGTTCCCACACCGAAATATTCATAAGTGCACCTGGACCTCTCCTGAAGGGAAGCCTCACAACCAGATTGATTATATATTGATAGATAGGAGATGGCATTCGAGTATACTCGATGTACGATCTTTCAGAGGAGCTGACTGTGATACTGATCGCTACATAGTGGCTGCAGAAGCTAGGGAAAGATTGGCAGTAAGTAAACAAGCAGCCTAGAAGATTGATGTGGAAAGATTTAATCTCTGGAAGCTAAATGAGCTGGAGGTTCTGAAATAATATCAGATTAAGTTCTCAAAGAGGTTTGCAGCTTCGGAGAACTTAAATGACAGCGTGGACATAAACAGGGCTTGGGAGAACATTTAGGAGAATATCAAACCCTCAGCTATAGACAGTCTAGATCTGTGTGAAATGAATGAAATATGCGTTTGCATAAATAGCGATAAACGTCTATTAGCTTTGTCGTTTTTATCCGTCCATCTGCCTATCCGTCTGTCCGCCTGTCTGTCTACCCGCATGCATCAGTACGGCTCACACGGGACAGATTTTCGTAAAATTTGAAATCGGGGACTTCTACGAAGATTTGTTGAGAAGTTCCAGATTTGGTTAAAATCGGACAAAAAATATCGGGCACTTTACCTGAAGACATATTCTTGATAGCAGTAAGAGACATTTTGTAGCTCGACAATAGCGCCAAGAAGTCCATTCTAATTCGTCCATGGAAACATTCGATGGTTGAATGTTATTAACATCTAAGAGTAAGTAAAATGACTTGGTCAGCCTTCTTGGCCATTCGGCCAAACGATGTGAATCGGAGATGCTATTAAATCTCCGAGTTGTGTTCTTGCCTATCCGATAGGCTGCCTGCCGTTGCAAAACCGGGAAGTGTGAAAGAGGATCAGAGATGAAACTTGTGAACACAGATCTACATATTAACTGTGAATTTCATTTTACTTATGCATTAGGCCACACTTACGCGAATTCCCTGAAGGCTTACACGTGTAAAAGGAGTTGAACAATAATTGTATTTATTTAATTAGTATACCAACTGATGCACATACATAAAAATTCCACATTAAAACATTAAAATTGCTCCGACATGTCACGCAGCAAAACACAGAACGTACACCCGCAGTCGGGCACTCTCAACAACATAACCTTACACAATAAGACATGCTGCCACAACACCCTGTTTATGAAACGAAATTAATCAGTGACTAATTTTAATAGTGACTTTAGCGAGGAAAGTGTAGCTCCCTGATGATGATCTTAGGATCGAAACATGTTTTAATGTGGAATTTTTATGTATGTGCATCAGTTGGTATACTACTTAAATAATTCGACGATATGCACGGTGCAACAATAAGGATAATAATTGTATTTGTGACCTGTGAATTTGTGATCTTGGTTGGTTGCGTTATTAGGCAATACATGTGTGTCTGAAAGGAGAAATTCATTGGATTTTTAAAGATAAAATTTCATAACTCGCCTGGAGGCCCTCAAAAACATCATGAAGTTAATGGAAAATGTGGATGGCAATTCGTACAATGAAGGTTACTTGTGAATATTGTCTAGGGGTAAGGAAACGTGCTTTTTCTTCCTCGCGGCTCCCAAAACGGTAACGTAAAAAGGTAAAGCAGTCCGTTACAGGCCTGGAGTGGCCCAGAGGGTTCCACGAAGTTAAGGTTCCCAGATTTCATGACAATGGCACAAGATAGTGGTAAGATTGTCAGCCCTATGCACCGGCCGCCTTTACCCTCAGGAAATGCTCCTGGTTCTCATTTCTGTTAGAGGCTGAGTAAAGCGGCAATGTAGTTCACCCACATTACTGTGCATTTTGAGACTTCTGTGCTCTTTCCCCTCCCACAAAATTGCCAGTGAATGAAGCTCACCACTCGCCGTCCTCTAATTTCGAGATAGAGAATACGTACAGCTTCACCTCCATGTCCTCTAGACGCCAATATGACGCGGTGCTCAGGGACCAGGGCAAGGTTACCTTTTATCTTGTTCATTACTAACCGTTGTCATGGAGACAATGACTTGCGTCAGACTGTTCAAAACAAAAATTCCACTCCGACAGGCAGGCAAAAAAGTGCCTGACGACACGAAGCTGTGAGGGGATGTTTTTTTGTTGAATAAAATGAAGGGAAGCTTGGTGACAGGTGTCCGCGTGGCTTGAATCTGGTAATCACTACGCCGCTGCTCTCAACCTGTCTTTTGTCTCATATTCCATAGGTATATGGTTTGTTCTGCCTACACAAATACCAGTGCACCCATCAGGCCATATAGAAGGTGAAAAATAGTGGAAATATTTTACGATATTTAACTGAGGGGCAAGTGATTCGGCTGAGAGAGACAAGACAAGACAAGACAAACACACAGAATAGTGGAAGGAAGAACAAGCAGTATGTAAGCGGGCAACATTTCCTTCAGCGTCGTTGTCCACGTGGTGCTGTAGAGTGTCGTAATGTAGGGTAGTCATTCAATAAAGCAGAGGAGGCAAAATTCCGGGTGCCAGAAACCCGTGGCGAATAATTTCGTACTGTGGTTGTCTACTGTTTGTGGTTCGTCAGTATGGACCTTGCACTGTGTCAACCTTGCGACGCCTAGAATTTTCAGATGGCTCCTACATTTTTGGAAAATTTTTACGAAGTTGCTGTAACGAAATGCAGATAATGTGAAGCGAAATCGTCGTAACATGACCGAGGTAATATCCCGCAATGTTCTTGGAGGAACTGAGAAAAACAGTGAAAAGCTGTATAATATCCGGTTTACTCGTTCTAATTCCTGGGTAACAACTGTCCCCTTTTACTGTAAATGTGTCCGTTTTTGGGAGTAATGTTGTAACTCATATCACATGCTCCGTGTTCTGCATTTATGTCCCCTCCCTCCAGAAGTTTCCAAAGTGCCGGCATGTTGTACTCGTTATTCTCTTTACTGGTGTTTCCTGAAGCCCGAGTTTAAATTGTCGTTTTATGAAACGAAAACACTAACAACAAACATATCAGTCTTCTATGAACACTTCTATTAAATGCATGCTTATTAAGTACAAATCTTTGTGCTGCGAGGGGCCCAGTTTTGGCATTTTGGACCACTTATTATAATTGTATTACTGAATCCCCACCCATGAAACTTTTATTCGTGTCTTAATATTTCTGCCTAAAAACAGCTAGGCAATCACAATATTTATGTGTATACATCTATAGCATGAGTCTTGACCCTGAAGATGGGACCGATATGTTGTCCTGAAACGTCGGTAATAATTTACCACTAATCGTTGCGTTATAACCCGAAAGAACGTAGTACTCATATATATATATATATTTAAATGTTTATCCGTTTGGAAATATTTAATTGTAATTAAAACACCCGGTCTTAATTTTAGCTGATATGGCTAAATTTATTTCATGCATATTTATACAAATCTAACCATTCTTCTAGAGCCACGAACTAAACCTAAGAGACAGGAATTGTAGCCTTGGCAATTAGTGCGTCATCAGTGGCAGTCACATTGGTTCGTACATTATCTGATGAATGTAATTATTAATATCAGACAGAGCGGGTTTTTATGATCGAATGATACAAAGTAATTTGAATAAGCAAGTCATATGGAAAAAAAAGTCCGTTCATACTCAAATTTAATGTCTTTTTAAAGGAGGTCGGATAGATATAATGAAATTGACTAGAAATTTGAAAATCTCAAAAACGTTTCAAAGAAATTAATATGTGCCATATCTGAGAATTATAGGAATATCCAAAATTACGTAGCAGACCAACAGATGCACACATATTGTACAACTGTGCATTTGTTGGTCTTCTACTTAAGTTCAGACCGTTCAAAAGCTTTTGCTGTGGTGTTGATGAACCAACTCTTCCTACAATCAGAAAGTAAAAAGAAATATTTTGTTGCGACTACCAACCTCTTGAGGCACTTGGTGGACGAACCCACACCACGCGTAATTCCGATGCTAGAAACTCTCTTAGTCAAAAGACAGAAGGTTGGAAAGGTCGTGATATGATCTACAAGTGACGGTATAAAGGAATAACCCTACCGCTAGATCGGAACAAACCCCCGGCCCTCGAAGCCGCAGACAGTCTCTTTCTGATTCCAGAAAGGAACTACGAGAGCTCTCCCTCTTCTTGCAACAGCCACCTGCTTCTCCCTTCTCCGTCCTCCAATAAGATAGAAGTACGATTACTCGACTGGTAATCCCAGTAAAGACCACAGACGAAGGAATGCTCCTTTGCTTGTCGTCTTCTTGTAAGAAGTTTGCACAAATTTAAAAAAAAACTTCGACCTTAAGTTTCAGATTTCCCGAAGTTATCTGAATTATTTTCTCATAAATATATTACGTACAAAAACACAAACACACGTTATATATATATATATATATATACAATATCTTACATTCTACAAACAAAATATTTAAATTCTTATTCATATACCGCTGATGATATACCTCATTCAGTACGTTAAATTCTATACTTAAAAAATCTTCTCGCTTAGTGACGAGTACATTGTCATATTCTGTCGCCATGGATAAGAAAACTTAAGTACCCAATGAATAATAAAACTCAAAGATGTATTAAATCACATTAATTTCCGAATTATTTTCAATACAGCTTACCCCAACTTCCATTGATATTTAGTCTCTTCGTATTGCTATTTAATATTTAACTATAGTAACAGCCTTCCATTTTGTAATTATATGAGACCTTTCTAAATATGCATAAATTTGTCAATGTAGACATATTTATTTATGTGTTTATATTATTTAATATAATTATTATTTACCGTAAAAATGTTGAAGAAATGTGGGCATACCAATTCGCATTTATCGTGTGTTTCTCAATATACTTGTTTTAAATAAGGAGCTGTTCTTGTTATAGCTTACATAAAAAATACGACGCGAAGAGCCCTAGCTGCTGTACATTCACGTTTACAATGGTTCTAAACATAGAGATGTTACAGACCTGAATATCCATTTTTGTTTGACTCGCATTGCCATATTTACACACTTTGAACCTGTGTATGCTGCGGAAACTTTATGTTGTGACGCAAGTGCAAAACTCAGGTGCATAGGGTCATCTTTGAATGGAAACACTCATGACAAAATATTTCACAACTTAGATACGGAGCATATTACAACGCAACTTAAAAAAGCAGATCATATAGAACTGAAATACATTACTTAAATATAACATTTTGAAATTCGAGTGTGCTTTCATGCGAGCAAACGGATAGGCCTGTACCAACTGTGTATTTGCGCTTGAACCAAGCACTGAAATTTCGGTCCATACGGAGATATACAGGGTGTTTCAAAAAGAGCTTTACAACTTTGAAGGCGTATAGAAATATACAGTACCACGTGCATGAAAGGGATTTTTTCTTATGGGGATTCGTTAAAGATCGAGTGTTCGTACCACCTTTGCCTGCAAATGTCGTTGAACTCCGAACTCGAATTACT
>Ga0123352_10019479_pt1 | contig 10824 bp, 5 predicted proteins | sample TergutLab28metaG_FD_89700 | JGI IMG/M metagenome (GOLD analysis project Ga0123352, IMG submission 89700) | Labiotermes labralis P1 segment gut microbial communities from Petit-Saut dam, French Guiana - Lab288 P1 | ecosystem: Host-associated > Arthropoda: Insects > Digestive system > Gut ... | reverse complement strand
GACCCGTTGCGCTGACCACGTGACACCCCTCTATCCGCAAAAGTTGGCACTAACTTCGCCGACCGGCGGCGGCCGCTCTGTCGGTATAGTTCGCGTGCGGACTAAGGCCACGGAGTTATATATGTGAGCCGGGTAGCTCAGTCGGTATAGCGACTGAGCTACGGGCTGGAAGGTCCGGGATCGAATCCCGGTGGGGATACGTACAGGGCCCTGGGGCACACCCAGTCTCCTGTAAAATGGGTACCGGGTCATTCCCGGGGGTAAAGTGCGGCTGGGACGTGCTGCTGACCACTCACCCCCTTCTAGTGCCGCGGTCATGGAAGAGTAGAGCTATACCTCTACCCACCCTCTGGGCCACACCGGGCCTGTAACGGGATCACTTTACCTTTTTACCTTTTATATGTCAAGTATGAAGTAATTCTCCGTACTTGCAATACTTTCGATCGAAAATATTTAGCTCTTGCCTTAGACGTGCTTTTAGAAGTTCCATCACGTCGTGTTCTAAATTGTCGGTTATTTTAGTCCACTTTTAATGAAAATTGGTATTGTCACCAAAGTTTTGTTAGTATTTCAATTATCATGTTTTCCAAAATCTCTTCAGTGACCCTAGACTGGTTATCATGCAGACAGAAAGACAAAGCGAAAAGGACAGACTTTAGTTACATTACATTGCGAGTGCTGCAAATAGGGATGGTTAGATTGCATGTTTCATATCAGGCAAAAGACGTTTCGTCAACTTCCGTTTTAATTAGGTGCGTTAGCAAAATTTCGAAAAGCAATTATTAGCTTCATCATGTCTGTCTGCCTGACTGTCGGTCTGTCCATATGGAAAAACTCATCTGCGACTGGATATATTTTCATGAACGTTGATATTTGAGTATTTTTCAAGAATCTGTCCAGAAAATACAAGCTTCACTACAATAGGATAAAAATAGCATGTACTTTACATGGAGACCAATATAAATTTAGACCATATCTCGCTCATTTCTTCTCAGATGGAGGAATGTTTCAGTCAAACGTTGTAGAGAAAACCAAAATATACATTTTATGTCCAATTTTTTTTCAAAAATCGTGCCTTTTGTGAGATAAAGTGGTAAAACACTGTAGAGCGGGACAGACCACAGATGACAATATGGCGCATGTGCATTTTATGCTGGACTCCAAAGGCTACAAAACACACATTCAGAATTTGTCATATTTATAGCTTTTCTACGGCAACTATGTTTGCACGAACGAATCTCAGTATTACGCTATACGAGCATTCTCTCTCTTGTTTACATTTTTATAGGTTATTAACCTAACGACGCTAACACTAGCGGGAAATGTAGCTTGGAATTGTAGGGTTATTAGTAAAGGATGACATCTAAATAATGGGACAGAAAGCGGCAGGGCTTTAATTTAGTCTAATATTCTGGAATTCTACTGTGGACTGCGGAAAACCATGAAGAAACTTACTAATTTTTGTCTGTCTGCACAATAAAGGTAGGGGCAATAATTCTGCGGGTTTTGCTAGACTAAGAACTGTCAAATTAATTCTGTTCGAGTTTCAATGTCTTCATATCGTTGTTACTAGAGTCTTCTGTTATATGACGCCATGATGCTGGGCAAGTAATACCGACGTTTGGAAGGATCGTGGTGATTTTATTTTCGGGGTCAGGCAAATCCGAATAGACATAAATTTTATCTTTGCATCCGGGTAGTGCATATGGCTTACTTTATAGTAATATCCTTCCAAAATTATAACAACAAGCGGGTCATCTTACGAATTTTTATACATGACACGAGACAAAATAAGGGTAAAAGTTAAGTTGTCCCTTTGTACGCCAGGAAGGCATATGTGGGGAAGGGCGGATATAAAGTTCCATTCATTCTTAACATCCTAACCTCAGTCACCCGAGATATTATTATAGAAACAAATTCTACGTCTGAACACACTATCCAACTGATATTTTGCAGTGGCTTGGAAACAAATTTTTGTGTCAGAATCTGTTTCAAGTGAGCTGCGTAAAATTCAACAAAACAGAACCGAAACATATGTGCACATTCCTCTACTACATTTTTCCCTCATGTGCGGTGTCTTCCCTGGCATTATCTTTTTAAGGCACTTGCTTGAGTGTTGTTATTTCAATTAGATGTCAGCTGTGTAGCCCTCCTGTAAGTGTCTAAGTTATTGGTTAGCCCATTGTGTAGGCCGTTTTAATAAATAAATAGCATTTCATGCAATATTTATAACTTAGTTTGCGATATTTTACCTGGTAATCCGCCCAAGATGACAAGTATTCCGCTTTATTACTGTACTCTAGCAGGTTAGCAAACGGCGACGTGAAAAGCGTTACCAGCGCACCAAGAAATGTTGCTTCAACCATCACATGCCCGAAATGCGGGTTCTCCTTTTTAATATACTCAATCCTCTGTTTCCACACGAGTGCCCCTACTATTGCCATGCCTCCTTGGATAAGTATAGAGTATAGTGTCAAAATGCTGAACACTTTGTAAGTCAGCGTATGACCTAGTGGAAAGAGTTTGAAAGAAGAATTGCTCTGTGGTCTACATTGTCCTTAATACTAAAAAGACATAGTCTAGAAAATATTACACTTAAACTGTGGGGCAAGAAATTAATAAGACTAAAATGTAATAATAACAATGACGAATGGGGTAATATAATTATTAATCATACCTTCAAAGGGCAAAATACACTCTTACGGTTGTCGTATAAACTTGAAAAACGTTTGGAAAAACTCCTCTGTATTGACAGTATTCAAACCTGGTGCCATATTTTTCAGGTGTGAGTAAATGTGTCACATTCGTGACCTTTCACTTTCAACCCGGGAAATAGGTTCTGCCGGATTTTGGTTAACTGAACACACCTACCTAATTTTTGGATAGTAGAATCCTTCCTTTTTTCACTATAGGAGTAAAGACAGTTTCAGTAAAAGCCACTGTTTCTTTTCCAAATCTGACATCACGAGTTCGAATCCAGTTAACAAACTTTTCAATACTTCTATGAATTATTCGCTATTGACTTTATTTCCTTCCTCTTTTCTGGCACGAATTGCTAGGGATTATTCCTCTGAAATAGGAGAATTTTCAATTGACATCCTTCTTGAAAAGGCTTAAATTTTCATAATAATTGTGCTTTATTTAGAGCTTTATCACCGCATGTTATAGTAAACTTTCTAATATTTCATTCCGGTTATTCTCGAAATTTACAAAAACTTTGGTGTTAACATAATTTTATGTTTTCCGGTTTCTGATGGCACAGTAAAACAAGGTATTCAAAGCATCTCCATGCTTTACAACAATGGTCAGAGCCTGCTGTCTGTCAAAAGTACACTTCAATGCACGTCTGGCTTCTTTCCTCTCAGCTATACTCATGCTGCTTATTTTCATTTTATTTCGAAGTCTTTTTATTCTTGCCCCACAGTGTGTGAGCCTCGTGATGTGAGGCAAAGAGACTTCAAACGCAGAACCCAGTAGAGTGATAGCATCATTCCTACTTGGAATTATGGATGTTCTGGTCTCTGGCCACACTAAGACTTGCCTCTTCGTAGTTTCTCCTGTTTTCTAATTGAATGGGCAGAGGAGATAGGCTGCTGCCCTCCACATTCTGTTCAATTTATCATCCGTGCAATTGTTCTATCAATCGACGCTTCTTAAAAACTATCAGTTAAAATTTTCAGTAAATAGTAGACAAATTATTATTACTATGATCATCATCAAAGTCAATAAACAAAATATTTCGAACCACCCTTAGCCAGTTGAGAACTCCTCATGTTCATAACCCTGCAGCAAATGCACTTTTTTAGACTTTCTTCGAAGACTGTGGTGGAAAGGGGCCATTAGTTTCATTACGTACTTAAGCATGGAACAGCTTGGCTTTCACCGAACGTCTTTTCGCAAGACTTTTTTATATGTACTCAAATTTGTCGGCTAGATTCAAGTTTTGTTATAATGCGACAAAGTATTCGACATTTCACATCAAGACCTCCGTAACGTGTGTGTATATATCGCCATTTACGAAACAGTCACAAGAAATTCAATACAGCGAGAGGGACCGAAGAAACAGGTGATGTATCATAATGTAGGGCCACATAGATATTATTTTCATATTATGTAGTCGGAGCAACCCAATGTGCTTCAGTGTTTGGCTACACACAGGCACATTTTCTATCGTGTTTTTTTTTCCGATGAACAAAAATAAAATACAAAAGGGAAATTTATTAGCGAGCAGCATTATAATTCTGCGAATACTTGATTTTTGTCAGGAGTCCCATCAGACTACTATCGCTACAACAAAAGCAAACATTAAATTCTAATTCCATAGTGTTTCAAATTTAAATCTCAATCATTCAATAAGCTTTGTAAAATTTTTTATGTTATTCTCTCTGTGTACTACGAGTGTAATAATATGTATATTTAATATAAGCTATGTAGTTAAAATGTAACATAATATTGAATAACTATGACAATTTTCTTTTGGAATTAAATGATAATCCTTTCTTTTTCTTGCCTTCTTCTTCAATGCCAGTCTTTCTTTTCTACCCCTTTCCCCGTGCTGCCATTAAAACAGTGAAATACTTTGTAACTTCTTAATTCTTGAGTAGTTTTGAATATAGAGCTACCACCAGTGTAAATACCCATGAGGGTGCTTCATGTTTGCATGGAAACAGTGTGTGAACGATATAAAATTCACATTTTCACATTCATAACGGATAACATTAGAAAACTGAAACAGTTGTGGTGATAGTTGATTTTTTTTAAACCGAAATTGTGTGGTGTTTTTTCCGTTACCTGGTGTGTATAATACACTACGAATCATCTAAATCACCCTTTTTGCGAAAAATCACTTCCATCCTGGCTAAATTGACGGCATTTTCCTTGGTATTACTTTGAAACCGTCCATTCTGGGCTTTGGGTATATACCGTGACATGTGATTGCGAAGAGTTGGCCGAATCCAAATCAGTTGAAATCCGCGAGCACGTACTTCGTTGCCACTTTGACGCTGCACATGCGCAGCTTGCAAGAAAACTTCTTGTAGATGATGCTGACGATCGCAGTGATGGTGATGATGGCGATGATAGGGATGATGATGAAGAGGAAGAAGAAGAGGAAGGAGAAAAATATGTAGATCAACGAAAAGAACAAAAACTGAAGGAACTGTGGATTTTAAGTAGAGGGAGACAGATGAGGACCCTATAAAACTGCTTAACGAAGAGGTCAATGTTTATATCTTATTACAGACGTGGTGAAATCAAATAGGATTATTTTTACACTACATGAGATAATTGAAAAAGTCTGCAGAATTATAATGGAGAAACACGAAATAAATAAGATGTTTGGAAGGTTTTCGCCATATATTATACGGCAATTGATTTGGATTCACTTGTCCCAGGATACGTACAGAGCCCGGCATTTCTTTACGCAACTACGAACATTCAGACTCCATAGAACGCGGGGAATTTCATGACCAGTTAAATGACTGTTAGCTTATTACGAAGGGTTGTGCTGTATGAAGTTGATTCTTCCTTTTCTGTCTGGATGGTAAATATTACTACCTGAGTCTTTCATGCGAAGTGGAAACTGTCCCAGAAGACGGAAGATTTCAAACGTTGGCCTTACTTCATTCAAGAAGCTGTTCGATCGACCTTGTGTGGGCGTTGGCTTTTTGATGGGGAATACAGCATTACTCTTCAGTGATGGTTCCCGACGATGCGAGTGGTAGAATTGTCCCTCGTAAGGAAACATTGGCAATCCTCTCACGGTCTTTATACCTCAGAATGTGTTCCTGTATTTTAAAGGAACACATAAATTCACACGTTTGTTTAAACACGCCAACTTTCTGCTCACTAATTTCTGCAATCCGTCGAAAAACGGTTAAATATTTGCTAGCTGGCAAGGCGAGAGCAGAAAACTGGCTAACAGTTGTCTCTCACATGGGTACTAATTTTTTGCAAATGGCCGAGTGTAGCAAATATCATGTATTTTATGTATGCTTGTAACTTCTATTCAAGAAGACAAGTTTTTAACATCGTTTATTCCGAAAAACCTTAGAATAGAAGCTGACTGTAAGATCCAAGTGTAGGTGGCAAAATGATTTGAAAATTTATCCTAAAGAAATAAGATAGATGGATGCAAAGTGGGTGTTTCTCAGAATATGGACTTGGTCTGTTGCTGTGAGCGCATTAATGAAATTTCAGATTACATAAAATGCAGGAATTCTTTTAGCTACTTTCTGAAAAAGTTCTCTTATGGATGTAATTAGAACTATTTCCTTAGTCAATTGAAACTTCCATTCGAGAAAATTTTATCTCAGGCCAACACTTTTCCGAGATACACCGAACACAGTATTTAAGACATTTATGGATTTCTGAATCTTAATGTGAATAGTATTTAAAGAAATTATATTAAAGTAATATACTTATAATAGAATTCCCTTACAAAAGAAACTTGGTAAACCACTCAGGAAATACACATGCACTTCAGGTCGTTAAGTAACTGACAATTAAGCTAAACTAAATTGAAATATCAAGATTATGGTCTTAATTTGGCAGTGGTAAACAACATCTCATAGAAACAATGTGTGTGTCTGTATACAAAACACAGTGGGTCGTAAATTTGTCATTCATGGCTGAGAGAACTTCAAATCATAAACTGACATCTAAAAGGTAAAATCAAAATTTATACTATACCTACCATGCGCAGATTGATTGAAAACTGTCAGTTTGTTACTCTTTGTTACTGTCGGAAACATGGGACGAAGTGCTACAATTATCCATATTAATTTTTTATTCCAAAAACAAGCTCCACACCTGCTCTGCTCCTTGCCAGCTTTTGAAGCTGTCTCCATTCACTCAGGAACAAGCTATTTGTCCTTGGGATTATTCCGGTGCAAAACCGAAGTCGACGGTTGAAGTTGCTGGACTTAAATGGTGTAAGCACACTTTATTGTGTAACAGTTTTGGTTTAATCACAGTTCCACCACTGAAAATAACTCTTACTTCATGGATATTGTAATTTCGCAAAGAGTACAAACAGTTGTGGTTGTGACGTCGGCAGTTGCGCCTGCTTTTGGAAACAAATGTCATTTTTAAGCTTCTCGCCTATCCAGCCTAGAATGACAGTTGAATAAAGAGAGACCAACTTGATGTCACTTGCTTTTTTATTTCATTATTAATGCTCAAGATGTTTCGGGTGTTAATACATCCATCCTCAGGAGTTTGCGACTTATTTGTTGAGTTATTTCATGGGTTGTATTGCTCTTGGTTCGATGCTTCAACCTGCAACACGGATACCACTCCAACCCACCCACACCGAATCTGCAACACACATCGAACCAAGAGCAATACAACCCATGAAATAACTCAACAAATAAGTCGCAAGCTCCTGAGGATGGATGTATTAACATCCGAAACATGTTGAGCATTAATAATGAAATAAAAAAGTAAGTGACATCAAGTTGGTCTCTCTTTATTCAACTATAAAGATGATGCACGGTCCAATAAACATAAGACCAGAATGATATGTTTTACTTATCCAAGTCCTACTCACAGTTGCATGTTCACAAGTAACGTTCTTGTGCCGGTTTACTCAAAAGTCATATTTAATTGTGGGCGGACAGAGATCGAATCATGTTTTCTCGTTGAGCATCCGTCGCACTTCAGTATGCTAAGTCATCGAGGACCAAAATTCGACAGTCCTCGCCAGTGCCTGAACGTCTTTGTTATCAAAAGCGGTGTTAAACTTTGGTGGGGCTGCAAATTTTTAATTGCGATTTTGGATTGGCTTTCACCATTGTCATGTGACTCAGACTCCTGGGCAAAATGTCGACACGTGCAAAGTATTATTTTGTCGACAAAGGAAACTGTGTACTCTGTTGCCTTGTTGATCTCACGTATGTTGATGGCAGTCAGCCGCCAGCCAGACATGAATGTTTGCTGCACTCTTTGAAGTATGTAATAGCTTCATATATGCTAAAGATTTCTCTTAATGAGGCGCATTGTGTTCAAAGAAAAGTAATAACTACATCTCTATTGGTACGTACTTCAACTGGACACTTTACCAGGTACAGCAGAACTTCACACATGCCGACTCTGGTTATCCGGACTGCCATACATCCGAACCGGCTTGGTCGTTCGTGTAAACATTTTCTTATTGTAACTGTACTGCATATTTTGGGGCTTAAACTTTCCCCCATTTGTCAAATACATATAAGGAATGAAGTAATAATATTTTATTTGTACTAAATAAATGTGTCACCTAAAACTGTTGTTTGTATAAATTTTCTTCAACTTCAAATTATCATTGCAGCCTATTTTCAAAGAATAATCCAATTGTCCAGATTTTCTGCATATCCGGATGGCTCGCCGTCCAAATTAATCGCGATACTTTATTACAGATTATATTGCTGGTCTATAAAGCGTCTCCGAGAATAAAAGCAGCCCATAGTCTGTTACACCGTTAAATACAATGGAAAGGAAGAACTTAGTATACTGCAACCACTGTGAGACTTGTAAATAAGTTTCCGTTTTATTCTTTAATTATGAAGAATAACATTTGCTGTAGATGCATTAACCCATATTCTGCTAACGTGGAGAATATGGTGAGTCCCTAACAATGTCAGCAAATGGCAGATGGGATTTAACTCGGCGTTTAGAGGGTTATACATAATTCGCAGATTTAAAATTTCTTACATCAGCTCTTGATCTTAAACCGATTTCCTCCACCTCTTATTACCACAAAATAAGTCGTGAGGTCCGTCTTAACATTTACTCGTATCTGTTTCTCAGTCAATTAACTTCTTTTCATAAAGCACGCATAAGGGAGAGAAGAAGTGTTTGCAAAATTTTAATCGGGAACTCGAATAGAAGAAGTGACTTGTAAGACACAGTCTTGGGGTTGGAAACGTATAAGCCTATGTTAAGAAGTAGCTCCAAATCTAATAATACTCAGAGGTCAAAGAAACTGTATAATGGAGTGTGGAATGGATTTAACTGGATCGAGAGAGAGCTTGATATCTAGCGCATGAAAACATGATAATAAACATCAAAGTTCGGATTGCATTCAGATGGCTCAAAACAGGGACCAGTAATTATGTAAATTCAGGTTCTCAAAAAGCATGAACCCTACACCAAAGATCAAACGTTTCCACCATCACAACTCTTTCTGGATTTTTCTCTCCAAAGTCCAAGCTACTTTGTCGGCCCGTCAGAGCTTCCTATATTTCAGCACCGTAACAACAGAGACTATTAAGCGTCCAGCATACATTTTTACGTACAACTTATTACGAAGGTGGGTCATAAAATATATTAATATGACGTACGATATCGTAAAGAAAGTGACCTATGGTGATCAGTTGACTGCACGAACATTCGTCGCCAAGCTATTGTCATCTGATTTGAGCACTGAAGTCAGGTCTTGGCGACTTCAGTCTAAAAACGATGGTACTAAAGGGCCCGTCGTGACAAAACGGCTTAGAACACAGGACACGTACTGCCGTCAACCGGATGCATGATATGATACAGTGGGTTGTGGCTGGGAGTGTGTGCAAAAACTGTGAGAGCCTAGTATAGTCAAAACTGAACTGTCCGTATTACAGTTCACAATATGAAACCTAAAATAAAACAATGAACCCTTATTTTTGGCCACCTCTAGTAATATCCTAAATTGTCATTGTACATACTTCATTCATCTTAGTACAAGTGTTTTCCTGAGAAAAGTGTCTTTACGGGTTCTTCGAGACTGTATTACTTACGTTTGGTTTTGCTGGCTCGAAATGCGACGCCAGCAGTTTTGTTCGCTTGTATAGCAGTCACTGGGGCAGTCAGCAGTTGCGCGAGTGCTATTGACTTTTAAGCGTTAGAGTTAGCGTGTAATACCTTAGCTTCAGATACGACAAGCGGGGAGTTCGTTATAAATACTTAATAAGCATTGTTCAAATATTTATCTTGCATCACCCAGTTCCTTGATCGGCACGTACGGTACAACAGAGACCAATTACTTCTTTACGAGTTACATTTGCAACTCGAAGATAAAATTCTCCATAACACTTAAATATTTGCCTTACAGAAAGAAATATATTACACAGACCGGTATATATCATATAAAGAGGTTAAACCCTTCTAAAGGCGATATTTCCAAGCACTGGACAGAGAGAAAGTTAACCTTCCTCTGTCACCTTAAGGTGTTGGACTTTGCTGTCAAATAGCTGGAAGAGTTGAGAAATTTGTACAATAGTTCCTAAGTAAATAGAATTAGCCTTCCGCCTTGTACGTTCCCTATGTAGTTTGCACAAAGTAAATGCTTTCCAGATAGTCGTAATTCGCTGTAATTTCGAAGATGAAACGTACGAATAAGCAAATATTATTACTTTAGAGTAAAATCGCCTTTAACGCTTCTTGTTAAGCGATTAAAAATTGCTTGTATTCTTGAATATGTTAACCGTGATTCATAATGTCTGACTTCAAAGTCAGGAGTACAATTGTAAATCACCTCGGATACTTTTTTTTTTATATTTTCTGCCATCTATAACCGTTGGTAAAAAAAAGTCCATAAAACTTCACACAACCTGCACAACTTGAATCTAAACAATATTTAAAATTTCAGGTCCCTCTTTGTGGAGAGCCTACAGCATCTGCAGTAAGCAACTAATCGGGTGATTTTGACGTTTTGTTGACCGTATATCTCAGTATATTTATCTCGGCATTTAACCAACTTGATGCACAAAATTTGTTTCACAATAAGTTTTATTTCATGCCTCTACATGTTTCGAACACATGTGCTCGAAACATGTAGAGGCATGAAATAAAACTTATTTTGAAACAAAT
>Ga0123352_10019477_pt1 | contig 10824 bp, 8 predicted proteins | sample TergutLab28metaG_FD_89700 | JGI IMG/M metagenome (GOLD analysis project Ga0123352, IMG submission 89700) | Labiotermes labralis P1 segment gut microbial communities from Petit-Saut dam, French Guiana - Lab288 P1 | ecosystem: Host-associated > Arthropoda: Insects > Digestive system > Gut ... | reverse complement strand
CGTTGCACCGTGCATTTTGAAATCTACGCAGTTCACTCACCAACAAATGCACTATTTATTAACTTGGTTAAAAGTTTTAAATTTACATTAAAATACACAATAATATCGCTCCTACATGTTTCGATCTTTAATGACCATCATGAGGGAGCTTTATCTGTACCTAACTAAAGTTATATTTATGTTAAAACACACGTCGTTATATATTACGGGGTGATGTCGCAGAATGTCGTGTGTGTTGTGTGCTGTGCTGAGCACAGCACACACACGCCGCTCTAAGACATGCTGCCACATCACCAAATTTATATAACGACGTAATTTTACCGAGGGCTTTAACATAAATATAACTTTAGTTAGGTACAGATAAAGCTTCCTCATGATGGTCATTAAAGACCGAAACATTTAGGAGCGATATTATTGTGTATTTTAATGAAAATTTAAAACTTTTAAGCAAGTTAATAAATAGTGTATTTGTTGATGAGTGAACTACGTGGTTTATCTGTGTAATTACAATAATTGTAACGTTTTGTTTGGTTGTTGCAGGTAAGTGGTGTCATGGACGTGGATTCCCTGAACAGTAATCTTGGACTATCAGCAGCAAAGCTGCAACCTGCAAACCTAACTGCTTCGTGTGACACCGGACTAGAGGCGAGTGTTTTTCTTGTACTGGAGAACGCTGTCTATTTAGAATGTGACACCGTGTTGTCCGCCTTGAAAAAAGCCGAAAAACGGTAGCTTCCATAGGCTTCGCTGTGAGAACCCCAACTATCAATAAGTTTAGAGTTATTGCAAATCATTTTGGACATCGTATGTAGTCTGCTGACAACGTTTCAGAAATTGGTTCTGCTGCCTCTTCAGGTGATTTTCATTGGTGACAGTAGTCACTATTCAGTTATTTATTTTTGTGAAAGCTGTAAGACTCGATCCCTAGATCGTTTGTAACCACGCCAACCATTGCCACAAATCTTCAGAGTTAACATAAAGCACTGAAGACGCAAAGGATGTCTCGTTGCAACTCTGGTGATAGTCTCACTGCACACGTGTTTCGATTTGTGTTTCTTGTGGAGAGAAAACAATTAAAAGAAATACGATAGGAGGGAAGGCAGTGGATTCTTTCGACCCAGTTAGGGACTGTTTGCGGCCTGTTTTGAAGACGGTAGTGAAAACACAAACCGTCACGTCCAATTCCTTGCACAATATTTATTGTTCACTGTTTCTACATGTTTCGGCCACAGGACATGGCCATCTTCAAACTTCATAGGCTTTTAGAGCACGTGGGTATTAGTATGAACAGTAATAATACGTTCAAATTTGTAAGGTTTTGACGATAGTGTATAACATATGGATACAGTTTTCTTATTTCAGACTGTGTCCATCGTGCAACAGATATATGAAAAAGACTAAAACACTAGGTTCGGAAGACGGTTCTGCTTCTGTCTTCAGGCAAGAAGTACCTAACCTGTTGGACCCCATGGATCGATCTCTTCTCAGTCACTGGGTACCACTTAATCATCATGTACTGTGGGAAGAAGCGAAGATTTTAAAGACTGAACGAATCCAGTGTACAGCAAGTGTAAGGAAGCAGCCTATATGGCATGTCTACAAGTTCCTAGTAACCGACCCAGGGTCGAAATTTGTCCCTTATGACACCATTTGATCAGGAATGAACTGTCTTACTTATGGCTGATCCGTTGAAGATTCGCAGCTTCTACACAGTTGATGTTAATGGTGTTTGGTTCTTCAGTGCGTGTGATATGATTCAGCATAATGTCTATGGTTTGATCAGTTTGTGTTTTTAGCTCGTATTACCACGTATCGTTCCGATGGTTTAAATTTGTAATGTGTTTCAGGCGTTGCTCTTTGATTCTCGTGGTTGCGCAGCATTTTCCTGTTGTGACCGACGGACCAGTTCTGTTCTCAGGTGCTTACCTACACTTGTGAGCGTTTCGGTTGTACCTAGCTACTGAGAATAGCACGATCTAAGGGATCCAGCAGGCTAGGTGCTTCTTGCCTGAAGACGGGAACAAAACCGGCTTCCAAAACGTAGTGTTTTAGTGTTTTAATGTATCTGTTACACGACAGACAAAGTCTAAAAGAAGAAGAATGTATCAGTAAGTTGCAATAAATATTGTTTGACGAATTGGGCATGAAAATTTGTGCGTGTTAGACTGTTGCATGGATGTGTAAAACATTAAGCATTCATTTGGGTTCCATAAATTGCGGACGCTATCGTGACTGCCTGAGCAACTCTCAGCTTCTCATTGGGGACTGTTTTCTGTAGCGTAAATTATGGATTGATAATGTTACATAGGTATGAAGCTGGAGTCCTTCGGTTTAAATTTTCTAAAAGCGTACAGATTTGTTAGCTAGTTACATTTTTCTTCTTCACTTTTAACGCTTCATTTGCCTTGTAATCTGCTACAGCATCGACGTCGCTGTTATCGAAAACAACATTCATTACAAACTTTTCGTTTTTACATCGGATCAGCCCCACTAACTTACGTACAGTACAAAAACTCCTCCCTGATCCCTCATTAGTCACAAGTGAACAAAACCAACCTCTTGTGAGGTGCCTTGTTTGTGTTGAACGAATATGCAGTTTAACCAGCATTTTTTCTAATTTCTCTTTGTCCAACTTGCGCTTTCCGGTCTCTTAGCTATACTAAGTGTGCTTCATTTTTTCAACACGCTTGGATGCTCGGTGGAGTAACCAACCAGTCGCTCTGCTGCTTCGCTGTTGTAGTGGAAGCGGTTCGTTTGTGTAAATCGAAGCTAAATACAGCGAAAAAGGGGCGTGCACTCAGGCGGCAGAGTCGGGCGCTCCTGCCGTCAAATCGGGCCGACCGATAACGTGTAATTTCTTTGCACATAAACGCTGAACTGTCTGGAGACGTGGTCTTCAGACTTACGAGTTGTGATCGGAACTCCTTGTTACATTCTTGAATTTAACACAGTATACAATGGCCTTTCTTACCTGTTAGCGTTATACTGCAGAACTGGTTTGTTTCAGCTTGGGTTTGACTCTTGTAGGTGTAACAGAGCGTCATTAACAACAGTCGCTGTAAGTGGTTATGTAGCAGTAAGGATACAGGGGTTTTATTTTCACGAGAATAAGTAAGATTTGTATTGGAGAATTGTAAGGTACTGCTCTTTTTTGTTTTGTGTGTGTGTGTGTGTGTGAAAAGAAATTGAGAAATGCTGTGGAACAAATTAAAAGTGAAATAAAGGATGAAACTTTTTCTTGCTCCTGGGCAGTGGCAGTTAAACGTTGTGACAGAAACGTGATAAATGTCGCTATGTTACGAATAAGCTATCGTGTTTTAACTGAGTGCTAACACGATGAGTTTTTGCTAAAGAAATGGGGTTATGTGAGGACGAAGGGTGGGTAATTCTTAGGCGCCCCTGTCTGTGCCACAAAGCGTTCACAGCAACAGCAGTAGCAGTAGTGGCAGTAATGGGGATATAGTAGTAGACGATGATTCTAATAGACCCGTGAATAACCTCGCTCATAATGTGTTGCCTATGGCCACTCCCATTTCTTATTCAGGTAAGCGGATTAAGCTTCCATTGTCTCGGCTTAAATATTTTCTTTATACGGTTGATCCCCGTTGGTGTAACATGCATAATGTGTATCGTAATTTCCAGTCACACACAACACACTCATTGCTATCGATTTATTGTCTGCCAAACAATAAATCGATCGCAAGTAGTGTGTTGTGTGCAAGCTGCAGTACTTTACATTCAGGCTCGTATAAGATGCGTCTTTCATGTGTCTTTCCCCTCCACAGATTACATATACAGCCAAAATATCTGGATTCAAAAGCAGTATTATTGTATTTATTTTAAAGATTTTCATTACTTTGAATTGCCTTGACTATTAAAGCAAGTGACGCCAGAAGAATAACAGCAGCAGAGATGAAATACATAAGAAGAACAGCAGGATTACACTTGGACATACTACAAAACAAATGCACAAATAGCAAAGGAGTTAAAAATAACACCAATTTTGGACAAATTGCTGGAATACAAGAGAAGCTGGATACATCATGTCAATAGAATGCCTCGAAATAGGTTACCCAGGGTAATGAAATGCTACTCCTCTACTGGCAGAAGGAATCATGGTAGACCTTTGACTGGATACGAGAGACCGTAACGGGTCAGCAAGTGGCCCAAATCCATGAAAGATATATGATGATGATGTTGAATTTGCCTTATGGCAGGGGGTCCAGTGGATATCACTCATCTTAATGCTTTGGTGATCCCAGGTTCAAATCTCAGCTCGAAGACGAGTTCTCGAACTGGTTTTATCGTTGCCGTCTTCACTCTGTCCTGGCAGAATTCGGGATTGTACGTCAGTTTATGTCATAAACGCGTCTGTTCAAGCCCTTTCCAATGTACAGTATTATTCAATCTACATTCGAAGCTGTATAGTTTGACCTAACAACGGTATTGTTAATGTAGCCATAAATGTATAAATAAGAGGGCACATCTTGATAGTTGGGTGAAAGTTACCTCTCCTTTAAGGTCTTTAGTGCGCATTTAGTTGACTGAGTTGTGCAAGGCTGTTCGAGAAAGCCAGTCACATATACAAAATTTTAAAGAATCTTGAACACTGAAACAGTTCAGTAATTATAATTTTTATAAGCCAGCCCCTTAGGTCTCCTTGTGAAGTTTTATGTAGAAATGTAACAAACGAAACTGAAAACTTTAAGGTATGGGAATATTTCAACATCGAGAGTTTTTGGAAACATCACTAATTAGACTGACTTAATTAGAATTTTATTTCGCCTGCGACTTACGCATTTGTGTTCTTTGTGCCGTCTTCTTTGTCCTCATAGGCAACATAAAAAGAAGCATCAACGTATGAAGAATTATTTTTGTTTCCTCAAGTTTTGATGTTTAAGTTGAATGTTAACGTGCATTGCAGGCAGTATAATTAATTGTGAAAGAGCGCAGCCGTCGATAGGTTGCTCCTTCTATGGCAGGTCTTGTATGAAATGATGCTGAGGTTGATCCTTGTCCTCGAACTGTGGGCCGAACATGTTTGAAGCGAGGTTAGAAGGCCCGTAAGTAGGCGAGAGAGATCGACTTTCATTTTCACTGCATGGACCATCAGTATAAACACAAGCTAATGCTGAATTTACTTACCATCGGATGATGAATTATAACGTTACAATTCGTTATGCATTGTAAGGTTAAAATACTCGTTGTTATTGATGTATTTAAAACGTCCAATTACCAGTTTATAAATGCGTCGTGTATTTTTTTTAAAGATTTATTAGTTACCGTCATTAGAACAATATGTTTTCTCCGTTCGCCAAGTTAATTTTCGTTTTCGCAAATACTGGGCCTGAAATGCTTATTAGCAGCTATGGTGACTAGACTGCGGTGATGACGACGGAGGACTTATGATCGATTCCTGACAGGGGCAAAGGGCATGTCTTTCCATAGAGCGTCCAGGCCAGCTCTTGGGCCTATCCAGCTTCCTAATTATTGGATACCAGGGCATAATTTCTTATTCCGGCGAGGGATACGCTCCTAAAATTATCGCGAATAATACTAAAACATTAATTAATATACGTCAAGCACAACTATTGTATTGTATACGAGGTTACATGTTTCGAACTTATTAAACGGTCATCATCAGACCCTCTAACATATCGAGTCAACAGATGCTGTGTACATGTTGACATCCCAATATGTTTGCATGGATAAAATACATAAAATCTGGCAAGTCAGTTACATAAGAAGGAGTGATGTGTGTATTGCATAACTTATGTAGCTGATTTGCCAGATTTTATGTGTTTTAACAATGTAAACATATTGGGATCCCAACGTGTACACAACATCTGTTGACTCGATTTGTTAGAAGGCCTGATGATGACCGTTTAAAAAGTTCGAAACTTGTAGACTCGTATACAATAAAATAGTTGTGCTTGACGTATTTTAATTAATGTTTTAGTTTATTCCTAGCACATCGTGATGTCTTCTATCAGTATCGCTGATAATGCCATGATCTGACACATATGTGCGTGGTTCCTGAAAACTGAAGAAGGTAGGCTGTGTACGTATTAACACTTAATGTTTATCCCTCCTCGGCTAACCTAGCAGCCCGATACCGTTTTTCTCGAAGAAGACGTTCTTATGGCGTTTTAATGTTGCTGGCAAAAATGAATCTACCTCAGTTGGGTCTTCATGTAAAGTGCCCGATATTTTGTGTCCGATTTTAACCTACTTTGGAGTTCTCGATAGATTTTCTTAGAAGTTTCCAGTATCAAATTTCACGGAAATCTGTCTAGGGGGAGCCGAGCTGATACATGCGGACAGACGGACGGACATGACAAAGCTAATAGGCACGTCTGGCGATTATACGAACCCGCCTAAGAGGGAAAAGTGGGTGAAAGTATTATAGAGAATGAAATATTATTTATGATCTGTTATTGAGACAGTATTGTTCCTAGTAGCCAAACATTGGTCACGTTTGGGATTTCGTGTGTGGAATTTAAACACCAGCACTTCTGACGTCTTAATTTTAAAATCTCTTCTTGGAGGATAATTAGTAGTCAAAGTGATTCCGTCTGAGAAAAAAGGAGTTGATACGTAAACACATACTGCTGCTTGGAGGAGCTGCGAAAACGCGAGAAGTATCTTTACACAATAGGGAATTCTAAAAAAAAAAAAAGCGTAAAACTTCTGGCACGTTCGCGTAACCATATCAGCCACACTGGTAAACTTGGTAGCAAATGTAACCGTTGTAACATCATTGATAACGGTTAGACCAGGTAACGATGGTAACGATAATTACTGAAGTAGTAATAAATGTGCGTAAGTCTTCATGTAAAATTCCCGTTATTTTTGTCCATTTTTGACTGAAATTGGATCGTGTCAACATATATTAGCGAAGATCCCCAATATCATTTTCACGAAAAATCCTCCCGGTTGCCAAGGTAGCCGTGGTAACCATAGTAGGCAAAGTAGTGTTAAATATCGTGGGTCTGCATGTGAAGTGTCCGTTACTCTTGTCGAGTTTTAACCAAGGTTGGATGGTATGAACACATTGCAGTAAAATTCCCAATATAAATTTTTATAAAAAATGCCCCCCGGTTGGAGTCGAAATGTTTCAGGCGGTTTGGTAAGACGAACGGACAGACCACTTACCCACAGCTGATTTTCGAAGTTGCGCCTTCAAACTGATGTCGGCAATCAGCCCAGGGACATCTGGAATAAGAGTTAGGTGCAGTTAGCTAGTTTGGTAAAGTGATGCTGATGAGCCGTTTGTTGATATTGGCATGCGTCCACTGCAGGCGAATTATGCATGCCGCTCTTTGAAGTCGTGGGTAGGCCGTGATCGATGGAACGCGTGGAGGAGAGGGGGGTGCGACGAAGGAATGTTTCTGACTTGTGAACACAGTTACCGTCTTTCGTACGTCGTAATCAATATGTAACGATTGTCACTCTGTTAATAAATAACAGTTTGGCGCGTGCATTCTTACAGTTAGATCAATGAATAACTGACTTCGTATTATCACTGCAATTCCGTGGTCGAGATTGTAGAGTCGTTTGTACGAAGTGTAAGCTTCTGGACCGAGGGGCAATGGAGACGTCGAACCGATTAGCTCTGTGTAGCGGGAAGGCTCAGTATGTTATTTCCAATGCTCCTGGTTCGAATACCGATCGCGACACCACCAGTCATGAGGGACTCTCTCTGTTGTTTATCTCGTTCCTTTCATGCAATACCTGCATTCTGGGGATCTTGGATAGCTCAGTCGGTACAGTGACGAGACTGCGGGCTTGATTTCCGAAGAAATCGTTTTTCGCTTCCCGAAAGGGGCAAGAGATTTATGTCTTGTTGAACGCATCCAGACCTGTTTTGGGATGCACCCAACCTCCGGTTCGTTGGGTAGAAGGAACTCGTTTCCCAGTGGTAGAGCGACTGGAGCGTGAAGCTTAACACTCACGGTATCTAACACTGAGGTCAAGAATCAGTGGATCTTTACCTTCACTTCGTCATACATATTCTTTTGCCGTTGGTTTTGAAAATTAATATGGCAGAATTTAACATGCAGATTATTAATTCTCTCTTGATTTGAAAGTGGACATAACTATACATCCGATACGTTGGTATTTAGTTTTATGTTAGATATGCTTGTGGAGACAGCTGTGGAGTAAGGAGTCATGGTATATCAAATGCTGTCTTCCCGCCCCCTTTAAGTGGGCTTTTTAAACTCCAAGTGTTCCTGCGCGCTTCAGATGGAACTGTGTTGAAAGAAGGTTGGGGTGTGCTTATTCAGGAGGTCACACATTTGCCATCTGTTCATTCTTTTATCTCCGTGTATGTTAACATATCATCTGTCGAGAATGTTCACTAGCTTGCGATTTCATGGTGGCGCTATGAACATATATCTCTACTTTATAAAGTATGGAGCAATATAACAGTAGGATGTATTCAGCGTAAAACAAACGTGAGAGGACTCTAAAACAGGCTACCTATGTCCCTGTTTCTCTTACATTTCTTAAAGCCTCAGAAGTAGTTTTTTCTACAGAAATTTAAATACGGCACAGGACAGATGCATGTTAACATTTTGCTTGGCAATGAATGCGCTCAGTGGACGTATATTTGTATATTCATTATTCTGTGTATGGGATACATCAAGCGCTGTAGTGGTTGTATTAGAGAAGACGTTTATGCCATTTTAAAGGAATCTGATAAACATATAAAATTTTGTTAATTGTCCAAAAAGTGATTCACTGTAACCCATTAACATGTTTATTGAGTTGTTTCGTGTGACGGGTGGCGCAAAGACTATATTTGCATAACAACATTTCGCCTCGTCGCCATATTTTGTAAATTTTGATATTCAACAAATGTTTTTTTACACAATGTGAAGGAATACTTATGTATTTTGGTACAAATTTAACGCGTCATTCTCTAGTGTTTAATTATTTATCGCCATCAAACCGAGAGTTATGGCAAATATTTCGACAGCCGTCGTGTGCTTATTTTGCAGTCGTCACAAAATATTGCCTTAACATAACTGCGCTATTGTCGCTTCCACGTCAGAAGTTTGCATTTTCGTCATTTTGTTGTTACTGACTGGGAAATGAAAAATTGCGGCATCTAATAGAATAATGTTGGTATTAAGTCGTTTGGAAATCGGTGAACGAGATCAGAAGTTGAAATGGTCACGCGCGCCCACTGCGCATACGCATACATTTAGGCATTAAAAGCGTGGGGTTTGTCCTGGATTAGGGTGTATACAGAGCCCGGTAGCATTGATTTAAATACACAGACAGCATTGCTGATCTCATAATTCCAGTTTTTCCCTCCCCTTTTCATGAAGGGAAGTAGGCTCATAATCCTATCCTTGATATTCAGAATGGTAAATATTTTTCAGCTTAATGAATTTAACTAACCAACTAAATCCTTTTGTGCAAATGGTTATGAATGTGGTACACAATTTCTGTGATTTTCATTCGAATACATGGAACCTGTATTTTTACCAATCAAGAGAAGCCGTTTTCGTCGTATCTGAAGCATGTGTTTTTAATCCAGTATGCGCGCACACGTGCTCTCTCTCTCTCTCTCTCTCTCTCTTTGTCTCTCACTAACTCACAGGCTGACATACTGACCTTATGTACAAAGTCGGTCATCTCATATGGAAACGTTTGTACGAAAATAAGTTATTACTGACAGAAAATCAGTAACAATTTAAACATTTTGCTTCGAGTAGGAAGAAAAGTAAGAAGAGATCAGGTTTTATTTAATGGAATCCAATGATTCCACCACCGAACTGATAAACTACTCGAACTTACTCTTTGTTTGTTTGTTTGTTTGTTCGTTCGTTCGTTCCCTGCTTAGTGCTGCTTTATGCTTGGGTCTATCGTAGATTTCTATTGTGTTTGTGTGTGTGTGTGTTTTTTGTGCTTGGGTGCGTTTGTTTGTGGGTGTGTGTGCGTTCGTGCGCGCGCTTGTGTAAATAAGGCATAAAGGAAACAGCATCATGTTACAACCCCGGTGACTGACTGGACAATGGAAACGTTTGTCGTTTCAGTGAGGTCATTCTCTGAAGCTACGTAAGTATATTCTCGTACTGCATTACTGTCAGTATACGGTAAAGATGGTGTAGATGATGTTATCCGGACATTCCATTAAATTATCCAATAACGAACTGGACAGGCTGGTGTGGCTGTCGTAAACTTGACTTAACTTCGGTTCGAATCTTGGCTTGGGCATCGGTTGTCCTAACTGATGTTTCATGTCTTCTGGGTCTTGACCTCGAAGGTGTTTACCAGGGACACGGGATGGCACAGCTATAAGCATTTAAGTCTCTTATCCTCTCTGCAGTTTTCGTAGTTTTACTCTGTGTCTTCTGACGAACAACATGATATGACACTGAAATATACTGCTGTGGCACTATTTGTAATCCCATTGACAAACACGTAACTTTACATTCAGCGTTGAATAGAAGGCCATCTGCTGTTGCAGTTCCACGTCAATAATCAAAGTACTTTAAGCCAGTTATATTCCTTTTAATAGTCATTCACAGTTGGCTCTACAGACTACAAAAACTGAAGCACTGGTCCTCTTCAACATCTTTATCATTCTCGGCTCATCTTTACCGTCTGACCTGTGCTGTTGAAGAAAAAGTTCTTCGGTATTCTAGGAAACTACTATAGAACTTGGTTCGAAATAAGCCATTGGATGAAGTTGGGGGGGGGGGGGGGCGAGGGGGAGAAAAGCGTTTCGGAGCCCAGGTTTGGTTCCCGATGAAGAATATCCCTGCTTTTTTTGTGAGGGGATGACTTTTCTCAGGGTTGATTTGTTAT
>Ga0123352_10019472_pt1 | contig 10826 bp, 8 predicted proteins | sample TergutLab28metaG_FD_89700 | JGI IMG/M metagenome (GOLD analysis project Ga0123352, IMG submission 89700) | Labiotermes labralis P1 segment gut microbial communities from Petit-Saut dam, French Guiana - Lab288 P1 | ecosystem: Host-associated > Arthropoda: Insects > Digestive system > Gut ... | reverse complement strand
ACTGATATATATATATATATATATGTGTGTGTGTGTGTGTGTGTGTGTGAGTGTGTTATAGGAACTGTGGTTAACACAAAGTTGTTGACACCGTTTCCACATTTATGTGACTGTTGCAAAAAAAATTTTCATAAGAAGGGAAGATCTGGGCTGCTAAGTTGTCTTCATTCTGGTTGTAGACTGAAGGAAGAGTGCACTGTGCCTTGAAATGTGTCCTTGAACATTTTGGAATTTTCTGTGTCTTTATGGATTGGCCGATGGGCCCATTTAAATTGTGGAAACACATTCATATTTCACCTCCCTTAGTACGAGGGGGTGCTGATAAGTCCTTAGCCCTACCAGGATGGAAACAAGCTACAGCGACCAAAGTCGGGATTTATGCAACATACTCCCCACGCAGCTCTACACTTCTTAGCCCGCTGCTCTAAGTTTTGCAAGCCACTCAAAAAAAAATTCAGATGGTTGTCCGTCCAACCAGGTCTCCGCGGCAGCAATGACCTCCGCGTCGGACGAGAAATGGCGATCTTTCATTTGTTTTTTCAGTCCAGGGAACAGATGGTAGTCCGACGGGGCCAGATCCGGAGAATAGGGTGGGTGATCAAGGCATTGGAAGCCCAAGGTAGGCCAGTTTCTTCTGGGTTGCAAGTGCCCGGTGAGCAGGGGCATTATCATGCAAGAACAAGACCGCGTTGGTGACCGTCGCGCGGCGTTTTTCCTTCAAAATGTCCTTCAGTTGCACCAGCAGATATGAGTAATACTCGACGTTGATATAATGGCCCTTTGGAAGATAATCAATGAGGAGGATGCCGTCTTGATCCCAAAAAATCGAGGCGAGAACTTTTCCAAAGGATTTTTGCACTCTGAATTTTTTGGGGGCGGGGTGAGCCGCTATGCCGCCACCCCATTGATTGTTGCTTTGTCTTGGGGTCATAGTGATATAACCAGGTTTCGTCCATGGTCACCAATCGCGACAGGAAATCATTTGGATCGCGCTGAAAAAATTCCAAAAATTGCTCAGACGACTGGCACCGTTGACGTTTTTGATCCGCGTTCAGGCATTTCGGGACCCACTTCGCGGAGAGGTTGCGCATGTCCAAATCGTCATGAATGATGGACCCAATCCGCTCACGTGAGATGCCCAGTTGCCCAGTTATTGATTTAGACGAAATCCGGCGGTCTTCCAAGATTAGCTCGTGAATTTTATCAATAATATCCGGGGTGGTCACTTTTTTGTTTCGTCCAGGACGAGGCGCATCATAGGTGGAAAAATCACCACGTTTAAAATGGGCCACCCAGTTTTTGAGGGTGGCGTACGATAGTGCATGTACCCTTAATGTTTCTGTCAGAATGGCGTGAATTTCCTTGGGCGCCTTGCCTTGCAGAAAAAAAAAACTTGTTGATAGCTCGGGTCTCCATGTTGTTGAAATCGCGCTCGTCGCCTGACATGCTTCTTTCAGCTTCTGTAGCAAGAAAAGACTTGCGATTCGGCACATGAGCAGACCCCTCTTTCCCACGACAGTATAGATTCCGTCCTACGACATCGGGAAATAGGTCGGACCAAGGACTTATCAGCACGCCCTCGTAATTTGTGTGTCTTCTTTGGGCTTAGTAAACGCTTTTTATTTTTTTGGCTTGAGAGAGGCACAGTTGCAGATTAAGTGTCGAGAAAGTAGTTGTATATCCAAAGCATAATTTAGTTTTCGATTCGAGAATCGGTGAGAGTACAGCCAGAAATTCGGGCAGACGAGGGGAGGATTTGTATTTTACTTCGGGCAGGAACAGAGGTTTTTCTCTTCTCCACCGGCTTCAGACCCGCGTTGTGTCTGGTAGGTACACTGAACTCATTCCGGGGATACAGTTGCCGGTGCATGAAACTGACCACTCACCTTCATCCAGTGCCGAGGGTAAGAATTAGTTCCTCTTACGTTTGCATCATGTGGCAATTATTCAAGCACAGGAACAATTTTACGTTCTTACCTTTGCAGTCCGTCGAGCATGTGTCAGCGCGGTTCCCACTGGATGGATTTCCGTGATGTTTGATATTGAGATTTTTATGGAAATCTGTCGAGAATTTGAAAATGTGGGTAAAGTCGCACAAAAATATCGGGAATTTTACGTGAGGACCCAAATACGTCTTATTGTTTGTTGCCGGTGATATTAAATCGCCGTAACAGAGCTCTCTTCAAGTGAAATGGTAGCGGGCTGTTAGAATAGCCGAGGAGATATGAACGTTACGTAAAGATGCCACGACGTTACGTTATTCGTACATTGGCTGCATTGTTTTGTAAATCTGCACCACAATTACGCCAGTACAGGTAGATCAGTTTTCGCCTAGTGGATCCTTAGGTGAGTATTGGCCAGGTTGTACGAAGTCTATGACGTATAGAACTGCAATAGCGCAGGTTCATGTAGGTTATGCCCTTTGATCCAGAGTAAAACCCATACCGAATTTGGAAAGACAGATGATTTTTAAATTTGATGACATATTTACGGCACCATAGTAGTGTTCGAAACAGGGGCGGAGTTGTCTGCTATGCACTTGTGTTCCGGCTTTCACGCGGTGGACACGGAGATAGAAATGCAGGCATAACTTTCTGTAGAACTGCTACTGGTAGGACAATGCCACAGTGTCAGGCTAGCTGTACAATACTAGATAAGAAGACACGGCAATGTTGCCGTGTCTACTTGGATACGTTTTGACGTCACGCGGAAAATGGGGCCAAACTGCATGCAAGGATAGTTTGTTTACACTCTTAGTTCCTGATTTTGCCGAGGCTTGCCAATTGTGAAGACGTCAATACAATGGGAAGTCTCGATAATCGAAATCGTTAGAGCATGGCGGAGTTAATGAACTAAAAAGTTTCTGTAAATTCGGTTTCTAATGTCGTATCAGTCGAGTGAACTTTCTAAGATAGATTTATTTTAGTGCTCTGAGTACCAAAGACTTTTGTCTTAATATGATATAATTTTGCTTATTTCCCAGGCGTGTAAATGTATAGGTCTAAATCTTGTTCGACCGCTTGCAGACATCTTGGTGGCAGATGCGTTCTTATTATGTCATGACAGCTGTGTCGTAATTTAAAAATGCCGCCGACCGACCAATAAAAACTGAAAACAATGAGTCGATGGACTCACAGCTGGACTTCGTTCATGATGTCGATAAATTGGATATAAACAAGGAAACTGCATCAAGTGCGGCGTGATTGACGCTGGACTTAGAGTTACAGCTAACTAGTTTCGAAATTATTATCGTCCTTATCCTATTTCATAATCGATTTATACCTCGTTTAAAGCAACACAGTTTTATCATAGGAACAAAGTTATGGTTGTGATAATTGCTGACTGTTAGTCTGCTATAATAAACAGCTGTCAGACCTATTCCGCTAAGGAAATTTCCACGCCTGGTTTTTCATAGAAGGCCAGCAAATGCCAGTATCCGCCACACACACATCCCGCCTACTTAATAGTGTTACTGTTATTGGGTGTCGTCGAGTTTAATATGAACCGGTAGTTAGCACACCTGAGATATTTTTGGTATTGTACAGTATATGACGCTGCGGGTCCCACCCAACTGCGTGTTCAGTCGGTACCAGGAGCTTTTCTCCGGGGATAAGCAGACCAGGGCCTGAAGCTGACCGCTCACTTCTGTTTAGTGCCGAGGTTGAGAGCGCGTGGACCTGTACGCCCACTTCCTCTGTTTGCCTTCAGGGTGTGAACAGGGATAAATTTGACGTACTGGCTTTTCTACGTCTTTACCCCGTCACAGGTTATATGAATATCAGCACCAGCGTTACCACACACGTCTCTTTGGGTCGGTTCCTGAAATATTATCACTTTCGTGTTAATTTCTTTTAGTTTATTTGCGAATAAAAGTTTTTTTTTTATTTTTAAAAGAAAAAAAACTTTGAAGAGGAATGTGTGTTTGTAACTTCCAGTTTTAACAGATGAAGAAGTTGGCATACAACAATTTTTATGGGCCTGTTTATGAAATGTCTTCGCACAGAATTTCATGTGCCTAGCTCCAGTGGTTCATTAATTATTAACATGAAATCGAAAGCTATCCATGAACATCGTTTGTCCTCGTGTTGCATATTCTACAAGAAAATTATCTCCACAAAAGTTGCATTCTTTCGAAAATCTGTTATAAAATACATTTTCGGAAGCTTACGTACACACTTCGCAAATTCCCACGGCTAGCATGTTTGTATAGTTTATGAAAGGAAATTAAGAATTACGCAAGGGTACTCTGGGAGTGTTTCATATCATACAAATCATAAGGCCTTCCCTGACTTCCTGCTTCGTGTGCATTTATTGCATCATGTCATTACGTTTCATAACATACAGGAGGCACCTATTGATCAGTAAACCTTAATCGAAGTATATTGGCATACCTGTGCTTATAAAACCCATGTCACAGTTCAAAATTTCAGACTTCTCGTTTGTGGCGCAATGTTGTGGTGTTCCTTGTTGGTTACTTTCACTCCCATTTCTCTTATAGCTCATTTCCGTTACTGAGTTTTTGCATTGTTTAATCCAAGCGGAAACATACGAGTTTTTCTTTCGTTTAGGTCAGCATAGCGCGACTTGATGCCGTAATCGTACCATATCTACACTCTGGTCCATATTTAGTGTGAAATTGTTCCATCTGAAGTTGATAATTTTTTACGATTCGCGAATATGTAGTACAAACGGCTGTAGTGACAATATTTTGTGTTTAACAAAAGTTCATTGACTTCCTTTTCCTAAGACAAAAACGGAAGAAAATGGAACGCAATACTCATGAAATGTGCTGAAGTAATTGACTCTTGTCTGTCGACCATACCTCCCATGATAACATGTTTCAGTGGTACGTGTGTAGAAAGATTAACATTTGCGGTAGGTTTTCTCGGTAAGGGAAAAATATTTCTAAAGACAAGCTGTTTACTACTCAAATGGCGGAACTGAGAATGCTTCGGTTCTACTGTATTAACTGTATAAACTTTGCAGTTTGGAAAAACAAAAACAACAACAACAACAACATTCTTCAGTATTAATTGTGAATGGTGGAACAGACCGCATACATTAGGCTATGTCTGTGAACGGATATGATCATTCTGTGGGTTTCACAATTCATACATTGTTGGCTTGATCATCGTTCAAAATGTGACTTGTTATTTTGTATTGAATAGGCTACGAGCTGGACTACAGATGAGTCTTGTTTTGATTCCCGCCAGGGACGAAAGATTTTGTTTCCTTCACAGCGTTAAGACCGGATATGGGATCCATGCAGCCTCTTTTCCAATGTGTACCTCACTCTTTTCCCGATGTTTAAAACGGCCGTGACATGACGGTCATTGGTACCAAGGTTAAGAATTTTTAGAGCTATACCTGTACTCCTTCAAGTGCTTAGTGGCTTGCACGGGGACAAAATACCTTTATTTTAAAACTTTCAAACTTAGGAAGTATTAAAACTGGGACTGTAAAGGGACAGTAGCCATTTTGGATTTCAGTATACCGTACTCAAAGCATTAAAACAACTAGCATGTTTTGTGTTTGAATAATTTAATGTAGAATAATGGGGGCTGTAATAGCGTATTTAGTATAGCGACTCGCTACGGGCTGGACGGCCCGGGGATCGAAACCCGGCGGAGGTGAGATTTTACGCACCCGTCCAGCCCGGCCGTGGGACCCCACTATGTCATTCCCGGGGTTAATGCGACAGGAGCGTGGCGTTGACCACCTCCCTCTATCCAGCACAGAAGTTAAAGAAAGAGTAGAACTCCTCCGCCTCTAGGCTTTCATGGCCTGTTCTAAGGTGAACTTTACTTTGCACTCTCTGATTTCTGTATGCATTTTAAAATATTCTGCCATTGACGAGTCTTTTTTCTCTGTTACGTAATGAACTAAATTCAGAATATATAATTTATAACTTAACTACCTTCCACAAAATTTGCATTAGGTTCTGAGCTGAACAGAACAGTGGCTTACTTCAAGGCGGTAATGGTGGTAAAGGCACAGTAAGCCTATCGGAACGGCGGATGTTTGGCCGAGATTCGAATAAGTTGATTTCCTTACCATTGGACTGACTTCTTTATTTAGCAGTGAATTTAATTCTTACAGTTTTAAGTGAAGTGCACGTGTGAAAGGCTGAAATCCTCTAAACTTTAGTGCACAGTGTGCCTGACGGACACGCTTTATACATTCAGGTCGTTGCTCTTGACAAACCGCCCATAACGGAACTGGATTCAGTCGCACATTACTAAATAAAGTTTTGTAACCAGTGCCGTACAAAATAAGAAGAACTCTGGAGAGAATAAATTATTGAATAAAGGAATCTATAGTGTCTTATGGTTCATCGCAGCCCTGTGGTTATGACAAGTTGTAACTGATTAAAAATCAATACATATCACATATTAAACGCATTTGGGACAAACCACTTTATTCCACCTCTACATGTTTTGGCCCCGCAAGGGCACCGTCATTGAGAACAATTAATTTGAGTGGAAATTACTGTTATAAAACATTTATATCCTTTGGCTTGTTACACACTATTTAAAAAACTTTGTAGCGCCCATGTATTTTAATATAGTGTGAACTCTGTTATACCTAAGCAGAGTAGGTCAGTACTGGCTGTATTAAGAATTATGCATGCTGTTGTACATATTTCTGATAATATTACTGACACTGTAGTGCTCCCATTAGGGAGTAAATACGTAGACGCTAAAAGATTTTTTTTTGTAACTTCAGTACTGTACACTCATTTTAATTGTTTTCTCTGAAGTTGCCCCACAGAAATAAATTGGGTTGTCCCAAATGTGTTTTGTTATTGAATGTGTAGGTTTTTAATCAATCGTAATTCAATACTTTCAGTTAGTAGATCTCAATTGTTCCATCATTATAACTGTTTCTATTCAGCGCAGTTCATTCGTAACGTTTCTTTTCCAAATTAAATTAACAACTAATCTATATGTATGTATGTATGTATGTATGTGTGTGTATATATATGTGTGTGTGTGTGTGTGTGTGTGTGCAGTATTTTAATTCAGGTGCATAATCCACTATGTCTTATGTTCAAAAATTATTAGGCACAGATGTCACTTGCGTAAACACGAAAACTATCTCCACATTATTACTCAGGGGTGTGGAACAACGAATTCCCAGGGACAAATATAAGCCCGGGGCTTGGGGATTACCAGCAAAAGGAGTTTACACTCGTGAGGTGGAATGGGAAATTAAGGATGGGATCCCATTCTACTACAATCGTGGTTTGGTATATTGCTGGGCCACTTGACCAAAGTCTTCAGGGCAAGTATTGTCCTAAGATTAGTTCCATGGGCTTGGAGGGCTAATAAGGTAGTCTTCACACCCAGACCTGGTAAAATGGCCGTATTAAGGCCGAGGACGTAAGGCCTATCAGACTTACGTCTTTCCTATTAAAAACTTTGGAGAGATTGTTTTTTGAAGAATGGACCGTTGATGAACACCCACTGGCTGCCTTCCAGTGTGCCTACAAGGAAGGTAAATCCACTAAGACTGCCTTTCCTCACCTCGTGAGCAAGATGGGAGTACAGCTGTAGTCTAAAGGATTTGCAACTGACAGTTTTTTAGATATCGAAGGGGCTTTCGATAGCACCTTCAAGATAACATTGCAGAAAGCCATGATTGTACATGAAGTTCCTGAAGCGGTCGTGGACTGGGTAGAGCACATATTAGCGGAAAGGAACTTTATTGTCAATCAGGGGAATACAACCACAGAAGGCAAACCTGATCGAGGATGTCCACAAGGAGGGGGTTTTGACACCAATTTTATGATGCCTCGTGGTTAACGAACTCTTTGACTCTTAGAGGATTTACAAAAGGATGGTTTTCAGGTTTATGGCTATGCAGATGACATAGCCATATTAGTCGGGGAGAAGTTACTTGGTACTGTCAGGGATCTTCTGACTAATGCCCTGAAGATTATACAGAGATGGTGTGAGACCAACGGTCTAACGGTAAATCCGTTGAAGACTTCACCAGGAAACATATACCTGAACCAGAAGAGCGTTTGAGGCTCGGGGGAAAAGAAATTGCCGTCACCCGTTCGGTGAGATATTTAGGAGTCTTGCTAGATCGTAAACTAAATTAGAAACAACACCTCACAGAGAGAAGAAATAAAATTTACTCCTCTGTGTGGTCATGCAGAGGGAATTAGCTCCAGAGTAGCCCTATGGATATACAAGACAGTTCTGCTGCCATATATACTAGGCATCAGTGGTCTGGTGGTACACTCAGTCAAACAAAAATCCATCGGCGTGATATTTCGTACGTCCCGCTCAGGCAGTGACGTGCGGTAGATTTGCCATCATAATTCGAGTCGTTTTTCTTTCCCCCTATTTGCGCATTTGTGGTGTTTCTCCGTCTTCCATTTCATTACAGTCAATCACACCGCATATATATTAACAGAAGACAACAATACATTTGCTTAATTTGAAATTAAAACATTAATGAAACTACATTAACTTTCCCAGGCGTGAGGCTAGCTAGCTGTGCTGCTAGGGATGGATGAGTCGACCTGACCGTTCCGTTCTTACGTATAGTCAGCAGGCTTAGTCCAGGCAGTTGAACGCGTGCTAGCAGTAGCCTTTGGAAACAAACTATGTTGGTTCGAGTCCCACTATGGGCATATTTCTTTATGTAGCCCAGGTAGTTGAGCGCATGTTAGCAGTAGCCTTGGGAAATAAACTATGTTGTACATGGTGAGTAGGGTGGAAGCAAAGAAACTACTCCGAAGCCTACAGGACAGCTACCCGAGGGCGGCTGTGGAGTCTGTGAAGACTACACCTACCGAGGCGCCGGAATTAGCCCTCTGTTTACCGTCCCTGTACCTGTCTGTCATTGGAGCAACTGGATTCACTGTTTACAGATTTAAGTGTCAGGGAGAATGGAGGAATGCAGGGTTAGGACAGCCGAATCGTGAATTCCTTCAGCAATACCCTTTCACACTGAAACAGGACGGGATCCTTAAAAAGTACCAGTAAAACAATATAAACTGTTGATACCAACTAGGGAAGATTGATGTATGGAAGATAACATTCCCGACCCCCCAGTGTAGACATTTGGTTCACAGACGGTTCAAGGATTAACAACCACTTTGGTGCAGGTGTTTATGGACCCAGCGCTAACCACAGAGAGAGTATTCCTATGGGTAGCCTCTACAGGCTCAAAGCTAAAGTGATAACAATCCTGAGGTGCACAGAACTCCTTTTGTCAAAGAACGAGACTAGGGGAAGCATACATATCTGCTGTGATAGCCGGGCAGCAATAACAGCACTTGCAAAAACCTCCATTGAGTCGGTTTTGGTTTGGAAGTGTATGCAAGCGCTAGAAAAAATAGTGTATCTAATAAAGTCTCAATAGTATGGATACAGGGGCATCAAGGAATACGGAGAAATGAAGCAACTGACAGATTGGCCAAGGAATGAAGTCTATAGTCCCTTCCTTGGCCATTCTGGCACTCTGGCACTTCCTTTGCTGTGGACAAAGAAGTCATCTGGAGTCATTTAAGACAGGAGTACTTGTGCAGGTGGAAGGCCTGTAAGGTTTTCCGCCAGTCCAAGACACTGATGAGTGAACCTCTGGCAAGTAGAACAAAACACGTACCTTCAGGCAATAAGTAGATCGAAGCTTAAAGTGGCTGTGGGTCTATTAACAGGCCACACAACCCTTAGATATCCTATTTTTAATCTCGGACTCAAACAGCGACCGGACTGCCGACTGTGCGGGGACGAAAAAGAAGATAGCGTACATATTGTGTATCATTGTCCGACACCGGTATGCAAAAGATACAAAACCCTGGGTCGTATGTTCTTGAAGCCCGAGGATTTAGACAACATAAGGGTGAGCCTAGTAGCTAATATAAGGCATAGTCTCTTAGTCCCATCAAAAATAGTGAGGAGATACAATGGAACTACTAAGATCTACGTAGCATTAGGGAACATAATGGAACCACTCGATTATTTTACTACTACTACTACTACTATTATTATAATTATTATTATTTCTACTACTACTCGGAGGTGTGTCGTTTTCAGTAGCTAATACGGAACTATGGAGAACATTAACATTGAAAATTATGTCTACGTATGCATTCTTTAACTGATTATGAGGCAAGAATGAGGAGGTTTATTCAGATTTGGATTTACACATATTTTCCACATTCGTTCTTTGGCTTTTGCGTGCTTAATTGAGATATACATTGAACTGAGAAGTACTTAACATTTTTTCTCTCATTGTAGTAAGCATAATATAAATTACGCTGATATAAATTATGGATCTTTGTATTGTGTATTCTGTTTATCAAAGTGGTTCTTTGTCTTTACAGTGAACGTGTAATGTTTTCTAAACTACGTAAATAGAAGTGTAAACGGATTTCAACCGCTTTATTGATAATTTGGCAGCATTCAATTTTTCTGTCACTGCTTTAACTGGAATTCTTAATTCATAACGGTAATATATATATATATATATATATATAGGAGTGACGAGGTAACGGGGGAATGGAGGAAACTGCATAACGAGGAGCTAAATGATTTGTACTCCTCACCCAATATTGTGCGGGTGATAAAATCGAGAAGAATGAGATGGACTGGGCATGTGGCGCGTATGGGTGAGGAGAGGGGGGCGTATAGGGTCTTGGTGGGGAAACCGGAGGAAGGAGACCACTGGGGAGACCTAGGCTTAGGTGGGTGGATAATATTAGGATGGATCTCCAGGAGGTGGGATGTGGGTATATGGACTGGATTGGGCTGGCCCAGGATAGAGACAGTTGGTGGACGCTTGTGAGTGCGGTAATGAACCTTCGGGTT